>Ga0071330_1068578_pt1 | contig 42650 bp, 36 predicted proteins | sample GBScel77sediment_FD_63802 | JGI IMG/M metagenome (GOLD analysis project Ga0071330, IMG submission 63802) | Hot spring sediment microbial communities from Great Boiling Spring, Nevada - Cellulolytic enrichment Sediment 77C v2 (version 2) | ecosystem: Environmental > Aquatic > Thermal springs >...
GTATTAAATTTTTATTTCTTTATAAAATCCTAAATCCCAAAGTTTCTTCTTAATAAAGATTATTTTAATTTCTTGAGCTATTTTTGAAGCAAGTTTATAATATAAACGATGATAGAATTTTTCTCCCCAGCCTCTATAACTTATTATCATAACAAGGGTGTTAAAATGCTTATTTTTAAGCTTTTTTAGAAAATAGGTTACAGGTGGGCAATTGAAAGTCCATTTAGGAAAGCAAAGAATTATCGTATCATTTGAAGGAGGTTCAAAATATGCTTTGAGAGACAAATAAGGTATAAAAGAAAGAATAAGCCAAATGAAATAAGGTAATTTATAAGTCTTTATTTCTTTTGGTTTTATCTTAAATTTTTTGCCTAAATAATCTGCTATCTCTTTTGAAGTTCCTGTATAGGTAAAATAGTAAATATCCAATTTTAAGTGCTTTTTAATTAATGAAGTTGCTTTTCTCTTAGATATTCTTCAATTAAGTTATCTGGAGGTTCAGTTGAAGTATCTGTAACCAAAACCTTTATTTCATTTTGGGAGAGAAAATTTGCTAATTCCTTGGGAGGATCAAAAAGAAGGATATGAGTAACTACCTGGTCCTTTAAAAAATCAATTAATCCCTGATTTTCTGCCTTTTTAACTACATCTTTTACCAGAATTTTATTGTTTTCTATATCATAAAGTGCAAAAAGTTCAAATTTTTCTGAGTCAGTTTCAATTTTAGAGGGTGTACTTATAGGAATAGCTATCCTCATGAATCTTTCTTCTAAAATGTCTTTTTTCATCTCCTCTGTAGCAACGATTATATTTCTAACTAATTCTTCAAAGGCTTTAGCTGTTACACCTTCTGGATAAGCAGCTATTATTGGTTTACCTGCATCTCCAGTATCTACTATACGTGGATCTACAGGAATTCTACCTAAAAATCTAACTCCTAATTCATCTGCTAATTTTTGTCCTCCACCCTTTTTAAAAATATCTACTGGTTTTCCGCAATGGGGACAAATAAAACCACTCATGTTTTCAACTATACCAAGAATTCTAAGCTTTATTTTTTGGCAAAATTTTATTGCTTTTTTAACATCTATAAGAGATACTTCTTGAGGGGTTGTTACTATAAGGGCATAGGCATCAGGTATAGTTTTAGCAACCGTTAAAGGCTCATCTCCTGTCCCAGGAGGTGAATCAATTACTAAATAATCTAATTCTCCCCAGTCTATATCTCCTATAAACTGCCTTATTGCAGAATGCTTAATAGGTCCTCTCCAGATGATAGCTGTATCTTCAGAGGGTAATAAAGGCTCAATAGAGAGAAATTTTAAATTAGGAGAATATTTAATAGCACCTAATCTTCCATCAGGTCTTCTTGAAAGCTTTAAATCTCTTGCACCAAGCATTTTAGGAACATTAGGACCATGTAAGTCTACATCAAGAAGTCCTACCATAAAATCTTGTAAAGATAACCCGATAGCTACGTTTACTGCCACAGTGCTTTTTCCTACCCCACCCTTTCCAGACATAACAAGTATTTTATGTTTTATCTTGGCAAGTTGTTCTCTTAATTTTTTATCTTGCTGTTCCATAATAAAACTTTTTTCTTTTTTAATCATTTATTTTACCCCCCATCAAAAAAGATTAATCAATTAAATTCAGCTTGAGTATTTTAATACTAAGTTACCTTTTGTCAAATTTTTAGATACAAGAAAGACTAAGGATCTCTTGAAATTATTCTAAATTCAATTATTATTAAAATAACTCAAAAATTAAATAATTTAGTAAAGAGGTGAAACTTTAAATGAATTTAGAAAATGCAAAAGAAGAGGTTATTACTAAAGAACTTGTTTTTGAAGAATACCCTATATTGCGTTCTCTTTATGGAGAAAGAGGTGCTCATTTTAAAATTTTGGAAAATTTTTTTAGAGTTCAGCTAAGCCTTAAAGGAAACCATGTTTTTATTACAGGAGAACCTATAGATTCTGAACTTGCAGAAAAAACTATAGAAGAATTGTATTTTCTTATTAAATCAGGTTATAACCTTTATCCTTCGGATGTAGAATACGCATCAAGAATTATTTTAGAAAATCCCCACGCCAAACTGAAAGATATTTTTTTAGATACTATATTTGTAACCTCTGGAAGGAAAGTAATAACTCCTAAAGGTGTAACACAAAAGAAATATATAGAAGCTATAAGGAAGTCTGAAATAGTTTTTGGAATAGGACCTGCTGGAACAGGAAAGACTTATCTTGCTGTAGCTATGGCTATTTCTTCTCTTATGAAAGGAGAAATAAACAGAATAATTTTAGTAAGACCTGCTGTTGAGGCTGGAGAAAAACTCGGATTTTTACCAGGAGACATTGCGGAAAAGGTAAACCCCTATTTAAGACCTCTTTATGATGCACTTTATGATATGCTTTCTTTTGATAAAGTAGTTAGATTTTTTCAAAAAGGAGCTATAGAAATAGCTCCTCTTGCTTTTATGAGAGGAAGAACTTTAAATGAAGCTTTTATCATTCTTGACGAGGCTCAAAATACTACTTCAGAACAAATGAAAATGTTTCTTACTCGTTTAGGACAAAATTCAAAAGCTGTGATTACAGGAGACATAACCCAGATAGACCTTCCAGATCCTAAAAAATCAGGACTTCTTGAAGCTATAGAAATATTAGAAGGTATCTCAGGGATTACTTTTGTGTATTTTACTAAAAACGATGTGGTGAGACACCCCATAGTACAAAAAATTATAGAAGCCTACGAAAATAAAGGAAAATCTTTTAGCACTTAGAAATAATAATGAAAATTCTTCTAAGTTCATTTATCCAATTGATAGATTTATTATTAACTATCTATGTATGGATAATAATAGCGCGAGCTATTATTTCTTGGGTAAATCCTTCTCCTTATCATCCCTTGGTGAGATTTCTCTATAAGGTTACGGAGCCTGTTTTAGCTCCTGTACGTAAAATAATTCCCCCTATTGGAGGAATAGACATAAGTCCTGTTATTGTCATTTTTATTATATTTGTTATCAAAAATCTTTTGCACCGCCTTTTAATAAAATTTATAATTTTTTAATGCTTTTAGAAATAAAAGTAAAACCCGGTTTCTCAAAAGATAAAATTCTTCAGTTTAAAGAACCTAATTTTTTAGAAGTTTCTTTAAAGGCACTTCCTGAAAAGAACAAAGCTAATGAAAGTTTATGTAAGTTTTTGGGTAATATTTTTTAAAATTTCTAAAAAGGAGATTAAAATTTTAAAAGGAAAAAACTTCCAGAAATAAAATTGTAAAAATTGAGGAAATTACAGAAAAAAGTTATAAAGGTAATTAAAGAGATAATAAAAAAATTTAAAGTGGTGAATGAAAAAAACTTTTAATTACGAAGAGTATTTTAGTAAATATGAAAACTTAATTCCTAATTATGAGAAATTTCTTTCCTCTTTAAAATCCCCTATCCCCCAATATTTCAGAATAAATACTTTGAAAGTTTCAACTAAAGATAATCAAGATTATTTATTAAAGGCGCTTGAGGAAAAGGGTGTTTTTTTTGAAAAAATTGAAGAAATTCCTCATTTTTATAGAGTTCTTAACGATGAAGAGATATCCTTAGGAAATTTGGAAGAGTATAGTTTAGGACTTATCCATTCTATGACCCTTTCAAGCAGTTTACCTGTAATTGCTCTTAATCCTAAACCGGAAGACCTAATTTTAGATATGTGTGCAGCTCCTGGAGGTAAAACAGGTCTTATAGCTATGATAACAGAGGATAAAGCAATAATTGTTTCTAATGATAAAAGAATTGATAGATTAACAGCTCTTGTGGCAAATATTAAAAGACTGGGGATAACTTGCACCATTACTACAAGATATAGAGGAGAGCAATTTCCTTTTGGAATACCTTTTAATAAAATTTTAGTTGATGCTCCTTGCACAGGAGAAGGAAGATATAGAGTAGGATTGGAAGGAGAAATTTTATATCAAAAAGGAAGTGGTAAAGCTAATTTACCTTCTATTCAAAAAGGGTTACTTATTAGAGCTTTTGATTTGGTTAAGCCTGGTGGAATAATAGTTTATAGCACCTGTACCATTAACCCTAAAGAAAATGAAGAAGTAGTTGATTATTTGCTTAGAAAAAGACAAGCAGAGCTATTGGATTGGGAATCTCCCCTACCCTTTCATCCTGGTATTACTGAATGGGAAGGAAGACCTTATCATCCTTCATTAAAATTATCTAAACGTTATTATACACATGAAATTCAAGCAGTGGGATTTTTTGTAGCAAAAATAAAAAGAGTTAGTTAAAATATCTTTGTAATCTTAAAACTTATGTTATAATACCTTCTGGAATGGTAAGGAGGTTTTATGTCTGCGTTAGTTATTATAGGGACACAATGGGGAGATGAGGGAAAAGGTAAAATAATTGACGTTCTTACAGAAAAAGCAGATATAGTAGTTCGTTTCCAAGGTGGAAATAATGCTGGACATACTATAGTTATACGTTCAAAAAAATATATCTTCCATTTAATTCCTTCAGGGATCTTATGGCCTCAAACTACTTGTGTAATAGGAAATGGTGTTGTAGTAGATCCAGAGGTGTTAATTTATGAAATAGAAAAACTTGAAAAAGAAGGCTTTAAAGTAGGTCCTGATAAACTTCTCATAAGTGAAAAAGCTCATACTATAATGCCCTACCATAAAGCTCTTGATTTGGCAAGAGAAAAGAAAGCACGAGAAGATAAAATAGGAACTACCTGTAGAGGGATAGGTCCCTGTTATGAAGATAAGGTTGCAAGAAAGGGCTTTAGATTGATAGACTTAACTTATCCAGAATTTTTTAAAGAAAAATTAAAAACTATACTTGAGGAAAAAAATTTTATTTTGAAATATCTTAATACTGAACCTATAAAATTTGAAGAAGTATATGAAAAATACATAAAATATGGGGAATATTTAAAACCCTACCTTACAGATGTTTCTATGTTTCTTTGGAAAGCAAAAAGAGAGAATAAAAAGATTTTATTTGAAGGAGCCCAAGGGAATTTTTTAGACATAGATCATGGAACTTATCCTTATGTAACCTCTTCCAATACCTTAGCTGGAAATGCATGTTGTGGAGCTGGAATCGGTCCATTAGAAATAGACATGGTTTTAGGGGTAGTAAAAGCTTATACTACAAGAGTTGGAGAGGGACCCTTTCCAACAGAATTAAAAGATGAATTAGGAGAGCGTTTAAGAAAGGGAGGAATTGAATTTGGTTCTACCACTGGAAGACCAAGGAGATGTGGATGGTTAGATCTTGTTTTGGTAAAAACAGCAATTAGGCTAAATAGTATCAAAGCCCTTGCTCTTACTAAACTTGACGTATTATCAGGATTTGAAAAATTAAAAATATGCATAGCCTATGAGTATGAGGGAAAAACAATAGACTATTTACCTGCAAGTTTGATAGAAATGGCTAAACTAAAACCTATATATAAGGAGTTGCCAGGATGGAAAAAAGATCTTAAAAATATTAAAAAGTTTGAAGACCTTCCAGATGAAACCAAAAATTATATAAAAACTATAGAGGAATACTTAAGAATTCCTTTTTATTTAATTTCTACTGGTCCAGAAAGAGAAGATTGTCTTATTTTAAAAAATCCATTTGAAAATTAATCCAAAGCTTTATGAAAGAAAGAGTTCTTATAGCAAATAGAGGAGAAATTGCATTAAGAATAATGGAGGCTTGTAAAGATTTAGGTATAGACTATGTGGTAGTTTACACTAAAGAAGACCAAGATTCTCTTCATGTAAGATTAGCAAATAAAAAATACAGGATTTCAGACTACAGAGATATGAATGACCTTTTGGCAGTAGCTGATGAAGCTAAATGCACAGCAATCCATCCTGGATATGGCTTTCTCTCAGAAAACTATAGATTTGCAAGAAGGGTAGTTAAAAGAGAGCGCCCCTTGATTTTTATAGGTCCTCCTTGGGAAGCTATAAGGGACCTTGGAAACAAACTTTTTTTAAAAAGGGTGGCTAAAAATTTAGGTATACCTGTTATTCCTGGAACTACAGAACCTATTTATAATGAAATTGAAGCAGAACTAAAAGCTGAAGAACTTTATGAAAGTTTAAATTCCGAAGGGATTTACAATTTAGCCTTTTTAATTAAAGCAGCTGCAGGTGGTGGAGGTATGGGAATTGCAGAAGTAAAAGATTTGGAAGAACTTCGTCCTACCTTTAGAAAAATAAGAGCCTACGCTAAAAGGTTTTTTGGAGATGAAGGAATCATTATAGAAGTAAAAATTCCATCTATACAGCATGTAGAAGTTCAAATCCTTGGAAGTAAACATGGAGAGTACGTTCATTTTGGAACGAGAAATTGCACTATTCAAAGCATTTACAAACAAAAAAGAATAGAAATTGCTCCAGGGTTTAATGAAAATGCTTCTTATGCTTTTGATTATAAAGAAGTAGAAAAGAAAATAATTAAGCACTCTTTAGAGTTAGCTAAACATTTCAATTATGATAATGTTGGAACATGGGAATGGTTAATTACTCCGGAAGGAAATTACTATCTAATGGAAGTTAATACAAGAATTCAGGTAGAAAATGAAATCTCTGCAAAAATTTCCTTTGTTAAAAATAAGCAGATAAATTTGATAAAAGAACAAATAAGGGTTGCTTTAGGAGAAAAGTTAGGATACTCTCAAGAGGATATTCACTTTAGAGGTGTAAGTATTGAATTAAGATTAATTGCTGAGGACACAAGAAAAGGATTTTTACCTCTTAGTGGAACTATTACTAAATTTTCCTGGACTTCTGAGCCTTGGCTTACTGTAAGAACTCATGTACCACAAGATCAACAATATATTATTCCTACTCAATTTGATCCTAATTTAGCTTTAGCTATAATCTACGGAGAAAACTTTGAAGAGGCAAAAAAAAGAAGCTTAGAATTTTTAAATAAGGTTATAATAGAGGGATATACCCCAAAGGGAGATAAACTAATTACCAATATAGAATTTTTGAAAGAAAAATTAGAACTAATCTATAAATTTATAGAAACTTAAAGCCTATGAAACTTGAATGGCATAGAAAAATTAAAGACTTATTAGATACAGCTATTTATATAAAGGATATAAAGGGCGAAGATTTTTTAAGTATCTCCTCTCTAATTGAGGATATATCAAAGGTTTATGAAGATTTCTATCAATATGATGAAAAATTTATAGAAAATTTTATTACCCAAGTTGAAAATAGACTCAAATTTATAATAGATGAAGGAGAAAAAACTCTAACTCCTTATGAAATTGTCAAAATTACAAGACATCCTCAAAGATTTACTCTTCAAGATATTTTAGAAAATGTTTACGATTCTTATATGGAATTAGGAGGAGAAGGAGAATTAAATATAGATCCTGCTATGGTATGCGCTAAAGCAACTATAGTTAGAAAAGTAGGAAATGATCTTTATTTTCATCAAGTAATGGTTATTGGACATGAAAAAGGACACGGAGAAGATTTTCGTCAAGGAGGTAGTGCTAAGCCTTGGGGTAATGAAAAGGCTTTTCGTTATATGAAAATGGCAGAAACAGAGGGAATACCAATACATTTTTTTATTTTTACTCCTGGAGCTTATCCTATTGAAGATTATCCTGGTTCAACTCAACAGATAGCAAGAAATCTATATTGTATGGCAAAACTTAAAGTCCCTACTGTAGCTTTTATTTCTGAGGGTGGCTCTGGAGGAGCAGAAGCTATAGGACTTGCTGATAAGAGATTAATGGCTGAAAAAGGATATTATTCAGTTATTAGTCCTGAAGGAGCTGCAGCTATTGAAGCTAAACTAAAAGAAGGTAGACCACCAAGAGAATTAGTAGAAAAATGTGCTAAAGCTCTAAAATTGACTGCTAAAGATAATTTAGAATTTGGAATCATAGATAAAATTATACCTGAACCTCCCCTTGGAGCAAGAAGAAAAGATTACGAATTCTTTAGAAAACTGAGATTTGAATTAATAAAAGCAACTGATGAAATAATTTTGCAAACGCGCAGTTTAAAATTTTTGAGAAAATACGTTCTTTCAAAACAAGATACTGAGGAATTTAAATTTTTTGTAAATTGGGATTTAGATGAAGACGAAATAGAGATCTTAATAGAAAATAGATATAAAAAGTATAGAAAAATGAGTCAATGGGCGGTTTGTGAACCGAAAAGTGTATTTAAAACCTTTTTTGATTTTGGACATACTCTTAGTTTAAAATTTAAAAATGAAATAAAATATAGAATTCTTAGACCTAGTCATAAAACTTTCAAAAAATTTCTTGATGAATTAACAAGTGAATCTTCTTTACTTTTAAAACCAGTCTCAGATCCTGTAAAAACAGTTTACAATCTTATAGTGGGCAAAAAAATTAAAGCTAAAATACCCACTCCTATTTTAACTGAAGAAGAAATTACTCCCTATACAAGTCCTTTAGCTTTGGAGGATAAAACAGTAACTTGTCCTTCTGCTGAAAAATATGGATGTCCTGATATATGGGTTCCTGATTTATATGGAGAATTTTGTGGAGTTTGTCCTAATTGTGGATATCATTTTCCATTAGAATATAAATGGTATCTTAATAATATTTTTGATAAAAATAGTGTAAAAACTTTTAATGATGATATAGCTTCAGGGAATCCTTTAGAATATGAAGGTTATGCTGAAAAGTTAAAGGAGGCAAGAGAACGAACAAAATTAAAGTCAGCTCTTTTGTCTTTTGAAGCAAAAATTGGAGGCATTTCTTTAGTTGCAGTGATGTTAATAGGAGATTTTAGACAAGGTACTGTGGGAGTTGCTGAAGGAGAGAAATTTATAAGAGCTATTGAGCTTGCTAAAGTAACCCGTCGTCCCTTTTTGGCTCTTGTTCATACCACAGGGGGAATAAGAATACATGAGGGGACCCTTGGATTAACCCAAATGCCAAGATGTACAATGGCTGTAAGAGATTATGTTGATGCTGGAGGATTATATATTGTAGTATATGATAATAATTCCTATGCTGGACCAGTGGCAAGTTTTTTAGGTTCAGCGCCCTATCAATTTGCTCTTAAATCTACCAGATTAGGTTTTGCAGGACCAAGAGTAATAAGAGAAACAACTGGTCAGGATGTTCCTCCTGATTATCACAGTGCAGAAAATGCCCTAAAAAGAGGACATATTCAAGGAATTTGGGATAGAAGAGAACTTAGGAAAAAATTATTTTTAGCTTTACTTACAATGGGAGGAAAAAACCTCTACTATAGGTAAAAAATATGAAAATAGAATACCAAGATCTAAACTTGATGTTACAAAAATTCAGAACCAATCCATATAAAATTTATCCAGTTTTAACGCCTCATACAGGATATATAAGGGAGTTTAAAGTTAAAGAAAGAGATTTTGTTAAGGGACCTTCTGGTAAATGGCTTGAAAAGCCAGGTACTCCACTTTTTATTTTGGAAAGAGAAAGAAATCAAAAAGTTATTAGAGCTAAAATAAGTGGAGAAGTTCAAAAGTTAAGAATTGATCTTTTGAATAAGTTTGTAGAGGCTGAAGAAATAATTTTAGAAATAAAACATCCCCTTTCTCAAGAAGAAATTGTTTCAGAAATATTACTTTCAGCCCTTTATATTGTAAAAGCTCCTGAAACAGCGAGATATACTTTAAGCCCTTCACTTGCTTCAAAACTTGAAAAACAGGGTATGGGGAAGGTTAAAGTTAAAAAGGGAGAAGAGATTTTGATAATGGCTTTTATGAAAAGAGAAACTCCTATCTATTTCCCAGAAGAAGGAGATTTTGTGATATATCATGTTTATTTTGCACCTTTCCAATTAGTAGAAAGAGATCAACCTTTGATTGGCTTTTGCTTAGAGGAAAATCTTCCACACTTACAAAAAATTATAGAAAGAATAAAAGAAGAATGGCCTAAATCTTAAAATTGGACTACTCTATATATTTTCCTGAAATAGGTCAAGAAATCTGGCATTTTAAAAGACTCTCCAGAGCGATGGATCTTGCTAAAAAATTAATTTATCTTTTGCCAGAAAAAGCTAACGGAAGGGTTATTAGAGCTGATTTTTTATCTAAAGCTAAAGGTAGATTTGATAGAAAATGGTTTGCTTTAGAAGGTGGAGTCTGGATGGCAATCAGTATTTATGATGAATTTTTAATAGAAAATTCTTCTCTTGTTTCTATAATTTTTGGTTTAGCTATGCAAAGATGTGCAAATTATTTTGGTATAAATGAAGCTAAAATTAAATGGATTAACGATCTCCATTTAAATGGAAAGAAAATTGGAGGAGTATTAATTGAAAGGTTTGACAATTGGTATATCGCTGGTATAGGACTAAATGTTAACAATCCTATACCATCTAATATCTCTGCAACAAGTTTTAAAGAAATATTGGGCAAAGAATTATCCATTTTTCAAGTTTTAGAAAATATTCTTTACTGGTTAAGATATTATTTTGGTTTTTTAAGGTTTTATGAGAGAAAAAAACTTGAAGAAGAAAATATAGTCAATTTAATAGTAGAAGATTTTAAAATATTTTCAGATACCATAGGAAGATGTGTAATTTATACTCACAATCTTGATAAAGAAGAACTCTTAATAATAGGAAAAGTTTTAGATATTACAGAAAAAGGAACCCTTTTAATGGAAGATAATTCTTCAAAAGAAATTTTTGAGGCTTTTTCAGGAGAAATTTTTTACATTTTATAAAATTTATAATCAAGATAGGTATAATATTTTTGTAAAGGGGTAAAAGAAAAAGATTTTACTTTTAATCTTTTAATACTTTCTACCATAGCTCTTGCACAAGAAAGAGTGGTAGCATAGGGTATATCTAATTCCATATTGTATCTTCTTATAAGATAGGCATCATCTTTACTTTCTTTACCTTTCGCAGTATTAATAGCTAAAGCTATTTCTTTATTTTTTAATAAATCTAATATATTAGGTCTTACATGTTCAGATATTTTAGGAATTTCTGTTACTTCTATTCCAAAGGATTTTAAAAACTGAGCAGTTCCTTTAGTAGCAATTAATTTAAAACCAAGTTCTTTTAAAGTTTTAGCAATAGGAATTACCAAAGGTTTATCTTCATCTTTAACAGAGATAAAAACTTTTCCTTCAATTGGTAATTCCATTCCTGCAGCTAATTGAGCTTTAGCATAGGCTAAAGCAGGATCCCAATCTATACCCATTACCTCACCTGTAGATTTCATCTCAGGTCCCAGCATTACATCCACTTTAGGGAATCTCTTAAAAGGGAAAACTACTTCTTTTACTGAATAATAAGGAGGTATGATTTCTTTTGTAAATCCTATATCTTTTAAACTTTCTCCTATCATTATCCAGGTAGCAAGTTTTGCAAGAGGAACACCTATGGCTTTAGAAACAAAAGGAACAGTTCTTGAAGCTCTTGGATTTACTTCTAAAACATAAAGTTCATTATTTTTTATGGCATACTGTACATTAATAAGTCCTCTAACTTCTAATTCCTTAGCTAAAAGTTTGGTCGCTTCTTTTATTTCATCTATTAACTCAGGAGGAATGTGTAAAGGAGGCAATATACATGCTGAATCTCCAGAGTGAATTCCTGCCTCTTCAATATGTTCCATTATACCTGCTACTATAACTGTCTCTCCATCTGAGATTGCATCAACATCAATTTCTATAGCATCTTCTAAAAATTTATCTATTAGAATTGGATATTCAGGATTAACCTTAACTGCGGTTTCAATAAAACTTTTAAGTTCTTCCTCTGTATAAACAATTCTCATTGCTCTACCACCAAGTACATAAGAAGGTCGAACAAGTAGTGGATAACCTAATTTTTGAGCAACCCTAATAGCTTCATCAACACTATATGCAGTTCCTGCTTTTGGTCTTTTAAGTCCAAGTTTCTCTAAAAGCTTATCAAACTTTTCTCTATTCTCAGCTCTATCAATATTTTCTGGAGAGGTTCCAAGAATTTTTACTCCAGCTTTATAAAGAGGCATAGCTAAATTTAAAGGAGTTTGTCCTCCAAATTGAACTATCACTCCTTCAGGATTTTCTTCTTCGTAAATATTTAATATATGTTCCAGGGTTAAGGGTTCAAAATAAAGTCTTGTAGAGATATCATAATCAGTTGAAACAGTTTCAGGATTTGAATTTACCATAATAGCCTCAATTCCGCGCTCTTTTAATGCTAAGGAAGCATGAACACAACAATAATCAAATTCAATACCCTGCCCTATTCTATTTGGTCCTCCACCTATTATCAAAACTTTTCTATTTTTAGAAACCCTTGATTCATTTTCTGTCTCCCAAGAAGAATAATAATAAGGTGTATATGCCTCAAATTCTGCAGCACAAGTATCTATTAATTTAAAAGTAGGTTTTATTCCTAAGGATTTTCTATATTCCCTTACCTTAGCCTCAGTTGTTCCTGTTAAAAAAGCTATTTGATAATCAGAAAAACCCATTTGTTTTAATTCTCTCATTTCCTCTTTGCTAATTTCTTCTAAAGATTTACCTTTTAAAGCCTCACTTTTATCAAAAATTTCCTTCAAATGATATAAAAACCAAGGATCAATGTAAGTTAAGTTGTAAATTTCTTCAATAGTAAATCCTGTTTTAAAGGCTTCTCTTATATAAAACAGTCTTTGGCTATTAGGGCGCACAAGCTTTTCTCTGATTAACTCCTTAGGTAAAATAATTCCTTGATCCGAAGGAGATTTACCATCAGCTCCAAATCCAAATCTACCAATTTCCAGTCCTCTAATAGCTTTCTGTAAGGCTTCTTTGAAAGTTCTACCTATAGCCATTGTTTCTCCAACTGATCTCATAGAAGTAGTTATTTCATCAGGACATTCTGGAAATTTCTCAAAAGTAAATCTCGGAATTTTTACCACTACATAATCTATGGTTGGCTCAAAAGCTGCTTTTGTTTCTTTTGTTATATCATTTGGTAATTCATCTAAGGTATAACCTACAGCTAATTTAGCTGCTATTTTAGCAATAGGATAACCTGTAGCTTTACTTGCAAGAGCTGAAGATCGAGAAACCCTTGGATTCATCTCTATAACTACCATGTCTCCGTTTTTAGGATTTATAGCAAATTGAATATTGGAACCACCGGTTTCTACTCCGATTTCTCTGATTATAGCCTGTGCAGCAGTTCTCATTCTTTGATATTCTTTATCTGTAAGTGTTTGGGCAGGTGCAACAGTAATAGAATCTCCTGTGTGAATTCCCATAGGATCAAAGTTTTCAATAGAACAAATAATTACTACATTATCTTTAAAATCTCTCATTACTTCAAGTTCAAATTCTTTCCACCCAATAACTGATTCTTCAAGCATTACTTGATGGATTAAAGACATCTCTAAACCCATTTCCACAATTTCTCTTAATTCTTCAACATTATAAGCTACTCCTCCTCCTGTTCCACCAAGTGTAAAACTTGGTCTAATTATTATGGGAAATCCAACTTCCTTAACAACTTTTTCTGCTTGAGAAACTGAATGCACAATTACACTTTTAGGCACTTTTAAACCAATATTTTCCATTGCTTTTTTGAAATGTTCTCTACTTTCTGCTTTTTCAATAGCGGATGCTTTTGCCCCTATAAGTTCAACTTTATATTTCTCAAGAACACCTTTTTTAGCTAAGGCAAAAGCTATATTAAGACCTGTTTGTCCACCAAGTGTAGGAAGTAAAGCATCAGGACGTTCTTCCTTTATTATGTATTCTAAAGTCTCTGGAGTTAGAGGTTCTATATAAGTTCTATTAGCCATTTCTGGGTCTGTCATTATAGTTGCAGGATTAGAATTAACCAAAACAATTTCATAGCCCTCTTCTTTAAGTGCTTTACAAGCTTGACTTCCAGAATAATCAAATTCACAAGCTTGTCCAATTATTATAGGACCAGAACCAATAATCAGAATTTTTTTTATGTCAGTCCTTTTAGGCATATTTATTTTGTTTTATAACATTCTCTTTTGATTAAAAATCTAAAATTAATTAAAAAGATTAAAGTTTTTCAAAAATTGGATAAATTTTAATTTTGGCTTTTTCTCTTAAAAGTTGATACCAGATCTTAAAGCTTATTTCTCTTTTTTCTCTTAAAAGATCAAAAAAAGCTTCTGAAATTTCATTTTCCTTTATTTCTCCCTCAAAAGGTAAAATATTTTGTATATAAAAGATCTTTAAAGTGTCTTTCTCCCAAAGAGGTTTTTCTATAAGTCCACTTTTACCCACATTATTTAGTTCTTGAGAAATTAAGGGAGAAAAAATTTCTCTTAATTCGTATCTATTTATTCTAAATTCCTTAGTATTGAACTCCCTAAAAATAGGATCATTTTGAGTTATTTTTTCTTTATTTTTTAAATCTGCAATAAGACCCGCAGCTTTATTTTCGCAAAATTCTTTTCCTTTATCATTTAGGAAATCACTTTTAACTTTTTCTTTTACCTCTTCAAAAGAAAGGGTTCTTTCTGGTTTTTTATCTTTTATTTCAGCTAATAATATTCCTTGTGGGATATCTATAGGAGCAAAAAATTCTCCTTTAGGAGAATTGAAAACTTTTTGAGCAAGTTTAAAGTTATTAAATTTTTCACCTAATTCTTTTTGAGTAAGCCATTCAGTTTCATTTAAGGTGACATTTTCTTCTTTAGCCCAAAGGCTTAAGCTATTTGATTTAACTATTTCTGCATAAATCTTATTTGCTTTTTCTTTTGTTTCATTAACTATTTTCTCTCTTTCTAAAAATTTACGAATTTCCGATTCTACTTCAGAGAGTTTCAAAACTCTTTGAGGTTGTATTTCTTCAACTCCTAAAATTAAGTATCCTGAAGGTGTTTTGAGAGGTCCAATAACATCTTTAGGATGAGAAGCTTTAATAAGTTCTCTAATTGTGTCTGGAAGAGCAGATTCTTCAAACCATTCACTTTTAATTTCTCCAAATTTTGAAAAGTCAGAAAAGGATTTTAATTCAGCTCTAATAGCTTTAGCTTTTTCAAAAGCATCAGGTTGATCAGCAGAAATAAAAATTCTTTTTAATTTGACTCTTAAGGGGGTTCTAAATTTCTCTATATTTTCTTCATAATATCTTTTAATTTCATCTTCCGTAACTTTCACTTTAGTTTCATAAGGAATAAAAAAATAACTAAGCTTAACTTTTTCTTCTTCCTTATAAATGTCTCTATGAGCAAGATAATAATTTTCAAGATCTTTCTCAGTAAAAGTTATTTTTTGCATACACTCTCTTAAAGGAAGATCAACTTCTAAAATTTCTAAAATTTGTTTATTATATTTAAGATATTCCTTTATTTCTTCTTCTGAAACAATGACAGGTGCAGTAAGAAGAAGTTTTAGCCTCTGATAAATCAGATCAGATTTAATTAATTTTTCAAAAAATTCAGGAGAAATTCCAAGTTCTCTTAAGATATATTGGTATTTTGCAGGACTAAACTTTCCATTTTCTTGAAAAGAAGGTATCTGAGAAATTGCATAAGTAACTTCTACAGGAGTTATTTTTATTTTTAGTTTTTCAGCTTGATCTTCAAGAAGTTTTAATTTTATTAGTTCTTCCAAAACTTGTTCTTTTAATCTCAAAGTAGCTAAATCTTTGCTTGAAAGTTCTCCAAAAGCTTGTTTTAATCTTGAAATTTGGAAATTGTAATATTCTTGAAATTCTTTTAAGGTAATAGGGATTCCGTTAACCTTAGCTACAAGATTTTTTCTCTCTGAAGTAAAGTTCCCTATTCCCCAAAATATAAAAACAATAACGATAATTACAAGAAAAAGCTTGACATATAAAGAAGTTGCACCCTTTCTTAAGAATCTTAACATAAAAAATTACCTTTTAAGTTTTTCTAAATATAACAAAAAGATATTAATTGTCAAAAAAATTTGTTAAAACATTTTTAATGACTTCTGAGTTCTAAAAAATTTTAAAATCCTATGTATTAATTCCTCCTTCAACTTCTTAAGTTTATGAAATTTCCAAAATTATTTTTTATTTTAAATTGCTCTCAATTAAATTTATATACTCGTTTATAATTTTTTAATTTTCATGTTTTTCTACAATTAATTTTCTTCCAGCTCCACCCATCTGCTTTCTTTCTGCCTCAGTATACTGTAGCATCCTTTTCATGGCATAATAAAAATTTTTTATATCTTTTAGCTTTATAAGAAGTCGTTTATTTCATCATGGCAAACATTTTGCAACCTGAAGCATCGTTAGTAATAAAGGGTTTCCTCATAACCATAGCTTCAAGCAAAACTTTTGGCACCTTCCTTATAAGAAGGCAAAACCACACAATCTATTTTAATCCAATTTTTTGAAAGTTTTTCAGAAATAATTAAAATGTCTATATTACTATAGGTGTCCAATCACCTTTAACAATTGAACCAAAAATTATAACTCTTGCTTTTGAACCTAAAAACTTTTGGCTATTTTTTATCTTTTCCTCCACTCTAAGTAATTTTCAAATTACTCTTTTATTTCTTCCCAATTTTTCTATTAAACACTTTAGAAAAATATACCGATTATTATTATAGCTTTGTAATTTTTGCCGGGAAGGTAATATTGCTATGATTTGTTAAAATAAAATTTTTAATTATAATAATTTGCAATGGCTTTAATAACCTTACAAAATATAAGTAAAATTTATCCTCCCTTTTTTAAGGCTTTAATAAATATTAATTTAGAGATTTATAAGGGGGATTTTATAATTCTTACAGGTCCTACAGGGGCAGGTAAAACAACTTTACTTAAACTTATATATAGAGAAGAAAGACCTACCTCAGGTGAAATATTTTATGAAAATATTCCCTATTCTAAATTTAAATCTAAAGACCTAAGTCTTTTCAGACAAAATTTAGGAATTATTTTTCAGGATTATAAACTTTTTCCAGAATTAACAGTTTATGAAAATATTAAGATTTCCTTAGTTCTTTCTAAAAAATTTGCTAAAGATGCAAAACTTCTTATTTATGAATATCTGGAAAGATTTAATATTTCTCAAAAAGCTCAGAAAAAAGTAAAAGAGCTCTCTGGGGGAGAGCAACAAAAGGTAGGTATTATCAGAGCCATTATAAGAGACCCAGAAATTTTAATAGCTGATGAGCCAACCGGAAACTTAGATCCAGCAAGTATAAATGAGATACTGGAGATTTTTAAAGATTTTAACAGAGAGGGGAAAACTGTTATCCTTGCCAGTCACGACCCTGTTATTTTAAATCATAATTTAGGAAAAATTGTTAGACTTAATAGAGGTGAATTAGTAGAGGATGTTTAGGTATTTAAGTAAAATTGAGCTAAAACAAAGCCTTTTTTACTATCTTTTTCTTTTTCTTTTTTTCTTTTTCTGGAATCTTTTTTCCTTATTTATTGTTTTCTTTTATTTAAATATTCAAAATCTTTTGCAAACTTATGAAGACAAAATGCCCATAAATTTACTTATTTTTTCTGAGAACAATCCACTAAATATTTTAAACTTATCTTCAGAAATTAAAAAAATTTCTTATGTTAAAAATATAGTGGTAATTTCTCCAGAGGAATTATTAGAAAAATCAAAAAAAGATCTTTCTCCTGAAATATTAAAAATTTTTTCTAAAGAGGAGTTAAAATCTCAATTTCCATATATTCTTAAAATTTATCCTACTTCTATAAAAGATTTTCCTAACTTAAAAGCTCAACTTAATCTTTTAACTAAAACGAATTCAAATATAGAAATTTCAGAACCTGGATTTTTTAAGTTAATATATTTTGCTTATTTTTTTAAACTTGGATTTTTAGTCCTTGCTATAACATGGGCTTTATTCTATTTAATTTTTCTTTATTTTTTAAATACTTTAATAAATTCTTACTTAAAAAGCCAAACCCAAATATTCCTTCTTTTAGGAGGAACCCTAAAAAAGTTTAAGTTTTTGAGATTTCTTTTTGTTGGGTTAGTTTTAATTGTAGCTTTTATATATTCAGCCTTTGTATATTTTTACATTTCAGATAGTATATCATCTATACTTCCTCTTTTTAAAACCTATCCTGATTTTTCCCAAGAATATCACCTTTTTTATTTCGGGATTTATATATTTTTAACTGTATTTTTCCTTCCCTGGTTAACTATAATTATAAGTTACAAAAAATATGAAATTTAAGCTATTTTTTTTAATACCCATAGTTTTTATTTTTTTTAATTTAAGTATTTCTCAAGCCATTAAAAGAGGTACAAATCAAAAGGTTGAAGATAAAAAAGATCAATTAATTCAGCTGGAAAAAAAGAAAGAATTATTAAAAACCGATAAGGAAAAATTTCTTAAGTTGTACATAACTTTTTATATAAAAAGACTTTATAATACAAGTTCTTCTGAATTTTTTAAAAGTCCAGATTATTTAACACTCTTAAATGAAGAGGAAAGATTTAAATTTGTAGAAAAGGCTTTAATAAGAAAGTTAATTGATGTTGAGAAAGAAGAGAAAGCTACAGAACTTGCTTATAATAAAATTTTAAAGGAGATAAAAGAGTTAGAGAGAAAAAAAATAAAGGTTAAGCCGGTGTATGCAGTAAGTCCTTTAAATGGAGAACCTATAGAGCTTGGGAATCATATTCTAAAAGCAAAAGGGCCTCTTTCTATTGTAGCACCAATTGCTGGCATTATTAAAGGTATAGGTTATAAACAAGGAAGTATCCATATAATTATAGAAAATGAACGTTGTAAAACTGCAATTTCAGGACTTGATGAAGTTGTTGTTAATGTGGGAGAAACTGTTTTAAGAAACCAGATAATTGGGAATATAAAAGGTGAGAAAAATTTGTCTTTCTCCGTAAATTGTGAAAAATCTCTTTCTTCAAGTTCTTTATAGATTTTTTAGAACTTTTGGCTCTAAGTAAGAAAAAAGCTTACCAGCTAAATAAAGACCACAGCCAAGTATCCAGTGTTTATTTTTTAAAATTACGTAACCTGGTTCTAAATCAAGTTCTATTTCAACTTTATTTCTTTCTTTAAGGGTAGAAATAACCTCCTCTGAAAGTGAAACTATATTTTTTTTAGCCAAATAACCAAATCTTTGGAGAAAAGCTGAGGTTGGTTTTAAATACTTGGAAACCTGTCTTAAAAATAAAAGTCCTACTGTTTGAACTTGAAGATCTTTAAGTTTTTCTAAATAGGGAGTCTTTGGGAAAAGCCAAAAATTAGAAACTCCTCTTAAAATTTCATATTTCTCAAAATAAAAAGGTTCTATACCAAATCTATCTTCTAAATACTTAAGAATTTCTTCTCTTTCTTTTTCTGAAGCTTTTTGAGGAAATCTTGTTTCCATTTGGTTTGTCTTATATTTTATCTAAAAATCTTGTTTTTGGCAAAATGTATTATAAAATTTAAGCATTTAAAGTTTATAAAAGGAGGAACTATGGAAACAGCAGAGAAATATAAGTCTGCTGGTGTGGACTTAGAAAAAGCAAATCTCTTGGTAGAAGTTGTAAAAAAATTTACCACTAATCTTCCTCAAAAAGGGGTTATATCAGAAATTGGTGGGTTTTCCGGTTTTTTTTCCTTGGATATTTCTTCTTATAAAAATCCTGTAATCACAGCTTCAACAGATGGAGTAGGTACAAAAATTAAAGTAGCAATTAAAGCCAATAAACATAAAGGAATTGGAATAGATCTTGTTGCTATGTGTGTAAATGATATTATCACTTCCGGGGCAAAACCTTTATTTTTCTTAGATTATTTAGCCTTTGGTAAATTTAACGAAAGGGTTTTTTCAGAATTAATAGAAGGAATTGTTGAGGGGTGTAAAATTTCTGAGTGTGCGCTTTTAGGTGGAGAAACTGCTGAAATGCCAGGAATGTATGCAGAAGAAGAATATGATTGTGCTGGCTTTGTTGTAGGCATCGTAGAAAGAGATAAAATTATAGATGGATCTAACATTTCTATAGGAGATATACTTTTAGGAATACCCTCAAGTGGACTTCACAGTAATGGTTTTTCTTTAGTTAGAAAGATCTTGTTTGAAGAAAACAATTTTAGTTTGGATTATATTCCTGAAGAATTAGGAAACCCTCTCGGGGAAGAGATTTTAACTCCTACTAAAATTTATGTTCCCTTCATTAAAACTATTCTCAGCAGAAATCTTCCTATAAAAGGATGTGTTCACATTACAGGTGGAGGGTTTATTGATAACATACCAAGAGTATTACCTAAAAATTGTAAAGCAGTTATTGAAAAGGGTTCATGGGAAATACTACCTATTTTTGGTTTTATTCAAAAATTAGGAAATGTTTCTGAAGAGGAGATGTTTAGAGTTTTTAATTGCGGAATAGGTTTTATTTTGATAATAAGCGAAGATGTATTAGAAGAAATTAAAAACCTTATTTTTGCCCTTGGCGAAAAATGTTATGTTATCGGTTATATTGATAAAAGAGATGAAAAAGAAAAACAAGTAGTTTTTGTTGAGAAAGAGTAGATGTATTTTCAAGACGTCATAGCAACTCTTAATAAATTCTGGGCAGAAAAAGGGTGTGTAATTTTACAGCCCTACGATATGGAAGTAGGAGCTGGAACTTTTCATCCTGCTACCTTTTTGAGAGCCCTTGGTCCAAAACCTTTTTCAGCAGCATACGTAGAACCTTGTAGAAGACCTACAGACGGAAGATATGGAGAAAATCCAAATAGACTTCAACACTATTATCAGTATCAGGTGATTATAAAACCCTCTCCAGATGATATTCAGGATATTTATTTAGAAAGTTTAAAAGCCCTCGGTATAGATCCTAAAGAACATGATATAAGATTTGTAGAAGATGACTGGGAATCTCCTACCCTTGGAGCTTGGGGACTTGGATGGGAAGTTTGGCTCGATGGAATGGAAATTACTCAATTTACCTATTTTCAACAAATTGGAGGATTTGATTGCAATCCAGTTACAGTAGAGATTACTTACGGACTTGAAAGAATTACTATGTATCTCCAAGAAGTGGAAAATGTATTTGATATAAAATGGAACGAAAATATAACCTACGGAGATATTCATTTTAGAGGAGAAGTAGAATTTTCCATTTATAATTTTGAAGAAGCAGATGTTTCTCTTTTAAAGGATCTTTTTAATAAATTTGAAAAGGAAGCAAATAGACTTTTAAACCGTGGACTTGTTTTACCCGGATATGACTGTGTTATAAAATGTTCACATATTTTCAATCTTCTTGACGCAAGAGGGGTTCTTTCTCCTATAGAAAGAGCTAATTATATAGGTAGAGTAAGAAGTATAGCTAAAAAAACAGCTGAAAAATGGCTTGAAACCGAAGGACATTAAATGAGTAAAAATTTACTTTGGGAAATAGGAACTGAAGAACTACCTGCAAGATTTATTATTCCGGCTTTAGAAAGTTTAAAAATACTTACAGAAAAGAAATTAAAAGAAAATCTTTTAAACTTTGAAGAAATAAAAACTGCAGGAACCTTAAGAAGACTTACTCTTTTTGTTAAAAATTTATCTGAAAAACAAGAGGAAAGAGAAGAAGAAATTCTTGGTCCATCGGTAAAAATAGGAATTGACAAAAAAGGAAATTATACTGAGCAAGTCTTAGGATTTGCTAAAAAATACAGAGCAAGTCCTGAAGAACTAACTATAAAGAAGACCGAAAAGGGAGAATACTTTTGTTTAAAAAGAATAATTCCAGGTAAAAAAACTATAGAACTTCTTCCTCAAATTCTTTTAAATATTCTTCAAAATATTTATTTTCCAAAATCTATGAGATGGGGTTATTATGAAATAAAATTTGCAAGACCTATAAGATGGATGTTATGTTTGTATGGAAAAGAAATAGTCCCCCTAAAAATAGCAAGTATTGATGCATCAAATATAACTTATGGACACAGGTTTTTATCAGAAAAACCTATCAAATTGACTTCAGCAAATTGGGAAACTTATGAAGCCCTTTTAGAAAAAAATTATGTAATTGTAGATCCAGAAAAAAGAATTCTCAAAACAAAAGAAGAAATTTTAAAAGTTTCTGAAAAAATAGGTATTCCAGAAATGGAAAAAGATTTATTAGAGGAAAATGCCCATTTAATTGAATATCCCTTTCCCATAGTTGGAGAGTTTTCTAAAGAATTTTTGATGCTCCCTGAGCCACTTGTTATTACAGCCTTAAAAGAACATCAAAGGTATATATGTTTGAAAGATAAAAAAGGAAAACTTATAAACTATTTTATAGCAGTAAATAATAATTTTCCTAAAAATTTAGAAATACTTAAAAGAGGACATGAAAGGGTTACCAAAGCAAGGTTAGAAGATGCTAAGTTTTATTTTGAAAAAGATTTAAAAGAATCCTTAGAAAAAATGGTAGAGAGATTAAAAGGAATAGTTTACCATATAAAATGTGGAACTCTATGGGATAAAACGCAAAGACTTATTGAACTCGGAATATATTTAGCTCAAAAAATAAATTCCCATATAGATTTAGAAAAAGTTAAAAAAGTTTGTTTTTATGCTAAAGCTGATCATGCCTCTGAGGTAGTTAAAGAATTTACTTCTCTTCAAGGAATTATAGGAAGTATATATGCAAGTTATTTTGGGGGAAAAGATATAGCCTTAGCCTTATACGAACAATATCTTCCATCTCCACAAAATGAAAATCTTCCTCAAACTTGGGAAGGAATTGTTCTTTCCTTAACAGATAAAATTGACCATATTGTTTCTATTTTTGGAAGTGGTGAAAAACCTACAGGAGAGGCAGATCCTTATGGATTAAGAAGATCAGCCTACGGAATCATAAAAATTCTTATTGGAAAAAATATTTTTCTTGATTTAGAAAGCGCTTTCCATTATAGCCTAAAAATTCTTGAGAAACAAGGGTTTCTTAAAGAAAAAGAAGTTTTAACGGAAATTTTAGAATTTTTTAGAAAACGTTTAGAAGGTGAATTTTTAAATTTAGGTTTTAATAAGTTACTTGTCGGAGTAGTTATAAAACTTCCTCTTAATCCCTTTGATCAATTTTTAAGAATAAAAGCTTTAAAAGAATTTCAAGATAGAAAAGATTTTATAGATCTTATTACAGGATTTAAGAGAGCTTCTCAAATATTAAAAGGATTAGAAATAGAGAAACTTCCCAATTTAGACCCCACTTTTTTTAAAGAAAAAGAAGAAAAAGAGCTTCATTCTAAAATATTAGAACTGCAACCAAAATTAGAGGATCTTTTAAATAAAAAAGAATATACACAGTATTTAGAGACGCTTCTTGAATTTAAAGAACCAATTGATAAGTTTTTTGATAATGTATTTGTTATGGTTGAAGATAAAAAGATAAGAGAAAATAGACTTAAACTTCTGGCAGAAATTTCATCTCTTTTTAATTCTTTTGGAGATTTTACCTTTCTTATATAGAATTTAAAAATGCGTAGAATTATTATAGGGACTGCTGGTCATATAGATCATGGGAAAACTTCTTTAGTAAAGGCTCTCACTGGGATTGATACCGATCGGCTTAAGGAGGAAAAAGAAAGGGGCATAACTATTGATTTGGGTTTTGCTAACCTTTTACTTCCATCTGGGACACTTGCCGGAATTGTTGATGTTCCTGGACATGAAAGATTTATAAGAAATATGGTTGCTGGAGCAACTGGTATAGATTTGGTCATTTTAGTTATAGCAGCAGATGAAGGAGTTATGCCTCAAACGAAAGAACATCTTGAAATTTGTGAACTCTTGGGAATAAAAGATGGAGTCGTAGTAATTACGAAAATAGATCTGGTTGATAAAGATTGGTTAGAGCTGGTAAAAGAAGAAGTAGAGAAATTTTTAAAGGATACTTTTTTAAAAAATGCACCTATAATTTATTTTTCCGCTGTTACAGGAGAAGGGAAAGAAGAACTTTTAAAAATATTAGATGAAAAGGCTTCTCAAATAATTATGAAGCCTGAAGATCAACCATTTAGATTGCCTATTGACGGAGTTTTTACTATTAAAGGTTTTGGAACTGTAGTAAGAGGTACAGCTGTTTCGGGAAAAATAAACCTCAATCAGATAGTTAAAATATACCCTAAGGAATTAGAAACCAAAGTAAGAAATATACAGGTTCATGGTAAAAACGTAGAGACAGCTTATGCAGGTATGAGAGTAGCTTTAAACCTTCAAGGGGTAGAAAAAGAAGAATTAGAAAGAGGCGATGTGGTTGCTGAACCAGGTGTTTTAAAACCCTCACAATGGTTAGATATAAAAGTTACTTCATTAAAGGATGTTAAACCCTTTATAAGAAACTTTGAAAATCTTCTTTTTTATGTAGGTACCTCAGAGGTTCTTGGTAAGATTATTCTCTTTGGAAAGGATGACTTAAAACCAGGAGAAACAGATATTGCTCAAATATTTCTTCAAAAATCGGTTACGGTATGGAGAGGAGATAGATTTATTTTAAGAAGAGCATCTACTAATACTACAGTAGGAGGAGGAGAAGTAATAAATCCAGTTTCTTATAGAAGAAAAAGAACCAAACCCTGGGAAAGAAAAGAACTTGAGTTTATTTCTCAAGCTGAAACATTAGAGCTTATTAAATACTATGTAGAAAAAAAGGGATTTTTAGGTGCAGAAGAAAGGGACTTACAACTTACGGTTTCTGTTTTTGATAAAAAATTTAAAGAATTAATGGATAGTCTTTCTCAAGAAATAATAAAATTAAAAGAAAAAGAAAAAATTTTTTATTTTTCAAAAACTACTAAAGATAAACTTCAAAATAAAATAATTGAGACCTTAAGAGAGTATCATAACAACAATCCCTTTAGTTCAGGATTAACTAAAGAGCTTTTAAAAATGAGAATTTCTTCTTTTATCCCTGATGCCTTTTTTAATCATATAATAGATGAACTTATACAAAAAGGGATCTTAAATAAAGAAAAAGAGATACTTTTTCTTTCTGAATTTAAAAGATTAGATTTAACAGAAAAAGAGGAACTTAAAAAACAAATTGAAGAAAAAATATTAAAAGAGGGATTAACACCTAAAGATTTTGAAGAAATCCTTTTAGATTTTAGAGATAAATACAAAGCTGCCAAAGAACTTTTACAGACCCTTTTAAAAGAGGAAACTCTGGTTAAGGTTTCTGAAAAATTAGTTTATCATAAAAATGTACTTGAGGAAATTGAGAAAAAGGTTATAGATTTTTTAATTAAAAATAAAGAAATGACTTTATCTGATTTTAGGAGCCTGCTTGGTTCTGAAGTAAGTAGAAAATATTTAATTCCTTTAGTAGAATATCTTGATAAAAAGAAAATAACTTTAAGAGTAGGAGATAAAAGAATTTTAAGAAAAAGAATTTAACTTTTAGGCTTTTTAGAGGTTTTTGTTTCCTTTTTAGCCTTTTTTTCTTTTTCTTTACTCAATTTATAAAGTTTTTTTAACCCCTTTGCTACTTCCTCATGAAATTTTTCAGGACTATACATAGTGAGAATTTCTATAATATCATCTATAGTTTCTACTGTATATATATGAAATTTTCCTTTTTTAATATCTTCTAATACTTCCTCATCAAGAAGAATATTGTCAAAATTTTTTGCAGGAACAATTACTCCTTGCTCACCTGTGAAATTAGTAAGTTTGCACACTCTATAAAATCCTTCTATTTTTTCCTTAATCCCTCCTACAGGTTGTACATTACCAAACTGGTCAATTGAGCCTGTTATAGCTATGTCTTGTCTTACAGGAATTTTAGAAATAGCAGAAAGTATAGCTATAAGCTCTGCAGCTGAAGCACTATCTCCTTCTACAGGTTCATAAGCTTGTTCAAAAGTAAGTGTACAAGATAATTGAAGAGGAAAATCTGTACTATATTTATTGTATAGATAAGAAGAAAGAATAAGGACTCCTTTTGAATGAATGGGACCACTCATATCTATTTCTCTTTCAATATTAATAATTCCTTTTGTTCCTGGAAAAACGTTAGCTGTAATCCTTGAAGGTTTACCAAAACTGTGATCACCTAAGATATAAACACTTAATCCATTAATTTGTCCTACTTTTTTTCCCTCTATATCTATTATTATTTTCCCTTCTTTTATAAGTTCTCTTATTTTTTCTTCTAACAAATTAACTCTAAATATTTTCTCTTTTAAGGCTTGTTTTATTTCTTTTTCAGTAATAGTTTCATTTTGGGAAAGGATATTTGCTTCTCTAAGTAAATCTATAATATTTCTTAAAATGATATTTAATTTTTTTCTATCTCCAGCTTGATAAATAGCGTATTTAAGAACTTCAGAAAGCCCTGAAGCATCAAGATCTTTTATATTTTCCTCTTTAATAATTTTTTTAATAATTTTCGGAAAGTCCTCTATTACTTTATTATTTATTTCTATTATTGGGTTAAATTCTGCCTTTATTTTAAATAATTCAGTAAATTCTTGATCGTACAAACTTAAAAGATAGTAAAGAAAGGTATCCCCTATTAAAAATACTTTTGCGGAAAAAGGAACTGGTTCTGGAAGAAGTCCTATATGAGGAACAGGAATTTCTTCTATCATTCCACCCATAAGGTACAGTTTTTTATGAAGGAGGGTCCTTTTAAGTAAAATCCAAACATAGGGATTTTTAAGAACTTCCCAAAGATCTAAAACAAGATACCCTCCATTAACTTTATGAAGGGTCCCTGGAGCAAGACTTAAGTGGTCAGCATAAAGTATTCCCATTTCAGCTCTATAATTAATCTGTCCAAAAAGTCCCTTTAAAGTTGGTACTTTTTCGTATATTACAGGAGCCCCCTCAGTTTTTGTATTATCTACTAAAACATTTACTCTAAAAACATTAAGAGCTCTATTGATACTATTTTGAACAACCACATTGCCCTTAGCCTTCTCCCATTCAATAAAAAGGTGAATATTCTTAACTAATTCTTCTTTTACTTCAGAAATAAATTCTTTTACTTCTTCTATGTCTTTAAATTCAGTCTCCAATTTTTCAAAAGCTTTGTTTACAATATGGGTAGCTATTTTTTTTCTTAAATTAACTAAATTTTCTCCCAGAGCACTATCAAGTTCACGAAGTTTTCTCATATATTGTCTAAAGGTAGGTTCAAAGGCATTTAAATTTCTTTGATATTCTTCCCTAAATTGTGGAGTTTCCAATAGCTTTTCTTGAGCTACAGGAGTCTCAATTTTAAAAATAGGAAGAAGTCTTACTCCCTCAGGACCAAAAAGAACCATTAAATTATATTTTTTGGCTTCTTCTATTAATTCATTTATAACTGTTTCTTTTTGAGAATCTATTTCTTTAGTAAGAGAACTTAGTTCTTCTTCATATTCTTTTCCCTCAAAGGCTTTAAAAGTCTCTCTTTTTAAGAATTCTAAAATTTCCTCAATATAATCTGCTAATTTCCTTCCATAACCCGCTGGTAATACTATAGCTTTTGGACGATAAAAATCTTTAAAATTATTTACATAACAAATATCTGGAGGATTTGCTTTGGTTGAGGTTATTTCTTGAAGTCTTTTTAAAGTGTATCTACTTCTTCCTATTCCATTCGGACCACATACATAAACATTATAACCTTCTTTATCAATTTGTAAGGCTAAATCAAAAGCTTTTTCTACTCTTTCTTGTTGAATAAATATTTCTTCTTCTGGATATTCTAAAGTCCCAGAAGAATAATTGAAATCAATTATTAGATTCTCAAAATTTAGTCTTTTCCAAGCCATTATGTTTAAAATTGTAAAAAATTATTTGTAAAATACAAGGTTTTTGTTGCAATTTTTTATAATAAAAGTAAAATTTTTCTTTTGAGCTTTCAAAAGGAGCTAAATTTATGAAAAAACGTCCCCTGACTTTAGCGGAAAAAATTTTAGCAACCAAATTAAAAAGAGCTTATGTAGAACCTGGAGAATTGGTAGAAGTTCCAGTTGATTTAACACTGGCAAACGATATTACAGGTCCCTTAGCTATAAAAATTTTTGAGTCTACAAATATTGGAAAAGTTTTTGATCCAGAAAAAATAGTTTTGGTAATGGACCATTTTACTCCTAATAAAGATATTAAAAGTGCAGAGCAAGTTAGGATTTGTAGAGAATTTGCCAAAAAATACAAAATTTTACATTATTATGAAGGGGGAAATTGCGGTATTGAACATGCCTTACTTCCAGAACTTGGTCTTGTAGGACCAGGAGATATTGTAATTGGTGCTGATAGTCATACTTGCACCTACGGAGCTTTAGGAGCTTTTGCTACAGGGGTTGGCTCAACTGATCTTGCAGCAGCCTGGATCACTGGTAAAACTTGGTTTAAAGTTCCAGAAACTATTAAATTTGTTTATTATGGAAAACCTAAACCTTGGATTACTGGAAAAGATCTCATTCTTTATACTATAGGAGACATAGGAGTTGATGGAGCACTTTATAAAGCAATGGAATTTACAGGAGAAACAATTAAAAGACTTTCTATGGCTGAAAGATTTACTATGGCAAATATGGCAATTGAGGCAGGAGGAAAAGTAGGTTTAATAGAACCTGATAAAATAACTTTGGCTTACATAAGAAATCGTTTTAAAAGGGAACCAATTATCTTAAAAGCTGATAAAAATGCTAAGTACATAGAAATTAGGGAATATGATGTTTCTAAAATAGACCTTCTTGTTGCCCTACCTCATCTTCCTTCTAATGTAAAACCAGTTAAAGATTTATCTGATAAAATTTACATTGATCAAGTGGTAATTGGTTCTTGTACTAATGGAAGAATTGAGGATTTGGCAATTGCTGCAAAAATTTTGAAAAATCGTAAAGTAAATCCTAATGTAAGATGTATAATTATACCAGCAACACCAAACATTTATTACGAAGCTTTAAAGAAGGGGTATATTAGAGTATTTATAGAAGCTGGAGCTATCGTATCTTCTCCTACTTGTGGTCCTTGTCTTGGTGGACACATGGGAATTTTAGCAAAAGGAGAAAAAGCTGTGGCAACTACTAATAGAAATTTTGTAGGAAGAATGGGACATCCTGAAAGTGAGGTATATCTTTCTGGCCCTGCTGTTGCAGCTGTAAGTGCAGTACTTGGATATATAGGGACTCCGGAAGAATTGGGGCTTAGAGAGGAGGATTAAAAATGGATAAAATTAAAGGTAAAGCTTGGAAATTTGGAGATAATGTAGATACAGATGTAATAATTCCTGCAAGATATCTAAATACTACTGATCCTGAAGAATTAGCTAAACATTGTATGGAAGATGTAGATCCAGAATTTTCAAAAAAAGTTAATAAAGGTGATATTATTGTAGCAGGAAAGAATTTTGGTTGTGGTTCCTCTCGTGAACATGCACCTATTGCAATAAAAGCCTGTGGGATAGCCTGTGTTATTGCTGAGAGTTTTGCAAGAATTTTTTACAGAAATGCCTTTAATACGGGGCTTTTGATTTTGGAATGCCCTGAAGCAGCTAAAGAAATAGACTCAGGAGATGAATTAGAAATTTATCCTGAGGAAGGAAAAATAATTAATTTAACCAAAAATAAAACCTTTTTTACCAAACCCCTACCTCCTTTTATGAAAAAAATACTCGACGATGGTGGCTTAATCCCTCATATTATGAAAAAATTTAAAATTCAATAATTATGAGAATAGAAAAAGAAAAAGCTGATTTTTATATACTTTGGAATATTATTAAAGCTTTGAGAAGTGAAAACGGTTGTCCTTGGGATAAAAAACAAACTCCTCAGAGCTTAAAAAAATATCTTATAGAAGAAGTTTATGAAGTTTTAGAAGCTATAGATAAAGGAAATCCAGAAGAAATAAGAGAAGAGTTGGGAGATCTTTTATTTCTTCTTCTTTTTATTATATATCTTTATGAAGAAGAAAAACTTTTTTCTTTAAAAGATCTTCTTTTTTTAACAGCTCAAAAAATGATACGTAGACACCCTCATGTTTTTGGAGAAGAAGTTGCTAAAAGTGCTGAAGAGGTAATTAAAAGCTGGCAAAAAATTAAAAAGGAAGAGGGAAAAGAATCTTCAATACTTGGAAATATTCCAAAAAGTTTGCCAGCTTTACAAAGAGCTTTTAGATTAGGGGAAAGAGCTGGAAGAGTTGGATTTGATTGGGAAAAGGGAGAGGAAGTACTTGAAAAGATAAAAGAGGAAATAGAAGAAATTAGAGATTCTTTAAAAAAGCTTCCTAAGGAAAAATTGAAAGAGGAAATAGGAGACCTTTTATTTAGTATAGCTAACTTCTCAAGAAAACTTGAAATCAATCCTGAGGAAGCTTTAAAACTTGCTTTAAATAAATTTGAAAATCGCTTTAAATTACTTGAAAAAGAAGTAGAAAAAAGAAGACTTTCTTGGGAAAAACTAAGTATTAAAGAGCTTGACCAAATATGGGAAGAGATAAAGAATTCTTATGAGCCAAATAGTTATTGAGGTTCAAAACCTCTACTTTTACTACGAACAACACCTTGTTCTTGAAGATATTAACTTAAAAGTAGAAAAAGGGGACTTTTTAGCTTTAATTGGACCAAATGGAGGAGGAAAAACTACCCTTGCAAAATGCATACTTGGATTTCTAATTCCTTCTAAAGGGAGAGTATTCCTTTGGGGAAAAGAAATTAAAAATTTTAAAAGTTGGCATAAAATAGGTTATGTACCTCAAAGAGCAGGAGACTTAATAGATTCTTTAACACCTCTTTCTGTTAAAGAATTTCTTTTACTCCCTTTTAAGTGGTACGATATTTCCTTAAAACCTTCTTTATTAGATAAATTAATAGAAAAATTTGGTATGAAAAACCTTCTTAATAAAAAAATTGGTGAATTATCCTATGGACAACTTCAAAGATCTTACATAGTGAGAGCACTTATTTCAGATCCAGAAATCTTGATACTTGATGAACCTTCTGTAGGATTAGATTTTTTTACTCAAGAAGTTTTTTACGAAACTTTGGAAGAATTTCATAAAAAGGGACTTACCATTATCTTAATAACTCACGAAACCTGGCTTTTAACTAAATGGGTTAATAAAGTAGCCTGTATAAATCAGAAACTTTATTTTCACGGTGATCACGAAAGTTTTTGTGTTATGGCTAAAAAATTAGAATTCTTTCGAGAATATCATAAAATTGAGCACACCCATTGGTAAAAATATGGAATTTTTTCTTGATTCTATAAGTTTAATAAAGTGGGGACTTTTATCAGGGATACTATTAGGAATATCTATTTCATTTACTTCTCCCTTTCTTATTTTAAAAAGAAATGCCCTTTTCCCTCATGCTTTAACTCATATATATTTTTTAGCTGTATTTCTAACTTCCTTAATTTTATATAAATTACCTTTATTTCTTTCTTTTCCTTTTATAGTTGTTTTTACCCTTCTTTTTACTTCTCTAATCTGGATTTTAAGAAGATACACCAAATTTTATGAAGACACTGCTACTTCTATAATTGCACATTTAGCTTTAGGATTAGCCTTAATAGTAGCTGCTAAAACTTATCAATACGATGCAAGAATTCTTTCCTATCTTTTCGGAAGTTTAATTGGAATAAATTATAAAGACTTTTGTGAAAGCTTGATAGTATTTTTCTTCACCTTATTTTTATTTTACAGATTTTATCCTCTGTGGATAGCACAAATCACTGATAAAGAACTCCCAGGACTTGACTTTAAATTAGCTAATTTTTCATTTTTAATCTTAATAACGCTTCAAATTATAATAGGTGTAAAATTAATGGGGGTTTTATTAGTTTCGGTTTTATTCATATTTTCAACTACTTTTGTTTTACAATTTATAAAAAGTTTTAAATTTTTAATAATACTTGTTAGTTTTTTGAATATTATTGGAATTTTAGGAGGGGCGGTAATTTCTATTTTTTTTGATATTCCGTTTTCTGGAGCAGTAGTTATATTTATGAGCTTGTATATTTTCATTTCTTTTGTCTGGAGCTTTTTGAGATGAAACTTATTGATACGCATACACATTTAAATTTTTCAGATTTTTTTAAAAGGGATTTGGAAGAAGTGATAAAAAGGGCAAAAGAAAATTACGTCGTTCACGTTATAGTAGTAGGGATAGATACTAATACTAACAAAAGAGCTTTAGAATTATCTAAACTTTATCCTAATTTTATTTCTCCTGCAATTGGTTTTCATCCTCATGAAGTAAGAAAAATTAAAGAGCAAGACTATAAATTTTTGGAAGAAAATATAGAAAAAATCTGCGCTATAGGAGAAACCGGTCTTGATTGGTTTAAAGAATATTCACCTAAGGAGGTTCAAATAGAGCACTTTTTGAGACATTTAGAACTGGCTAAAAAATATAATAAACCTGTAATTCTTCATTTAAGAGGAGATAATTCTTTTTGGAATGAAGCCTTAAAAATTTTAAAAAATTACTCAGATTTAAAACTTCTTTTTCATTGCTATACCACTGATAAGTCTATTGCTTCTAAAATTCTTGATTTAGGTGGTTTTATTTCTATTCCAGGAGTTGTAACCTTTGAAAGGGCTGAAAATTTAAAAGAAGCTGTTAAATTTATTCCTAAGGATAGGCTTATGTTAGAAACAGACAGCCCCTTTTTGGCGCCCCATCCTTTTAGGGGGAAAAGAAATGAACCAGCATTTTTAATCTATATAGCCCAAAAAATTGCAGAAATTAAAAATGTGGATTTAGAAAAAATTTCAGAAAAAACTACAGAAAATGCAATTAAATTTTTTAACTTAAAAATTTAAAAGGGGGTTTAAGTATTAAATGAAGTTAAAAAGAACTCATTACATAGGAGAAATTGACAATACTTTTATTGGCAAAGAAGTTATAGTTTCAGGCTGGGTTTTGAGAAGAAGGGATCACGGAGGAGTTATATTTTTAGATGTAAGGGATAGAACTGATCTTTTACAAGTAGTTTTTGAAGAGGGAATTGATCCTGAAATTTACGATTTAGCAGATTCCATAAGAATAGAATACGTAATAAGTGTTAAAGGTGTAATAAGAAGAAGACCTCCCGGGATGGAAAATCCTAAGATATCTACCGGAGAAATAGAACTTGTAGCGAGGGAAGTAGAAATTTTAAATACTTCTAAAACACCTCCATTCCCTATGGATGAAGATCTTTCTGAAATTTCAGAAGCAATTCGTTTAAAGTATCGATATTTAGAAATGAGAGCCTTAGAGGGATTAAAACCTTTTATTTTTAGACATAAAGTAAATCAAATTATTAGAGAATTTTTAAATAATAAAGGCTTTTTAGAAATTGAAACTCCCTTTTTAACCAAAAGTACACCGGAAGGAGCAAGAGATTATTTAGTTCCGAGCAGGCTTTATCCAGGAAAATTTTATGCCCTTCCTCAGTCTCCTCAGCTTTTCAAACAAATTCTAATGATCGCAGGAGTAGATAAATATTATCAAATAGTAAGATGCTTTAGAGATGAAGATCTAAGAGCAGATCGGCAACCAGAATTTACTCAGCTTGATATAGAGATGTCTTTTGTAGAGGAAAGTGATATAATGACTGTTATTGAGGAATTGTTAGTTTATCTTTTTGAAAAAGCCTTAAATATCACCTTAGAAACTCCTTTTCCAAAACTTTCTTATGAAACTGCCTTAAAAGAATATGGAACAGATAGACCAGATATAAGATTTGATATGAAATTGAAGGATTTTTCCCTTCTTTTTAAAGAGACTTCTTTCAAAGTTTTTAGAGACGTTTTAGACTCTGGCGGCATAATAAAAGGCTTTAAAGCTCCTGCTAATTTTTCCAGAAAAGAATTAGAGGATCTAACTAAATTTGCTCAAGAATTAGGTGCCAAGGGTCTTGCTTGGATAAAATATGACAAAAATGCAAGTTCCTTTGAAGAAAAATGGAGCTCCCCTATTGTTAAATTTTTTGAAAGCTCAATTTTAGGAAAAATTGAAGAAATTTTTAATCCTTTAGAAGATTTTGCTACCTTTTTCTTTGTAGCAGATAAAGAAGAAGTTGTTAATCCCGTATTAGCTGAGTTAAGAATTCATTTAGCCAAAAAAATAAATCTTATTCCAGAAAATAAATTTAGTTTTGTTTGGATAACAGATTTTCCTCTTTTTGAATGGGACGAAGAAGAAAATCGTTTAGTTTCAGTACACCATCCCTTTACCCACCCTAAAGAAGAAGATATTCCTCTTCTTGATATTGATCCTTTAAAGGTAAAATCAAAAGCTTATGACATTGTCCTTAACGGAATAGAAATAGGTGGAGGAAGTATTCGTATTCACAAAAGAGAACTTCAAGAAAAAATTTTTAAGCTTTTAAATATAAGTTCTGAGGAAGCTCAGGAAAAATTTGGATTTTTACTTACAGCCTTAGAATATGGTGCCCCACCTCATGGAGGTATTGCCTTTGGGCTTGATCGCTTAATTATGCTTATGCTTGGTAAAAAAAGTATAAGAGAAGTTATCCCCTTCCCAAAAACTCAAAGAGCCCAATGTTTACTCACAGGAGCTCCTTCAGAAGTAAAAATTGAACAAATTTTAGAATTGCATTTACTACCTGGCTGGAAAAAAAGTAAAACTTAAGCAGAATGGAATTTTTTCTTGAAGCAGGACTTAAAGGTTTAAGTAAGTGGTTAAGATTTTTTGGTTACAAAACCCAAATTTGTGAAAGTAAGATAGATAAAGAAATAATACTTAAACACAAAGACAAATTTTTTCTTATAACCAGCCCTTTCACTGCAAAATTACTGGAAAAAGCAGGAATTAAACATTTGTTATTGCCCAGAGAAAGTTTAAAGGCTCAGTTAACTATTCTTGTCCATAAATTAAATTTAAATACAGAACTAAAACTAAACTTGTGTAGTATTTGTGGAGAAGAATTAGTACCAACTAAAAAAGAAGATTTTAAAGATTTTATTCCACCTAAGGTTTATCAATATTATAATGAATTTAATTACTGTCCTAAATGTAAAAAACTTTATTGGGAGGGTGATCACGTTAAAAGATTGGAAAAAAGATTGAAAAATCTCATTAAAAAATGAAAGAAGAATTGGAAAAATTAAATGAAAAAATCAAAAAGTGTAAAAAATGTGGTCTTTGGAAATTAAGAAATAATGTAGTTCCAGGAGAAGGACCTGTTTACGCAAAAATTATAGTTATAGGGCAAGCTCCAGGTGTTCAAGAAGATAAAACAGGGAGACCTTTTGTTGGACCTGCTGGAAAATTTTTAAACTATCTCTTAGAGCTTGCTGGTTTAAAAAGGGAAGAGGTTTTTATAACCTCCCCTTTAAAATGCTTGCCCCAACCCCCAGTTAATAGAAAACCTAAAAAGAAAGAAATTGAAAGCTGTTCCCCCTGGTTAAAAAAACAAATAGAAATTATTAATCCCAAAAAGTTTATTCTATTAGGTGAAGTAGCTTTCTCTGTATTTTTTCCAGGTAAAAATTTAAAGGATTTCAGAGGAAAAAGGATAAAAAAAGAAGATAAGGAATTCTTTGTTACTTATCATCCAGCAGCTGGTTTAAGGTTTCCCAAAATTAGAGAAATTTTAGAAAGAGATTTTAAAAAATTAAGGGATTTACTTACCTAATTTTTTCAGCAACAAATCTAAAATTTTTTCTGCATCACCTATGAGAGCTAAATTTGCCATTTTAACAAGAGGTGCTTCTTTATCAGTATTTATAGCGATTATATATTCTGAATTTTCCATCCCCACAGTATGTTGTAAAGCTCCTGAAATGCCAAATCCTATGTAAACCTTAGGTTTAACAGTTACTCCACTAATACCTATCATCCTTTCCTCTTCTACCCAACCTTCATAACATACTGGACGGGTTGCTCCAACCTCAGCACCTAAAATATCTGCAAGTTCAAAAAGTTTTTGAAAGTTTTCTTTAATTTTTAAACCTCTTCCACCTGCAACTATTACCTTTGCTGTAGAAAGTTTTGTGGGTTTTTTCTTGAAGGGGGCAAAGTTTCTTACTTTTAATTTACTTTTCCAGACAAAATCTTTTGGGAAAATTACTTCTTTCATTAAGGGTTCTTCCGTTCCATATTTAATACTAAAAGCTCCTAAGGAGATGGTTGCCATAACAGGAATACTTTTAGAAATAAGTTTAGCTATAATATTTTCTCCATAAGTAGGTCTTGCCATTATAACTTGATTATCCTTTACTTCTAAACTATTCACGTGTGCACAAAGTCCTACATTTAAAGTACCCGCAATTCTTGGAGCTAAAGACATTCCTATTTTAGTTGCTGGAAAGAAAAATCCATAAGGTCGAGAAAATTTTACTATCCTAACAAGAACTTCAGCATATAGATCTTCTCTAAAATCTTTTAATTCTTCATTTATTACAAACCATACCTCATCTGCTAAAGATTTTTTAATTTCTTCCAAATTTTTAATATCTTTTAAAGAATCTATTAAACAAACCAGAACAAGCTTTTTATTTAAAGTTTTTCCTATTTCTTTTAGAGGAGAAAGTATTTCCAAGCTTGAGCTATTAAGTTCTCCTCTATAAAATTCTCCATAAGCTAAAATACTTCCTTTAGGTAAATTTTCTAATTCTATTTTCTCAAGCATTTTTAACCTCAAAGCTTGATTAACCCTTTATCTTTAAAAATTTCTAATAATTTTTCTACAAGTTCTTCAGGATTTCCCTCTAAAATAAGTCCTTTAGCTTCTAATTTTTTTTCAAAAACTTCAATTACTTGAGTTGGTGAGCCTTGAAGCCCCAATTTTTGAAGATCTAAATTTAAATCCTTTGCCTGCCAAATTAAAGGTTCTTTATTTTTAACTTCTATTAATCTTTTTAAAGAAGGAGGTCTTATATAATCAAAAGCTGTAGGAGAAATAGATGCAACCAAAGGTGGGGTTACTTCCACTTCTTCTTCTCCATAATCAATTTCTCTAATAGCTATCCACTTATCGTTTTCCATAAAAAGGTTTTTAACGTTAGTAAGTGAGGGAATACCGAGTAAGCTTGCTGTTTCTGGAGGAACTTGGGCTGTTTCTCCATCAATTGATTTAAGCCCCATTAAAACAAGGGAAAAAGGTGAAAGTCTTTCTATGGCTTTTGCTAAAACATAGCTTGTTGCAAGAGTATCTGAACCAGCAAAGGCTCTATCAGAAAGAAGTATCATCTGATCAGCACCTAAAGCATAGACATGTTTTAAAAGAGGGATTACATTAGGAGGACCCATAGAAATAACTATTACTTCGGTATTATAGTTATTTTTTAATCTTCCTGCCATCTCTAAAGCTACTCTATCATTGGGATTTAAAATAAGTTCCAAACTTTCTCTTTTTAAAGTATGAGTTTCAGGATCAACTTTTGTCATTCCTGGTTTAGGAACACCTTTTATACATACTATTATCTTTCCCATTTTTTAGAACCTTATTTGTAGTATTTAATAAGCTCTCTTGCTATTATATTTCTCTGTATTTCGTTTGTTCCTTCGTAAATTTGAAGGCATTTTGCGTCTCTAAAATATTTTTGAACAGGATAATCTCTCATGTAACCAAAACCACCCATCATTTGAATAGCCCTTTCTGTAATCCACATAGCAACATCGCTGGTAAAGCATTTAACAATAGAGGATATTCCTGTAATATCTTTAGCGCCACTATCAATGTATTTAGTAGCATTATAAACTAAGGCACGTGCTGCTTCTAATTTTATAGCCATTTCAGCAAATGTATGACTGACTGCCTGAAAGTTATAAATAGGTTGACCAAATTGTATTCTTGAGGTAGCATGTTTTAAAGATACTTCCATAGCAGCTTGAGCTATCCCAAGAGCTTGAGCCCCTACTCCACATCTTCCAAAATCTAAAGTTCTTAAAGCAACTACAAATCCCATGCCTTCTTTTCCAAGAAGTCTATCCTTAGGAATTTTACAATCATTAAAGAAAAGTTCAGTAGTAACAGAAGCTCTTAGCCCTAACTTTTTTTCTTTTTTCCCCACAGAAAATCCAGGGTCGTCCTTTTCTACAATAAAGGCACTTGCACCTCTTGCTCCTTTTGCAGGATCTGTCATTGCAACAACAATATATATATCTGCGATGCCTCCATTTGTTATAAAGTGTTTCATTCCATTAAGTATATAAAAGTCTCCCTCTTTTTTTGCTATAGTTTTTATAGCAAAGGCATCACTTCCTGCTTGAGGTTCTGTTAAGGCAAAGGCACACAATTTTCTTCCTTTAGCTATTTCAGGAAGATATTTTTTCTTTTGCTCCTCATTTCCAAAAAGAATAATGGGATAACTTCCAAGAAAAGCTGCTGCATAAATAGTTGTAACCCCAGCACAATAATAAGAAAGTTTCTCAACCGCAAGACACATTTCAAAACTTCCCCATCCTAATCCACCATATTCTTTAGGAATAATTATTCCAAAAAGATCTGCATCTGCTAAGGCTTTGATAGGTTTTTCATCAAAAACTTCTTCTTCATCCCACTTTAATGCATGAGGTTTTATATATTCTTCTCCGATTTGAGTAACTAAATCAATTAAAATTTTTTGTTCTTCAGAAAGAGGATATTTAAGCATACCCTTTACTTTTTTTAAATTTTAAGTATTTAAATGTAAAAAGGTTTTAAAAATTTTACTAAAAATTTTTAATAAAACAAGTATAAATATGAGAAAAGTTGTTGTTACAGGAATGGAAGTTATTACCCCTCTTGGGGTAGGATTAAAGGATTGCTGGGATAACTTAAAAAATGGTGTTTCTGGGATCAGAAAAATTAGCTCTTTTGATCCAAAAAATCATAAATGCCAAATTGCTGGTGAATGTAGAGACTTTAAAGCAGAAAACTTTTTAGATCTTAAATTTATTAGAAGGTATGACAGAATGTTTCATCTTTTTGTTTCTGTAGCGCTTCTTACAGCTGAAAATTGGAATTTTAAAAAGGACTACGTAAAAAATCCTTTTAAGTTTTCAGTAATAGGAGCAAGCGCATTAGGAGCTCCTTCAACTTTTGAAGAAATAATTTTACAGTATTTAAATTTTGGTCCTAAAAAAGTCTCTCCTTTAGCTGTTATTAACTTATCTACAAATACTGCAGCAGGGGAAGTAGCAAGAATATTTAATGCTAAAGGTCCCCAATATTTTTTACAAGAAGCCTGTTCTGCTGGAACAAAAGCTTTAGGATTGGCTTATGAATTAATAAAAAATAATGTAATTGATGTTGCCTTTGTTATAGGGGCTGATTCAGGAATTAGACCTGCTGTAATGGCAAGTTTAGAAAATTTAGGAGCTATTGTGGATGCAAAGTGGAATGAAACTCCAGAAAAAGCAAGTAGACCTTTTGATAAACTGCGAAGTGGATTTGTACCAGCAGAGGGTTCAGGTTGTGTTATTTTAGAATCTTTAGAAATTGCTTTAGAGAACGGAAGAACCCCAATTGCTGAAATAATAGGATTTGGAGCAACCTGTGATGCCTATCATCCAACTGCTCCTGAACCTTCAGCTCAAAGTATAATAGAATGTATAAAAATGGCTTTAAAATCTGCTCAAATTAAACCAGAGGAAATAGATCATATAAATGCTCACGGAACAGGAACACTTTTAAATGATATTGCGGAAACAAAAGCCATAAAGGAAGTTTTTGGAGAACATGCCTATAAGATACCCATTTCCGCTAATAAGTCAATGATAGGACATGCTTGGGGAGCAGCAGGAATTATTGAAACCATCTTTTCTATAAAAACTATCTTAGAAGAAACTATTCCACCTACCATAAATTTAGAATATCCTGACCCAGAATGTGATCTTAATTATGTTCCTCAAAAGGCAATTAAGAAAAAAGTTAAAACTGTTTTAAAAAATTCCTTTGGTTTTGGAGGAATAAATGCTTGTTTAATAATAAAAGTTTGGGAAGGAGGTGAGAAATAATGTATACCTATGATGTAGAATATTTTAAAAGGCTTTTTGATAGAAATTTTCTTTACATTAGGACCTTTATGAGGAATGTGGAAAGATATAAAAACAAAATCGCTTTAATTGATGTGGAAAAAGATAAAAAATGGGATTATAAAGCTTTAAATTCCGAAGCTAACCAACTTGCTCATGCTTTACTTGAAAGTGGAATAAAACCAGGAGATGTAATAGTTTATCAATTAATGAATGTACCTGAATTTGCCTTTATATATTTAGCTTCCCAAAAAATAGGAGCTATAAATTGTCCTATAAATTTTAGGCTTTCTCCAGGAGAAATCGCTTATATTTTAGATGATTCAAAACCTTATGTTTTTATTTTTCAAGCTTCTTTGGGTGAAAGAGTTAAAAATGCCTTAGAAATATCCCAACACAAACCAAAAGTATTAATATATGTAGAGGATGAAACATGTGATTTAGGAATTCCTTATAGTGAGTTTATTAAAGATAAGCCTTTATCTGAACCACCTGAGCCTTCTTATGATGCATGGGCTGAAGTTACAAGACTTTATACCTCAGGAACAACAGGAAGACCTAAGGGAATTCCTTTTAATAACGTTAATGAAGTATTAACTTGTTTGGATATAATTATCTATTTAGGACTAAATAAAGAAGATATCCTTCTTAATCTTTCTCCTTGGTTTCATAGAGGAGGGATTCATTTAGGTGGACCTGGCCCTGGTTTATTCTTAGGAGCTACAATTGTGGCTATGAAAACCTTTTCTCCTAAAAAGGCTTTAGAGATTATAGAAAAATACAAAATTACTTTTACTGTAGGTGTCCCCAGTATGTACAAACTATTAATAGAAGAACAAAAGAAATTTTCTTATAATATAAAATCTCTTAGAGGAGCTTTGAGTATGGGATCTCCTCTTGATAGAAGTCTTTGTATAGAGATGAAAGAAATTTTAACACCTAATATTTTTAATGCCTATGGAACCTCGGAAACCTTTTTAAATACTTTACTTATACCAGAGGATTTACCTGAAAAAGCAGGAACTGCAGGAAGAAATATAACCTTTTTTGCTGACGTAAGAGTAGTTAAAGTCTATCCAGACAAATTTGCAGAACCTGATGAATTAGTTGAAAGAAATAATCAAGAAGTAGGGGAAGTAATCATGAGAAGTTTAACAGGACCCTATGATTATTATAATAAACCTCATGAAAGAGCAAAAAGAGTTTATAAAGATTGGTTCTATAGTGGTGATCTTGCAACGTGGGATGAAGAAGGATATCTCACTATAGTTTCAAGAAAAGATGACATGATAATTGTAGGAGGAGAAAATATATATCCTGTACAAATTGAAGAAGCTATTCAAGAGCATCCTAAAGTACTTCAATGTGCTGTTGTAGGGGTGCCTGATGAATTGAGAGGACAAGCTATAGTTGCTTATGTGGTCAAAAAAGATGAATCTCTAACTTTAGAGGAACTTAAAGAATTTATTAGTAAACATCCTATGATTCCACCTCATAAAAGACCTCGTTATTGGGTATTTGTTGACGAACTTCCTATGACTGCAACAGGAAAAAAACAACACTATAAACTTAGAGAAAAGGTTTTAGAAGATCTTAAAAAAGGTCTCTTGATGCGCTAAAAACTATAAAGGGGGTGAGAAATGAAAAGATTAACACTATTATTCTTAATTCTTTTAACCTCCTTTTTTTATAAAGTTTTTCTTGCCTTTTGTATAGAACACCAACCAGGAATAGGAATTAGATTAAGAGAAGAAACTTTAGATAATTACTTATTTTTAAAAACTGCTCCTTTACTTTCTTTCTGGGATGATTCAAGTCACTTAAGAGCCAAAGTCTCTTTGTGGAATAAAATAAAAATAAACAATAGCACGTCAGTTTATTTAAGATTAGTTACCGAACCAAGATATTATTTAGGACCTCATGAGGTAACCCTTGATCACGCTACCAATATTAAAAACTTTGATCAGGACGAAATTTTAATAGATAATTTTTATTTAGAAATCAAAAAACCTTTTAATCTTCCTTTAGAGTTTAAAATAGGAAGGCAGGATTTCCTTGGAGAAGATAGTTATGGAGAGTATTTTTTAATCTTTGATGGGACCCCAGGAGATGGATCAAGAACTTTCTTTTTTAATGCTATAAGGGCAAGATGGTTTATACAAAAAAATCACACCTTAGATTTTGTATTTATTTCAAATCCAAAAACAGAAAGATACTTTCCTATCATTCACCCTTCTTATAAAGACTTTACTTCTGAATATCTTATGCTTTATTACCACGGCAAAAAAAGACTTGTTGCTACCGATGAAAAGGGATTTATGATTTACGGAAAAAGTAAACTCTTAGAAAATTTAACCTTAGAACCCTATTATATTTTTAAAGAAGAAGAGAGTTGGGGATTTAACCCAAATTTGCACTTACATACCTTTGGTATAAGAGGAGTTTTAAATTGGAAAGAATGGGGATTAAGAGGTGAAATTGCTACTCAAAATGGAAGATATTCAGGCACAAAAGATGTCTCAGGATTAGGGGGATATATCTATCTTAATAGAACTTTTAAAGAAATTCCTTTTTCTCCAAAGTTTGAAATAGGCTATGTTTATCTCTCTGGAGATAATCCTCGTACTAAAAAAGACGAAGGTTGGAATCCTTTGTTTTCAAAAGGTGGACTTATAAATGAGTTATATAGTTATGTAATTTTAGTTGAAAATATTTTTAAAAATGGTCCCATGCCAGCGTACTGGACTAATTTAAGAGGTTTAGTTTTTAATCTTTACTTAGTTCCTTACAAAGACTTAAAATTAAGACTTTCTTATCAAAA
>Ga0071330_1035867_pt1 | contig 42555 bp, 30 predicted proteins | sample GBScel77sediment_FD_63802 | JGI IMG/M metagenome (GOLD analysis project Ga0071330, IMG submission 63802) | Hot spring sediment microbial communities from Great Boiling Spring, Nevada - Cellulolytic enrichment Sediment 77C v2 (version 2) | ecosystem: Environmental > Aquatic > Thermal springs >...
GCCCGTCTTGGCCCAGTTGGTACGGGAAAGATTGGGGGAGGGCTTTGTTCTGGAAGCCCCCCGCGATGCTCTTGGGCAGCCCGTCGGAATGTAACCAAAACCGCTTCACAGACCTTCCGACGAAAACGCCGGTAGATATATTTGTCCACTATTCACCCGGGCTGCAAGTGGAAGGCCACGCCCAGACACTCGCGGACATTAGCAATCCTCCCGCAACTACATTCTTAGGCGGCCTCATCGCCAGAACACAGACTCTCCAAAATCCCAACAAAAAGGAATCGGGGGAAATCGCAATTGTGTGCAAACCGTGGAGCCAGGCCCTTTTGGAGCCCAACTACCAGCAAGATGCCTCCCGATCATCCTAAACCCCCGAGTTTAAAGGCTTGGGACTCAAAGACACCTGCCGGCTCCTGAAAGCTTTGAAACTATTCCAGGTATTTGAATCCACACCGCTCGTGGAACCGGGAGTAGGCCTTGCCCCCCTTCGGTGGCCGAAGTTAACCGGCCTTTCTTTTTTCCCTTTTCCCAAACCTCCATGTTGGAGCTTTAGAAAGACACGGCTGAATGAAGCTTCGCGCGCAAAAACCGCCGGTTTTGATCGTCTTTAATATGGGGAAAGCACCAGGGCTGGTTCCTCCTGGTTGGCATCAGCAAAAAGAACAGCCAGCTGCCCAAAAATTTATCACGGTATTTGGCGAGGAAACGGTTCCCCCAGAACCGCAGTTCCTGCGGCAAACCTGTCCGATAGCGGAGGAGTTGGCGAGGTCGGGTTGGTGTCCGGCAAAAAGGTGCGGCTTGCAGCGGCACATTCTTACCGAAGGCAGGACGTTTGGTCATGAGACTCCCGGGCTTTTGCACACCCGGTTGGTTTTAGCCTCGTGGGATTTAGGGTTTTTCTCCGAAGTTTGGCTACCGCCACTTTGGTAACACAATCTTGTTAGGGGCGAAGGGACGGGCTATGACCATACTCGAGGATTTGCTTCAAGAAGCGGGGCTCGATGCCGTGCAGGCAGGACCCCACCACTATATGCTTACCACTCCTCACCCCACCCAGATCCTGGTGGGGATTACGGAGGAGAACCGGTGCAGTTGGGTCTCGGTGGCTGTTTCCCTGGGCACCGTGCCTCCCCGGAAAATTCCCACCTTCGAATTGTTGCGGCTTAGTTTCGAAATGGACTTGTGGAAGGCAGGGCTGATTTCGGCCCGCCCGGATCTTGCCCTTCTCCTGGAATTACCAGTGGAGATTGTAACCCCAATTATCCTCCGGAGCATCGTTGGGTTAGGCCGGAGGTTCGGGGCTATCGCGATCAATTGCCTTCGGAAAGGAAACTGGCACATCCTTGCCCAGAATAGCTGGCACATCTATCGTAACCCTTCCGTAGTGGAAGGCCCCCAATGGACAGAAGCCGCGGATATGGCAAGCTGGTCTGTCTTGAGCCTTGCACAAAACGCCTTTCTCCTTCAGGTCGGCGAGCATCGCGTGATAGCTCACCAGTTCGGCGGGATTTATGGGGCCTACATCTTCACGGACATTTCGGTTTCCAACACCAATTGGCAGCTTCTTATTGCCGCCAACTGTGCTCTGGAGGGTTGCAAAATCGGCTTGGACAGCAAAAAACGCGTGGTACTGGCTTGCGAACTTTATTTGCCGGAGGATGAAGTCACTCTCATTCATTCGGTGCATCATTTAGCGAAAAAAGCCGAGGAAGTTCTTCCTGCCCTGGAAACTCTTGCCCGCAGGGGCCGGGACATCCTCAACCCGGGTCCGTCCGGTTGGTGGCGATGGCTTCTTGGTGACCGTTAACAGAGTCCTTCGAGGTTCGCGGAACATAGCAAGAAGAAGGAGGCCGAAAATGTTATGGGCTTTTGGGGTTTCCACTACCTCCCGGGCCATACCCACGGTGGAAGCAGCTCTTCGCAAACGGGATTGGAAGTACGTCCGCGTTTCCGATGATACGATCCTCACCGGTGTTGATTCGCTCAGCGGCAAATACCTTATTATGTTCGGAAACGATAGAAAGAAGAAAACCTTAATGTTAGGTTTCAACCAGCTTCTCCATGATCAAGCCCTGGAAAATATGCTACGGAACGGAGAGTTCCCAGTTTTTCGCGTGCATGAGTCGGCTGGGGACAGTCCGGCGGAAGTAGCAGCAGTTTGCGAACGACTGCTGGCCGAAAACTACCGCATTGCTGTCGGCCGGTTCGAGCGTGACCCAAAGGACGGCGAGATCCGATTTGTCATAGCCATCCCTTACCGCGATCGTCCGCTGAGCATCGAGCAAGTGGATTGGACCCTCACCCTTGGCATCCAAACGCTCGACCTGGTAATGCCACAAATTCACCGAATGGTGGGACACTAAACGCGAAGGCACTCCGTATGCTACCGAACTGGCCCTGAGCGAGGGCGGATCCCGTCGGGGAGTTCGATCTGTTTCCCATGCCCGAAAAAGAGAACGAGTTTCGGGTACAAGAAAAGACGAAGCAACTCACCTCCGGCGAAGGTATGTTACCGAATAGAACTGACCACCCGATTCATCGTCACGATCGGGGGAAAACTCGTGATGAACCTCTGCTAGGTCCGAGTGGGAAAAAAATTTCGTGATGACTTTCGGCCTTCGGAGGAAGAACCCCCATCCCAGCGATAGTTACTCACGAATTCATTCCAACGGAAATCCCGGATAACCTTCGGACCGCGGACAAAGCACCGACACCTTCACCCACCAATGCAAGAGATGTTATGCCCTTCTTCCGCCTGGGTTGAAAAGCCGGGAAGCACCTGGTAGAGCTACTCGGGATCTAAGGCTCTTCATCAGGGAGAAGAACTCGGAGGTGGAATGGCCGACGCTCCAGCCGATCCAAAGCCTGCACCTCCGTAATCCCCAAGATACGTTTGGGAACCACGCGGAACTTCACAAACCTTGCGGAACGAGGCGGATCCAAAGGTAACCAGTAATTCCAAGCTCGAGCCGTCTCATCATCGGGCAGCATATGATTGATGGGGATATCCCGGCGGAAAAGGTTCAATTGGAACTTCCCACACGACTGGAAGTTTTGTCCGTCGGCTGAAAGGAAGGCCTCGACTTCGTCTTGAACCTCGCCTTTGAGGGCATCCCACCAAGGCCAGCCGGCCGTCAAATGAATCCCTAATGCAGCTACCCTCTCCGGTTGCCCCATATCCACGACGATCTCCACGGGGCCGGATTTTGGGTCAAAACCGGCAGCATACTGCATGGCGGTGCCGCCGGCATAATTCGATCCTACTACTCCGTCGGTCAATTTTTTTCGCTCAGGGTCACTGGCCCCCCATGCCCCGTTTGGCTCGACACTTAATGTGTAGGGTTTTCCCTTGAGGAGATTCCGCCCGCATTCCTGCCAGAAGTCGAGGACCTTCCGGCCTAGCCCCGGACGTGGATCGCTATACCCATAGGAAACCTCTGCGTTTTCCTCGGGCCAGGCCACCTGCAAACTTTTCACGATGGGATGGTCCACCCCGCCAACATCGATGGTATACCGCATGGGAACTCGATCGATTCTCTGCCTGTGACTGCGGGGGACTAAAGAACGATCGGGCTGAATCTCCTCCCACGAGAAGGTGACGTCAAAAGGATGAAATTCCGGCCGGGGAACTTCGTGCTGCACTTCCATCCGCACACTGTAAATGCTGCAAGCTGTCGGACCCGCTTGGGGAGAAAGCAGCCGATACTTCAAAAGCACCTCCTGGCACTGCGGAGGAATGTCTTCAACGGTGGCAAAATGAATATCATCCCAAGGTTGCTCCGTTTCCGTGAGTTCCCAATCCAGCTGCCAGGTGTTGCCGCCATCGAACGAATGCAGGAGTTGAATTCGGCCATTGGGCACACGGTTATAAAAGCGACCCCCATAAATTACTCGGCGAATAGCTCGAGGGGTTTCCACCCGAAAGATGACAAAAGCCTCTTTTCCTGGCTCTTTGGCGAACATCACTCCTCGCCAGCCTTGATGTTCCGGTTCGGTGGCAATATTTTCTTCGGCCACAATGTACTGCCGGTACTTATCCCCTTGCAACTCGGGCCAAAGGACGATGCTGTCCAAAAAATCACCTATATCCACGTAAACCGTGTTTAGCCCCAAGCGAAGTTGGGGTTGGGTCTTGCTGTTTAGCATCGTGTTAGTCTCGAAGGTGATATCCCGCAAACCGACGGAATCGGCCTTGGTCGCTCCGTAGAGGACAAATTTGACCAGAACCTCATAAGCCCCGTTAACTTCTTCCACCAATTTTTGATCGATAGAGAAGGAACCGACTTGCTCGGCCTGATAAACTTTTGTCCAATGGAGGCCTGCTGTTGTACTGACCCAAACCTCTAACCGGTCGGAACTGGACTGCCGGTTAGCTGCCGCCCGAATCCGTTGGGAAGTGATGATGTTAGCCCCTTGAACCTTAAAGATAACCTCGGCCGGGGTGCCCGACTCCGCGGGATGGATAGTGCCATCGGGGCTTAGCACGGCACCTCGGGTCTGATAAACGGCAACTGGGAAAAACTCGTCCGTAAGTGGCGGCCGAAATATCCACACTCCATTCCCCCGAATTCGATATCGCGGGTTAACCGACTCCGGATCCTTCCCCTTATTGGGTACGTAAAACTCGGGAGAGTTTCCCAGGCTATAGTAGAACCGGGTGTAACTTTCTCCCGGCCGAAGGTTGAGGATGTACCGATGTCCCCAATCCCAATTGTTGTAATAAGTGCGAAGTTTCAGTCCGGATTGTTTAAAGCACCTAACTTCCTGCTCGAGGTCCCGAGCACAGTCGGCCCCGGTGAGGAATCCATTGGCACTAGTAGCTGTCAGGCAGTGGTACTTCACGATATGCCCTGGTTCTGCTTTTCCATCCGAAGCCGGGCACCCAAGCTCCTGACCCAAATCCTCTACAGCCGCGATCGTCTTCCCGTCGCAAAGGGTATAGATGGCCGACATGGAGTTGTCGTACATGTGCCACCGACCATCGTAGAAGCACTCCGACACGGTGTGTAATGTCACATCCCAAAAGCGGACCGGCAGCCCCAAGTGATGCCATAACCCACAATTGATTCCGGCCACTGTGCTGCACATCGTGTAGCCGAAATCGTTAAACTGCCGGATCGGATCGGTGACCTCCACCCCATGCAGGATCATGGGGGAAGTCTGTCGCCGGGCAATATGAACCCAGTAAAACAAGGCCCAACATTTTTCCTCGATGGTGGGGAAGGCCCCCGTAGCACTCCGCAAAAAACTTGGAATATCAGAAAAATCCGGGCTAGCATCCGTAATCACCTTCAAGTTGCACAGCTGTCCTTTCGCTGGAACAGCGGCAAAGATTACGACCAAAAGCACCGCCCAGATGCACAGCCGGCTCTTCCGCAAATGGAACATCGAACTAACTTCCTTCATCTTCTTTCTCAACTTGTTCCTTCTCAACTTGCCGACCACCCAGGTTTGCAAACTCCCGGCAGAAATTTCGCAGGTGCTTTCCTGATAGCCCAGCCTTCCGCAAGAGTTTGTTCCCAATCGAATCAACCCACAGATCCAGCGTTAGGCCCGATTCTTGCTCTGGAAGGTGTCCAGGTCAACTCGAGAGGTAGGTTCCAAGCACCATTTGAGGAGAATGAACCCTAGTTACCTATGGCCGGCAGATCAGAAAGGATTACTTACGGTCAGGAGGCCAGAAGGGATTACTTACGGCCAGGAGGCCAGAACGGATTCCGCCAAATACGGTAGACCTGAAGATGATGGGTCCCTCCTAGGTCTCCCCGCGAGGGCCTATACGTCACCAATCTTGCTAATCACAGGCCCTTCGATGTTTCGCCGGGCAACCCAGGATCCCTAGATCCCACCGGGCCTTCTTCGACCTGATATCCAATGAGCCGGGATCACACGTCCAGAAGAAGTACTTACTTCCCCGGAAGAATGTCCGGATCGGAGGCACCCTAAGCACCTATCTCCGGTCCGCCCGGGGGTCCCGATCTTGGGATAGACTACTTTGAGGACGGCCGTACCTCCAGGCGAGGATCCCCTTCCTGGATTCGGAAAGGCAATAATAAAGGGAATTGTAGGGCAATAATAATGTGTCCTCGGGGGAAGAATTATGTACTTGGGGGGCAGGAACGATCTGGAGGTTTAGGTCTGGTTTGCTAACTTGCCAAAGGACACAAAGTCGGTCAGCCGTGGTTGAGCCGTTTTCTGCGTCGAGTCCGCAAGCGGTTGTTCTCCTGTCGGGGGGAATTGACTCCGCTACCTGTGCCGCGTTGGCAGTCCGGCGGGGATTCCAGGTGCATGGTCTCACGGTCGACTATGGTCAAACACACCGGGTGGAACTGGAGGCAGCCACCCGGATTGCCCGCCATCTGGAACTCGCTGGCCATCACTTCCTAAAACTCGATTTACGGGCCATTGCCCGAAGTGCCCTCTTGGGCAGCGAACCGATTCCGAAGGATCGTCCGGCCGAGGCCAGGGCTGGCTCGATCCCCCCCACCTATGTGCCGGCCCGGAATACAATTCTCTTGAGCCTGGCCCTCAGCCTGGCCGAGTCCATTGGGGCTTCGGATATCTTCCTGGGGGCCAATGTGGTGGATTACAGCGGCTACCCGGATTGTCGACCTGAGTTTCTTGCCGCTTTCGAGCACCTGGCAAACCTTGGTACCCGGGCAGCAGTTGAGGGAAAATGCCGGTTCCGGGTCCACGCACCGTTGTTATTTTTGACCAAAGGAGAAATCATCCGGTTGGGAGTTGCCTGCGGGTTAGACTACGGTCTGACTGTCTCGTGTTATGACCCGACAGCTGATGGACTATCCTGCGGCCGATGTGATTCCTGCCAAATCCGCAAAAAAGGATTTGCCGAGGCAGGTGTCCCCGACCCCACACCCTATGCCGATACCTGAGGACCCACCCAATTCTTCCCTCTCTGGAGGTGAAGATTTTTTCCTAGAAAATCCCGACCGGCCTATCTCCAGTATGGGATCCTCGAAACTCCCCGTCGCCGAAGTGTTTTGCTCTCTTCAGGGAGAAGGATTTCTCACCGGGACGGAAAGTGTATTCATCCGGGTCAGTGGATGCAATCTCCGCTGCTGGTTCTGTGACACTCGGTATGCTTCCTGGGAGCCGGAAGGCCAACTCCGGTCAATTGAGGAACTGGTCAAGGAAACATCTCGGCTCCGGTCAAAATATGTGGTTTTAACCGGCGGAGAGCCAATGCTCTTTCCCGCGGTCGTTCCCCTAACCCTAGCCCTTAAAGAACGGGGCTACCACATTACCATCGAGACAGCGGGAACAAAATTCCTGCCCGTTGCTTGTGATCTGATGTCCATTAGTCCAAAACTTTCTAACTCGACTCCATCTCGTGAGAGGTTCCCCGATTTGGCCGATCTGCATGAACGGCGGCGTTATGCCCCGGATGTCATCCGCCAGTTGGTATCCCGATATCCCTATCAAATAAAATTCGTAATCGACAAACCGGAAGATCTGGTGGAGGTGGAGGAGTACTTGCAGGCTTTTCCGGAGATTGATCGTTCCCGGGTGATGCTAATGCCTCAGGGGACTGATGTGGCCAGCTTAAATGCCAAAGCGGTATGGCTGGAGCCTTACTGCCGGCAGCGGGGCTATCACTTCTGTCCTCGACGACACATCGAGTGGTTTGGAGCGGTCCGCGGGAAATGATCTCCCTTTCGGGCACGGGTGGTTTTTCCGAAGGATGAAAGGGGACCAAAGAAGAGGAAGGACCCCGCAAAGCCGTTAAACCTTTTCCATAACCAGCTTTTCCAAAGACGTTTTTGTTTGGCCCTCGATACTGGAAATTGTTCGAAAAAAGGATGAAACGGTTTCCCACTGCCGTTTTACTCCCGACGTACCCCCCAGGGAAGTACAAAGTCTTCACACCAGCTCTCCCCGCTTCGATCAAAGCTCATGAATTCCGAGGAGGCTGTGCTTCTAAGCCCGTACCGGGAAGTAGACCACCTCCGGATGTGTCCGCACAGAACCGGAGATCGGAAAGACGAAGCCAAGTTGATCTTGTCCTCAAGGGGGCAATAAAGTAATCTGACCTCAAATTTTTGCTAGTCCCAGTTGACTTTTTATTTCCGTTGCAAATAATTCTCACCCAATAAGCCGAGTTGGCTAAGACGAACTTGAGTCTTAGGAAAGTGGGGTTGACCGAGGTTTGTCCAAATTGAACCAGCCGATCCCACGATTCCGTTGAGGAAAAATCCCCACCCATGGGGGCTTTTGCAAGGCGAAACAGACCTACCGAGTAAGGCAGGGGCAGGAGCGTTTTTGGACAGAATCCAGACAAACGGGAGACTCACGAGGCCCTAGCCCCGTGATACCGAGCTTCGGTTAAGTTGGTTAAGTTGTGTGAGGTTTGGTCAACTGTCGAAAAAGGAGGTGTGAACATGCTTAGCGAAAAACTCCAAGCCGCTTTGAACGACCACTTGAATGCTGAGTATTATTCCTGGTACCTGTACCTGGCAATGGCTGGGCACTGCGAAGCCGAGGGATTTCTGGGCATGGCCCACTGGCTTCGCAAGCAAAGCGATGAGGAGCTAGAACACGCCAAAAAGTTCTACCGATATATCCTGGAACGTGGTGGCCGAGTTGAACTCAAACCCATTGCTGCCCCACCCAAAGAATGGAGTTCTCCCCTAGCCCTCTTCGAGGCGGTGGAGCAGCACGAAAAATCCATCACCCAACGGATCTGGAATCTAGTTGACCTCTCGGGAAGCGAAAAAGACCCGGCCACGCGAGTGTTCCTCCATTGGTTTGTCGAGGAACAAGTGGAGGAAGAGGCTCAGGTAGCAGTGATTGTCCAACGGCTGCGAATGGTTGGGGATTCCAAGCACGGACTCCTTCTCATCGACCGGGAATTGGGATCCCGCTGACAGGCTAGCAGACCGGAGGGGTGCTATTTCCGAGGAGAGCTTTGCGATTCCAAGCCGGCACTATCCCGGCATAACTGTCAGACATTCGCAACATTGATGGAAATGTTTCCGAAGCGGCTGTCCCGAAGTTTACAGCCGGAAGATTCGGCAGGCCCGAATCGTCGGGACTTCTCTCCCCGGTTTTGACGGACCAAGATTTTGCGGGGAGAAGGGTATCCTATTTAGACCGGAAGCGAAAAACTTCGGGACAGCCCGCAAAAATCGGAAGCCGGGGATAATTACTTCCCGTGAATCGTCAAAAGAAGAGGGTTTTCCCGGGCCGACAGGTTCTACCCTTTTTCCCGCTCTGGCCAGCTAGCAGACTTTCTCCGTATCGGCCATTTGGTGGACGGTTAGGGAACGGCCGCTAGCGGAGAAAAGTTGTGCACAAGTGTAACCTGGCGGATCTGCTTGGTATCCGGTTCGAAAACCCGGATGACCACTTGGATAGCTTCCAGGGGGTGCGGATACGGAGGCATTGTGTCGAACTCATCGGGATCGTCCACCACTCCGTTTCCGTTGTCGTCGAAACCGTTGGTGCCAGAATCGGTTCCAAAGGGGGAGAGCTGCCCCCGGCCGTCATGTTCGTAGAAGAAGCTCCAAGTGTCGTAAACGCGAATCCCCCTGGCCGTGGTTGAACTTCCAAAGCCAAGGCCTGACTTCGGGTGACCAACTCCGCCGAACCTACCCCCGCCAGAGCCCAGATCGACAAAAGCACCCACCCCAAGAGCCGGTCCCGCACTCGCAAAACCGGGCTCCGAAGGATAGACTGCCTCACCATCGGGGCCCATGCGGACCTGGGCATCCGGGTCCCAGACCTTCACATCGAATCCGATAACATTTGTCAAAACGACGTCTTCCCCAACTCGAGGTCCGCGGAAATCAAGGAGAACCCCAGTCTGGGGATCCACCAACGCTCCGCCCGAAGGGGCCCAAGCATTAGCCCACAAATAAGGATCGATCCACATATCGGCCCGGATAGTTGGATCACTTTGGGCCCCCAAGGCTGTAGGGATAGGCAACTTCGGTATCAAAGCCGCCCAACCCGGATCAGGAATAACGCTCATCCACCCGGGGTCGGAGCTTTCCTCCAAAGTGGGTAATCCTAAGAGTCCCCAAACGGATGCATCGTACGGAAACAATTGCATGCCTGTTATCCAGTGGGCATACCGATTTTCCCGATTTGACAAATCCCCCAAGCTATTCGGAATCCACCCCACGAGCTGTCCGCTGATAAACTGCGGGCGAACCGAGAGATCACAATAGTTGTAAATGCTCTCACCTCCCAATTCGGAGGGGCTTGCTACACCGTTCCCATCGGCGTCGGGCAGAGAAGCCCACGGGGCCACCAGCAATACCCGCCGGTAAAGGACATTACCCCGAACGAACCATGCCACCTCGGCCACCGAGGATTCGATCGTGGTGTTGCCCAAACGGCCCACAAAAGGTCGATCCAATCGCCGAGTTGTAAACATGAGCACATCGTCAAAGTCTGTGACTGTCCAGTCAGGTTCCCCCGTGGCACTGTTAATGGCAAATGCAGACGGCGGCACGATCGGGCCCAGCGGCCCTTCGATGTATTCAAAATAACCCTCGTTAAATTCAGGCCGGCGAGGAGGTAGTAAGTGAACGGTAATTCCCCGAAGATCTTGCTCCAGGAGGTTCCGGGTAGCCCGAAGCCGGTCGGCCATTTCTAAAAGGGCTCGGGAATCATTGACGGCCCGGCTAACCGTCCCCAAAATCGTCACCACCCCGATCAACATGAGTACAGCAAGGGTGGTGGCCGTCAGCAGCTCCACCATCGTATAACCGCCGCGACCAATCCCCCCAGGATGTCCAACGGTAGCACCGGTCATTGGTTATCCCCCTAAAGCAGACTTCCGCCGAGAAACACGAGGCCCGCCCTTGGGTCCACGGGCTTTTGTTTTAGGAATGCTGGCTGTCCGAGTTATTTCAGGACAAATTCCCTCCATTCCAAGATTACCCGGTGAGGCCTTTTAAGTCTCCGATTACTCGTAAGACCTCTTTGACCTCCCTCCCGAAGTGGGAGTACCAACCGAGGCTCCTCAGATACCGGCCATTGCCCACCCCACTTTGGAACTTCTCTCGCAACAGGATGGATCCCCCAAAACGGAGGCCCCCGGGATCCCGGTAGACTTGCCTGGGATTACCCCCGCCCAAAGGGGGACAAAAGTAAGGCCACAAAGGTTAGCCACGTCGTGTTGATTTACTTGCAGTCCGAAGCCCGGCCGGGCTCCAAGCACCGGTTCCTCCTTCATCACACCAACCGGCCGCCGTTTTGTCAAACGACTTGGCGGGGAAACTCGAGGACTGGATCCTCCCGGCTTTAAACCGGCTACCTCCCCTGCCTTAAGGCGAGACAAAGCTGCCTTGGATCGGGGGACAGGCTCCGACCCCCGAAAAAGTCTTCCCGGCGATCGATCCAAACCGCAACTTCCGGTGTTGCAATCTGAAGCACTCCGCCCCCTCGAAACCTTGCCAAACAAAGGACTATCCAAGTCTGGTGCAGCACCTCAAAGTTCACTAGCCCGGTATCCAACTAGGATTGACTTTTACTAATTTCCCCCGGAATCCCCTTCGTTCTGCCTGGGGGAATTGTCCAAGGGAAACCACCCGAACACCTGTCGACACCGCCGCCGGCACCGAACCAGGGACAAATTCCTAGAAAACCCCCTCCAGCCAATGCCTCGAACACTCTTTTCCTTCCAGTCAGTGGAATGACTACCCCTTCACGACGGGATGCCTTGCCCCTCTAATTTACTACTACTGTCCCGCCCACTCTTAATCCAACTGGCTTCTGTTCCCAAGCGGGGGTCAAGGATCGACTTTTCGGTCTCCTCAGAACTCTGCATTGCCAGGGGTTCGGGGGAAGGGGATGACGTCGCGAATGTTGCCCATCCCAGTGACGAATTGCAAAGTCCGTTCCAAACCGAGGCCAAATCCCGAGTGTGGCACCGTCCCGAAGCGTCGCAATTCGAGATACCACCAGTAGTTCTCGGTTTTTAGGCCCTGCTCAGCCATCCGCTCCAGTAACACGTCGAGCCGTTCCTCCCGCTGGCTTCCACCTATGATTTCACCCACCTTCGGTACGAGGACATCCATCGCCCGGACGGTCCGCCCGTCGTCGTTGACCCGCATGTAGAAGGGCTTGATGGTCTTCGGATAGTCGAAGACGATCACCGGCTTACGGCAGTATTCCTCGGTTAAATAACGCTCATGCTCGGACTGCAGGTCCTTCCCCCAAGCCGGGGGAAACTCAAACTCCTTATCCGCTCGAGAGAGGATCTCGATGGCCTCGGTGTAGGAAATGCGTTCAAACGGTTGCTCGATCACGTGGGAGAGATTTTCGATGCACTGCGGATCGATCCGTTCCTGGAAAAATCGCATATCCTCCTCACACCGTTCCAACACCCGGCGGAAGATGTGCTTGAGGAATCGCTCGGCCAGGTCCATGTTGTCTTCCAACTCGAAGAAGGCAGCCTCCGGCTCGACCATCCAGAATTCGGCCAAATGCCGGGTGGTGTTCGAATTTTCAGCCCGGAAGGTAGGTCCGAATGTGTACACCTTACCTAATCCGCAAGCTAGAGCCTCGGCCTCCAGTTGCCCACTCACGGTGAGATATGTTGGCCGTTGGAAGAAGTCCTGCGAGTAATCCACCACGCCATCTCGCTTTGGCACCGCGGCCAAGTTCAAAGTGGTCACCTGGAAAAGAGCACCGGCCCCTTCGCAATCACTCGGAGTGATGATCGGGGTATGAACATAGAGAAAACCTTCGCTCTGGAAGAACTCGTGAATTGCCATGGAAACACAATTTCGCACCCGGGCCATGGCTCCGAAGGTGTTGGTCCGAGAGCGAAGGTGAGCTATTGTCCGGAGGAACTCGAAGGAATGGTGCTTCTTTTGAAGGGGATAAGTTTCGGGATCTGCCCATCCGAGGACCTGAATCTGCCGGGCCTCTACCTCAGTCGGCTGCTTGGTGCCGGGAGATGCCTTCACCACTCCTTCCACCCGAATACTGCAGCCAGTGCCCAAATGACGGATCTCTGTCTCATAATTCGGCAGAGATTGGTCGGCTATGATCTGAATATTGCCGAGGCAGGATCCATCGTTAAGTTCGATGAAGCTAAAACCGCCTTTGGAATCCCGACGTGTTCGCACCCAGCCTTGAAGGATCACTTCGCGACCAATTGCCTCCGGCTTTCGTGCAACTGCAACTGTCACCTTATCCGCCATGCCACCGTTCCTCCGCAAGAGGGAATCTCAAACCCGGAAGCCCAAACGGGATCTCTGCCCCCAATTTTAGAAGACCCTCTTGGATTTGCTTGGGATTTCCTCCCGAATCCGGTCCTATCCTACACCGCAAACCCACTCCCAACGGCCGGGATAGTCCCCGAGCTTTAGCCCCAGCAAGTAAAAATTCGGGAATAACACATATCGGGACCGGCTGAACAGATCCCCTGCAATTTCCCAACGATTGCCATTACCAAGAAATTTTGGGCCTCTGGGCGACCAAAGGACCGGCCAACAGGAGCCCACGGCTCAGATCTGAATGATTCAGAGTTTCCAAATGGACCGCTTGCAGCCTGAAAAACAGGCAATCGCGGTTCCCAAAACTTGCCCAGTTTTTCTTGGGGAGGATACCTCCCCCTCAACTTAAAGTTATAGCCGACCGAGGAACCTGGAAATCGCCAAATTGCCTCCCAAAGGACCTACACCGCCGGTTTCTCCGGCCCTGACTTGCAGAGAGGCAAAGATTTTCCACCGGTATGGCCCCCAAACGTCCTTGCCGCGGGATGATAGCAAGGTCCTTCCTATGGGATCATAGCAATATCCCGACCAAATAGACCTAGATTTACGCCACCTGGGCCTGGACCTGCGGATGAGTCTCCGACTTCTGCGGACCGATTTACCTTTTGGGGTGAATTGTTCGATGTTTCTTCGGGGCAGAGAAACACCGCAAACCGCGGATCATTAACCTTTTGCTTCTCGGACGACCGGCGAAAGGGGGTTGCCTGAAAATCCGGCCGAAAGCCGGGTCGAAAGGCAGCGGTCACAGGTCCAGCCGACGACTGGGTTTTCGGTCATGGAATTCGGACTTGGGATCCTCTTGGACAGCCCTCTTGGTCCACCTGCCAAAGTCGTCGGCTTGGAAGTTCCATAGCCGTCAGCCATCCGCCGCCGTAACAACAGGTATCCAAGCAAATCAAATGGCCAAGATCGAGGACCTCCCGACTTGGCTGGGCTGTGTGCCCCACCACGGCAATTTTGCCCGAGCAGTGTGGCCCGGGAGTTCGAGCTTTCAACGACTCCCAACAGAGCACTTCCACCGGCTGAAGGTTAAGCGGCAGTTCCGGAAGGTAATTGGCATGAACAAAGAAGAAGTCCTCCGTTTCGTAAAGCAAAAGACATCTGGCTAAAAAATCGAGGTGTTCCTGGGGCAAAAGGCGGGGATGGTCCACGCCGTACGAGGCCAGGGTTGCTCGCCCCCCAAAATCGAGCCAATCTTCCAACAATTCATCTCCATCCTCGGCAATTTCCAGGACCATTAGATCGTGATTTCCGAGCAGGGGAACCAACTGGCAACGTTTTTCCAGGCCTATGAGGTAATCAATGACCCCCTTTGTATCCGGACCGCGGTCGCAGTAGTCACCGAGGGTCACGATAATATCATCCGGCACCGGTTCGATCAGCCTCATTAAACCCACAAGAGCCTGCAAGTAGCCGTGAATATCCCCGATGGCAATGAGTCTTCCCATGTCCAAATCCGAGTTTGCGGAACTGTTTGATCTTTGCTAAAGCCGATTATCTCCTCCAAGGTCTTGGTTGTGCCAACCGCATAGACTTTTATCGATCCTTGCAAAATATCGATCCTGGCAAAAACTGGGCCATCGGCAAGGTTATTCGGGGCCGTCATCCCCGATGTTGGTCACCGAAAAACCGGGTCACCTAGGCTGTCCGAGCAAATTACCTCAGCTTTAAGGAGCTTACCCGACGGGAAAGACGATCGGCAGGGGAACTTAGGGACCTCGCAACTTTGCCGCCAAGGTTTCGATCGGTTGGGGGTCCAGATAAGCCCGCAGTAATTCCTCCGTCTTGGAAAACATCTGGTCGATCCGCTTCTGAGCCAAGGGGTCGGAAGCAATAAGGCGTTTACGATTCAACAGGAGATACCGCCGAAAATCGTCCAACGTTTGAAGAGATCGCAACTCTTCAAGCATTTGGCGGGCTCGATCCCGCTGCCCTGCCCGCAAGTACCATTCGGCCCGGGTCAGGAGGATCTGTCGCCGAGTCACAAGGTCCAAGAGTTCCTCTTGTAATCCTAGGACGAAGGCTTCCGCTTCCAGCCGTTCGTCATCCCGAGGCAGGTGGGCCACGACCTCTTCTTCCGCCCCCGGCACCACGGGAAGTCGAGCTAATGGCACCTGGCCATTTTTAACCCACAAAACGATCAGCCCCTCGCCGGTATTCGGCACGAGGATACTGCCGTTGTCGTCGGTAGTGCCAACTAGAGTGGTTTCCTTACCCTCCACGGACTGGCGATAAACCCAGTAAGCTCGCAGCGGCCGGTCTGGTTCCGCCCGATCGCGACAAACCAGTCGGGTGGCCGGCAAATAGGCCCGGGTTGCCACCAAGAGCTGCTCCACTCGACCACGCCGGCGAGCACTGAGTGGACTGCGAAAAGCCGAAATCAATTTGGCAGAAATCACTGCTCCTTCTGTCTTTTCGGCCAAAAGGTAGGAAAAGGGGATGTCTTGAATTCGGGTAGCCCGGCCCAAGCGATCGTTGTACCGGACGAAAATCCGGTAAACCTGCCCCGGGAAATTTAGTCGTAAGGATGCCGTAGGCAGCTCCAGCCCACCACCCCGAACCCGAAGTTGAGCAGTTTTGGCTTCTAGATCTAACGAAACCAGTCGAGCAATGGGACAAAAGGCTTCGCAAACTGCTTCGAACAGCCCCTCGGCTAGCAGATGGGAGCCCCCGATCTGGCGAACAATCTTCGGTCCCCAACTCTGACTGCGGAGGTCGAGTTCCTGGGCCGACAAGCGGAAAAAACCCAAATCATCCCGGGTAAGCGTAACGACGATGGCTTTGTCCGGATGCTCCACCTGGGTCCAGTGTTCAGGCCAGACCTCCCGACTCCACGGTTCACCCCGGACTAGCCGAGCAGCTATCTTCGGCTCAACTAGCCGAAGCTCATAATTCCACACCGGGCCGATCCATCGATCCACGTCTTCTTGCAGATGCTGCAGGCACTCATTTAAAACAGGTTGTGCCCAGGGTTCGCCGGAAGGAACCGCCACCCAAAGCTCCACCCGATAGGGAAGGAGATCCCACACCCCCTGTGCCTTCGCCGGCCAGCAAAGAAGGAGGAGCAAAACGGCCGAGAAAAACCAGGACCCGGCGACTTGCCAAAGGAAAGAATACTTTTTCCCCTGCCCCTGGAATGCCGGGGTGGGTTTCTCCTCCACAAAGCCCGTCTTCGCTTTGGGCGTGTTCGGTTTCAAAACTGAACTGACCATTCCGAATGCCGGATCTGCCTCAAATTCTTTGATGCCATCTCCAACACAGGACACCAATCCTGGCGGGATATGTGTTCCTGCACCGAGCTTGTAAACAGCATTCCCGCAAGGTTGTTCCCCGACCAAAGATTTCACCGGCTCTATGAAACAGGCTCGAGCAATCCCCCCGCCGATCACTCCGCCAATCCCCATGGCATTGAAGGGGAAGGAAGAATCGAATCTCAAGGCTGTCCCCCTCGCCTGGAGCTTAAATCCACTTTCAATCACTCGAACTGGAAAGGCCGCGGGGTCAGCCGCCAACGTTCAACATTCTGGTAAAGAGTCAAAGGCCGGGTTCCAACTCCCTCCAATGTCCGAGCCCCGGCCCAATAATCCACCAACTGCCACAGAGGAAGTATGCTGCACTGTAAATCAACTAGCCGATGAATCCGCCGGAGCTGAAGGGCTATTTCGTTCCATTCGCGGATGGTACGAAGCCGGGCAAGAGCTTGTAACATGTGAGGACTAGCATAGCGGCAAAGCCCTTCCTGGCCAAAGATCCGCTCCACATCTACAGCCGGTTCCCACACCGCAAGCTCCGCGTAAAAGAGGTCAACATCCTCTGGGACTTGCGAAGGGGCAACGGCTTCCAAAGGCCGAAGCTGAACCCTTAGCCCCAGCTGACGCCAGTCCGTCCGGATGGCCTCACAGGCAAACCGTGCGACAGGATCCTCCACAAACCCCAGCACCAACTCGGGGATGCGTGACGGCCGTTGATCCTCGGGCAATTCCGAACTCCACTCCGCAAATGCCACTTGGAGCAAAGCGAGGGCTAAACGGGGGTCGTAAGGTTTCGGGGCAATCGTCGAGTCGTAAGCGTAATCTAGCTGCCCACCGGAGCCAGTCGCCGCAAGGAAAGGCCCACTGATCACCCGGGCCCCCTGCCGATTCACCCCGCCTAAAAGCCGCTCCAAAATCGCCTGCCGATTCAACCCGTAGAGAAGCCCTCGGCGAAAAGCAGGCCTACGGAGCAAAGGCCGATCCATATTAGGTACAAGACAATGCAGGGTAGGCAGAGCATATGGTTCCACCACCAACCCCTGGAATTGGGCGACCTCCTCAATGAGCCAAGGTGGAACTCTGTCTACTACATCAACTTCGCCGGAACGGAGGGCCCGCAGGGCAGCAAGCGGCGAGCGGAAAGTCACTTCCACAATCTCGCGGGGCTGGCCTTCTTCGCCGGCAAAATATTCCGGCTTGATCTCAAATCGGGCCAGTTCCCCGGTCCGCTCCACCAGACGGTAGGGACCAATCCAAGCCCTTCCGGCCCAAGAAGGCATCCCCGAGGAATGGCCGTCTTGCGAATTCCCATTTCCCCCTGCCTGCGAAGGGGATAGCTCAGCATCCCTCCCGACCTCTTCCGCAACCGCTAAAAGCACCGGAGGGGTTAGTTCGAGAGGAAAGACTAACAATGCTTCCGGTCGTAGGTGAAGCCGAGTAAGACGGACCTCTAGTGTGTAAAGATCCGTACACTCAGCCGAGGCAAGTAGTTGGTTCCACATTCTTTGCTCGGGCAATTGCCCTTCCGCCGCCCAACGAAAGAGTTCCCGGGCAAGCCGAACGGAAGTAAGTTCTTCCCCCGACGGGAGTCCGCGAATTCCCGGTCGAAGGGAAAACAACAGACGTAACTGATACGGATCCCAAGTTCCCTCGCCAAAAGGGCAGACATATTGTCCGCCCTCGAGGCTTGGCCCAGCAAACTCGAACAAAGTTCGGGCTACCAACCGGGAAACTCTTCGCGAAGCCCAATGGGAGAACGGATTTAAAGAGGTAACGGGTGTCGGCTGGGTTACTGCCACTACAACCCGAGGATATTTCCGGTGAAGCTCGGTGGCAAATTCCATTGCTCCTTCCAGTCGAGGCCAGATTTCCAAAGCCCGCCGCAGCCGCCGGTGGGCCTCAGAGAAGGCTTGCCGGGCTGCTGCCTCCTGAGCTGCCTCAAGCTCGGTTCGAGCCAGCCCGGTCAACTTTTCTTCCCAAGTTCGAACTGTAGGGTGATTCGGAAAGAACCTGGCCAAAGCCTGAAGGAGCCGCCGAACCCCAAGGAAGTTTTGGTCAGCCAATGCCTTAGCAAGCTGATGCTCATAACTTCGACCCATTGCCTCGGCTAACCCGGGGTAGTCGCGTTGTCGACTGTAGAGGGTCGATAAAATGGCCAATGCCCGTTCATGCCGACCCTCTTCTTGATGCCACCGGGCCTCGCGGAAGAGAAATTCGTGGAAGGCCTCGACCAACCCCGGCAAAGTAGGATCGTTCTCCTGGAGATAGAGGAAGTGTTCGAAGGCCTCCTCGAACCGGCCTTCTTCCGTGAGCCGTTTGGCCTCCGCTAGCACAAGATCGTGGAAGAGTTCGATTTTGGCGACGGCCGCCCATGGCACCTCATAAAGCACATCCGGTTCGTCGACCAAACGAAATTGCAGATTTCCGGCTTTCGGAAATGGCTGAGGAACCCGTCGTCCCGGCAGGGGCAAAGGCAAGACTTTAAGCGTGGTCCCACCGGCATCAGGGGTTAAGGTAATCAAGTCGTAAGCCTCAAGCTCATAGATCGGAACACTGCCCGTGCCCGACTCCTGAGCTGCTGCCGCTACCAACCCCAAAAGCCCCGCCAATTGCCAGGCAAGTATTCCGAGCAAAAGTCTCGGTACTCCCCGCCGGTAGGAGCCTTTGCTCCGATCGGGAGATAGTACCCAACCAATCACGATTGCCCGAGAGATCCTCAAAAACATACCGTCCACTTTTCCCGGCTATTTCCCCGGACTAGCAAATATCCCTCTGCCCCAAAAGTGTCAGCCCAGCTGGGGTTCCCGGCATTAAGAAACCTTGTGCCGAGGGTGCCGATGGTCAACTCCGCCGACCGCCCGATCGGGTCTTGCCTTCGGGAGTTCCCTCGGCCCAACTTTGAGGGACCGCCCCCCCTTTTCCAGGTGCCTACTTATTTACACTTGTGCCAAATCCCGAATCACGAACACCTGTCGAATGGCCGGCCTTACCCGGACGGACCGGATTTCATGGCCGATTTAAGGGAGGTCAACGAGGTACAGGCATCCATCTGCTCCGCCCAACACCACCCGATTGCCGCAGAGAACCGGCCCGGTAGCCAAGGGGGCATCCAGTTGCTTGGCTTGGATCACCTGGCCCGAATTTTCCTCTATCGCCAGGAACCAACCCTCGCGAGTAGCAAGCAAAATTCGGCCGGCATGAAGGAGGGGCTTCCCCGTGGGAATGCCTCTGTCGGCCGGGATCCGCCATCGCAACTTCCCCTCGGCACCAATGGCCACAAGTTCGCTTGCAGTGGCTGCTAAGATCCCATTCTGCACTGAATGGGGCCCCCAAAGGATCGCTTCCCCCAATTCCACCTCGCTTTTCACCCGGAGAGCGGGGATTTCCAAACCCACCAATGTTCCCTGACGATCCCCACCCCACACCGTCTCTCCTGAAAGTGCCAAAGCGGTATCCCAAGGAATATCCCGCCGGGCTTGGGCCTGAACACGGAAATGAGGTTTCGGCTGCGTGTGCAAATCCAGCAGTAAGAGCCAACCGGATTTTTCGGCCACTAGGACCCGGGTCTCATCCACCACCACGGGCGGCAACCACTCAATTGGGCGTTTTGGCAACTCCGGAAGTTGGAATGGCTCAGCCAGCAACTTTCCATCCTTCGGATGAACCCAGTAAAGCTGACCCAATTGCGTTCCAAGCAGCAGTCCTGGCCCGAACGGAGCAACCTTGCCACCCAAGGGTTCGGCAAGCAGAATCCACCGGAATCGGGGCACCGGTTCGGCTGGATCGTACATGGGCAACCGCCGGCTTCCTACCCCCATCACTAGCAGCACCTGACCTTCTGCCAACGGAACAGCATCTTGGAGAGGAGCTTGAAGTTCCGGCAGTTTCAACGTGATATAGGGTTCGTCGACGATAGTGTTCTTCCCGAGTTCGGTTACCGGCAGTCGAAAGACCGAGCCTGTTCGAGTCACGCAGATTAGGGTACCTCCTTGGTCAGCCAAGATTGGTTCTGCAACTAGCGGCACTCCCAAGCGAGTCTCCCATATGTTTTGGGCGTCATCCACCCGAAAAGCACTGACAACTAGATCCGGAAGTCCCAAAACTTTGCGAACATGGAAGAGGTACCGATCGAGCACGGCAAGAGGCTGAAGGGAAAGACTTCCTTCGTTGCGGATTGCCTTGGGCTGCAAGGCGGCTCGCAAGGGCACGACATCGTAGCAACTCAATTGGTAATCTGCCACCCAAACCTGAGCCCCTTGAAAGAAAGCAAACCGAGGCACAAGCTCCTTGCCCGCAAGGCCCAATTGTCGCTCGGCCGGTCCAAGGTTTCCCTGAGCGATCTCTCGAAGAGGAGTCGCGGGTGAGTCCGGTGTTAATTCATACACCCATGCCGGTCCCCCCTGGCTGGCCACAAACACCCGGGTCCCAGAAACCAACGGAGGAAGGGCTAATCGAGCGGGCAAGAAAATCACTTGAACGGCTTTTAGCGGTTCCTCCCCTTGATCCCGGATTTCGAAAATGTGGAGATCCGTCTGACTGGGTCCCGAATTCACGGTGACGATGAGATACTTTCCCACGATCACCGGGGGCAAACTCACACCCCCAGGCTCATGCCCCAGGTAAACAGTCTGCACACATGTTCCGTCCTCAACGCGGAGGACAAAGATGGTGGAGTGTAGCCCGGGCTGAAACAACAACCCCCTGCGAGTATCTACCGCGGGAGGAACCGACAAAGGCTGAGGGAAAATGATCTCCTGCCGCGACTGGCCCGAGGCACTCTCCAGTTGCAAAAGCTTCCCAGAAGCAAAGACCAACCAGAGGTCCCCGCCGGCCAGGACCGGCTCGGCTGCGGGAGGTTCTTCCAAGCTCAACCGCCAGCGTAAGTCTCCCGTGGGACCCGAAAGTCGCAGGAGTTCCTGATGAACCCGATCCACCAAAAGAAAATCCACTTCCCGACCGCTAATCAGTGGCACAGGGGAAACTGGCAGACCCCGGCCGGCCAGGTTTTCTCCCACCACCCGCCGCCACAAGACCTTTCCGGTGGCAGCATCTAGCCCGAAAGCAATCCCCTGGTCGATGGCACAGATCGCCTGCCCACCGACACCCGAAGCCGAACTCTCGCCCCCTCGGCAAGCAAGGAGCACATGTTCGGCGGCAACGGGCCAATCGCTAGTCGCCGGTTTAAGAACTTTCGGCTCGGCTCTGACCAATTCCCGCTCCAGGGCCGAGATTTTTTGAACCACCTCCAGCAGTGTGGGGTCCTTAGCGAGCTGGGGGTAGTCGCGAAGAAGTCCCCGCCGAAGCTCGTGGGCCTTAGCACTGTCCCGGTTGGCTAACGCCTGCTCGATCTCAAGGAGAGTAGTTCGCAGACGATCCCCCGCCGCCAACCGGTGCCGAGTGAGGGCTAAAGTGGCTTCGATATCGCTGAGCAAAGCGACCGGCCGATCCGAAGGAGCTATGTGCCGCATGACAAGGCCCAGGGCCTCTTCCGCCTTAGAGACCAATTGGGCGTCAAGCCGGGTCAAGGCTCGCTGAGCAAGCTCCTGAGCAATCCGCGGCAGAAGGGCAACTAACTCCCCTCGAGCCTCATCCTTAAACGTTGGCTCCGGAGCGATTTCGTCCAACACTTCCTGGGCAATGCGAAGGGTCTCCTCCCAATCGCCGCCAGCTTCTACCGCCTGCCGTAATCTCGCTAGTCCCCGATGGACCCGGACCATCCCTGCCCGAGGATGATTAGGAAACCGTTGGAGGAAATCAGTAAATTTGGCGATGGCTTGGGTATAGGAGCCAGACCGATAATCTTCTTCCGCGAGGGCCAGGAGTTGGTCGGCACTTTGCCGCCGCACCGCCCACAGGAGCACACCCAGGAGAATTATGAGCAAAAGAAGGGCCCCACCCCCAAGGAGAAAAAGGGGAGATTCCCAAACGTTCCGGCGGCGTGGGCGAAACAACGGGGCTGGTTCGGCGGGGATCTCGAACTCTTCGGCAGAGACCAGAGGACTTTCCACCTCGGCCCAAATGTCCGGAATGGCCGTAGGAACCCCCGTTGATGGCGGTTGGTCCCGAGGTGGGGCGGCCGGAGGCACCGTCCCCCGAGGTTTTGATCGCGGCACGGGGGCCTCTTTCACCGGTTGGGCAGGAGCACCCGAGACGGCGGGCATCCCTCCGCTCCGGCGGCTCGCCGGAGGTTCTTCGTCCATCGGAGTAAGCTCCAAAACCTCCTCCGCCGATTCCGGCTGAGCTCCACGAGAAGTCCCCATTCCTGCGGGAGCTTGGCTCCGAACCTCCCCTATCTGACGGGATAACTCCTGCAAGAGCCGATCCGCCAACAACGGCGTAAGATAGTCCAATTCGATGAGGCGGTCTGCCAGCCATCGTCCAGTTAACGGCTTTCGGGAGCGAGAGATCTCCTGTTCCCAACGGGACAGTACATCCTCCGGCAGTAAATCCCGACGGCGGAGAAGTTCCAAAAAATCCCGGGCACTTGGTTCGTGGCCAGAGCTCATCATCTGCTCAGATCGGAATAAAACCTTACTTAGTCACCTCGATCAACCCGATGGCAAAAATCCTTTCATTACCCGAAGGATCCACCTCGGGCAAAACTATCCCCACACAGAAGCCCTCAACAATTCTGCCTTTTAAGGGCCGTATAACCGATATCAATTAGTCTCTGTCTTGTTCGCCCACCTGATAGTTTCTATCTTCCTTCCTCACCTGACCTCGTTACACGTGATGTCGTCAAAAGAGACCCTTTCAATGGTCCAGAGGGTCTGTTCAAGGGGCTCGAGCACCCTTCCTTTGCATTCGATCCGCGGATGTTATCCGACCCACCAAATGAGCACCATCCTGCACGGGGCAAAATTTCTTTTGAACCTTTCCCCGCGAAAGCCCTTAGGATCCACCCTTCGTCATAAAATCACTCACCGTGTCTCCTTCCCTGGCAAAACCATTCCAAAGACCGTGCTGCCTAGTCCGTACTGGTTACGGAGTTCTGCCCAAGTTGTCCGCTGCGGCCCAGCTCAATACCTCAACTGAATTCCCTTTGACCGCGGACGGCAAACTCCCCACATTGGTCCATTTGCCGGGGCCGAACATCCTCCGGCCACGGTTCCTGTAACTATCTTTAACCCAAGCCCCTCCCAACTTTCACGAGGAAACCCCCGTTAGCCCGGCAACAATCCCCTCGGAGAATGTACAGATATTCACCCGCACTCCGCCGGAAGAATTCGAAAACCAACCGACAGTTAAAATCCCCCGGGCTAATTCCTTCCGCTTGCCCCTGAACGTTCCGCGTTACATTCTTATAAACGACTACAAAGCCTCTTCTTCGATGCAGGCCAAGCGGATATTCTCCATCCCCACGGCATTTCCTGCATCCAGGACCATGACAACCGTTTCATGTCTGGCAGCAGGATCTGCGAGCACAAGGAGATTTCTCGGTCCTGGCGAGCCCACCCCTCCGCTTCGGGCCTCTCGCAGCCGATACAGTACCTCCTGCTGACTGGGTGCCTCTACTTCATTGACCCAAACGGTGTTATCGCGGCCAATCCGGACAATTATGTAATCACTGTCGGCCTCCAATTCTTCCAGGGTTCTAGCCTCGGCCGCCTCTTCTTGCGGATCCGGAGATGGAAGTTCCAAAGATTTTTGCAAGCTATAAGCGGCAGTGACCATGAAAAAGATTAGCAGGAGAAAGGTCACATCCACCATCGGCGTCATGTCCATTTCGGCAGCTATTGCGGGCACCGAGGCAAAGCGAACCGGTGCCGGAGTGTCCTCAGGCTCAGCGGTCGGCAAAGTTTTTGGTCGGGTCCCTGCCGCAACTGCCCGAGGGGGTTTCTGCCCCACGGCCGGCTCTTGAACGGACGGGGTGGCAGCCGATCTTCCCGCTGCTGACGGTTGGGGCGGGGGAACGGTGCTCATCTGAGGGACCCGGTCAACTACCCCGCATTTCGGACACCGAAACTGCCGGCCGGCACGGCTAGCTGGTGCAACGAGGACTCGCCCACAACTTGCACAAGCAAATCGGATCGGTTCCATCATCACTTCCCGGCCAAACCGTTCCTTTCGCTCCGAATTTCCCCTTTCCCCCCGACCACATTTAAACGGAGACTCACCGTCCGGAGCTGCCTCACCCACCTACGAAGAAACTACCGCACTTCCATCACGGCCACATGGAGCTGGACCCCCGGCACTCGCGAGGCAGCGGCAGCAATCCGCACGACTTCTCCCTCTCGGACCGTTCGTTCTGCCTTAATCAAAACAAGGGATTTTCCCGCCGCCAAACCGGCTTCTACTGCCCGAACAATTGCTTCCTCTTGAGCCTCCACGTTGTCTGGCAAGGGGGTACCCTTCTTCCCATCAGCCAGATAAACCGCCGGAAGTTTGGCCGCGGGCCGGTCGGCCACGGTGATCACCACTGCATTAGCTGGCCCCACAGCGGTCCCATATCGAGCTGGCGGTAATTCCACCGCCCCCTCTAATGCTGCTGTGGTGCAGACTAAAAAGAAAATTAGGAGCAAAAAGGTCATATCGATTAATGGGGTGATGTCCATTTCCGGAGTTTCTTCCAGTCCACGGCGGAAGGAAATCCTTTCCTCTTCCTCCCCGACCGGTTCCAATTCACCCGGAAACCGCCAACCGGCCTCGCTCATCGAGCCAAAACCTCCTTTGTACGGTAGGATCCCCCAATAGACCCCTCAAAAACCTCCCTAGCTCGGCAACTTTGGGCTAACTCAGTTCTCGAGTTAACAGGAAGGAAAACCCGGGAATGTCTTAAGCCTTAACCCCGTGGATCTCCTTATGGGTCAAGTAAAAGCCCCGGAAACTCCCGAAGTAAATGCAACTTAGATCCTGCCAAACCGCAGGGTCGATTTTCCCCAAAGATCGTTTAGCCTCGGGCTGCCAGGACCATCCCTTCAATCGCAAGCGGTTTGTCAACAACTTACGCGAAAATTTTCCTCCCCGCAGGGATGCTCCAAACACTTCCCCGCTTGAACTTTTCGAACCCATCCTCGCAGCAACGACCGCGGTAACCCCGGAAAGAACCTCGCGGAACTTTCCCACCGTTTGCCGCAGACTGACTCCCGACCGTTTTCCCGAATCCCAATCGGTTCCTAATTGCCACACGTTCCCGGTTTTCACACAAACCATGCTCGATGCCGGCTCGGTAACCGCTCTGATGACCGCAAAACGGACCGGGAATCCCGAGAGATACCGTGCTTCCCGCTAAGATTGCAGTTTCCTGAACGCAGGCAGCGGCAGGAAAAAACCATCCCACAAAGAATCCGCCTGCATAAGAATTCCAAATCTTTTATTTGCGAAACATCCCAAATTGGAGTTGTTTTCCGAAACTTAAACAATTCCGTGGATTCCGGCAACTCTCGCGGGGTTTCGGACCGCCCCGGGCCGATTCGGCGTTTAACCGAGATGGTTTCTCCCCCTTGGATTAAGGTCGCTGGAAGGCTGCCTCCCGTGCTGGTTGACGAATCATATCCAAGAAACGATTCAATCCGTAGCTTACATAGTCGCTTAGCCTGCGGATTCGCACATTGATTGCAGCGGTAGCCAACACCAGTGGGATGGCAATAGCCAGCCCGATGGCCGTGGTGATCAAAGCAAGACTAATATCGTTGGCCAAAAGATTCGGCTCCACATTGCGTTGAACCGCCAACTTGCTGAATGCCCCCATCATCCCCACCACCGTCCCGAACAGCCCAAGCATGGGAGCGGCCTTAATCACCGTAGCCACCCAACTGAGCCGGTATTCCAGGTCGGCCAACACATCCCGCTGAAATCGGTCCATCAACATAGCACGGACCCGATTGTAGCCAAAATGCCGATGGCTTAGTCCCAAAAGAACCAGCTGCGGCAAGGCCCGAGGATCTCCCTCACACATAGCCCGAGCTTCCTCCCAGTTCCCTTCGCTCAGGAGTTCCTCTAGCCGGTCCAAGAAAGCCTCCTGCTCCCGCTCGGACCGGAAGCGGATTCGGCTTACCCGCCGCCACACCATCACCACGCAAAAAGCACCCCACAAAGCCACTAAGGCCAGGGCACAATAATCTACAATTCCTGCAACCCGGGTAATTGCTGTGATATCCATAGGTCGACCACCGCTTTTCCAGCCAGTTCCCTTTCGGGCACCTTCCCTTCCCCAAACCGGTAACTACCGACCGAACAATGTGATCACCAATCCGCCACCTCGCGAGAAGTTCTCCGTTTCAAGCCAAATTCATCTTCGGAATTCCGTTGTCGGAAGAAAACCTTTTCAGACAACAAAGAACTCCGGAACTGTCTCCACCAGGTCGGATTTCCATCCCACCCTGCCCCGAATACCCGGCCGATTTACCGGAGGACTTGATCGACTACGATGAACCGAAAGCCACTGCCTTGAGGGACCACCGCAAAATAGGTCGTGCGGACCCGATCATACCGTGGCCCTGCCCGGGCCCGCTCCATCTCTGCCAGTTGGGCTTCGAGTTCCGGCGGGATAAATTTGAGGATCAACCGATCCTTTGGATCGACCCCGGCCCGTCGCAACAACTCTTGATCGGCCTCCATCAAACTTCCCCGTCGCCACGTGAGGTAATAACGTCTTTCCTGATCCGCCGGGCCAGTCCGAGTATCCGGCCGGGGCTTACTCAAGTTGTAAACATAAAGCACGCGGTTATCCGGAAGAAGCACCCCCAATTCGATCTTAAAGAAATCTAACGCCCGGGCGTAAGTTTCCAGGGTATTTCCTTCGGGAAAGCGAACTTCCCAATGGCGGCGACGCCCACCCCCTGTGCCTGTGCCGAAACCCGTAGCATCACCCCGGCCCGTTGCTCCCCCGCGACCTGCAACCTGCTCTTCACCCAATAAGGGATCTTCAAGTTGAGCCAACTTTTGGGCCACAGCGTCGGCCACCATGGCCAATGTTTTTTCCACCAAAGGCTCTTCCAGATCGGTCTGTTGGCCCAACTCCTCCGCCGAAGGTGCATCCAGTTCCATCCCTCCCGCCAGTCCCCCCTCGCCCGTCCCAATTTCCTGCAACTGAATGGGAACAGCCACCTGGGTGGCAAAGATCCGACTACTAATCCACAACACAAAAAGGACGAAGACACTCAGCCCCACAAGCACTAGCAAACTTATGATCCAGCTGGCGACCCGATCGTAGGCCGTTATCCGCAGTTCGTACTCTGCAACTTGCGGCCGGTATCGCTCTCGTTGGGATGTGCCTCTGCCAGTGGCCATGCGGACTGACCGTGAAACTGACAACTAGGATCTCAAAATTCCAGGCTTTGCCTTCCGCTGAGATTTCCCCCGCCTTTCAACTCGACCCTTTTTGTCCGTCAATTAGCTACCGCTTGCTTGCTTTGGGACCTTTCCCAAAAGAAAACGCAAACTCAACTCCGGCTGTTGAAACTCCCTACCAACAGCCAACCTGCAAGTAAGTTAGCTAAAGTCGTTGCCTGGCCCTTCCTCTAGTTAACCAAAATGCCAGGCCAAAAGGCGGGATCTCCTCTTCTTATTTCCCCTACTCAGCAAACTCGGCATTGGGACAGATGCTCAGATACCACTCCTGCCAAAGCCGGATGGCCTCCCGCTGTTGATCCGGAGTGAAGTCATCCGGAGGGCCAAAGTCTTCCCACCGGCGGCTAATCCGGCGTAAGGCATTTCGAGCTTCCAGGACAACTTCCGGGTCGGCATCTCCCAAGGCATGAATGAGAACCGGCACATGCTCCATTGCCCCAGAACGTCCCAAGGCCCTGATTGCCGCGATCTTGGCCTCCTTGGCAGGCGAACCCGCCAAAGCCAACAACTTTTGCCCCTGTCGGCTTACCACCCGTGCTGCCTCTTCAGCTGAAAGCTCGCCCAAGAGTTCTAGCACATCCACTCGTTCCTCGACATCCTCCGCATCCAACGCCGAAAGGAGCTTTTCGAGATTTGCCAATTCCGGCTTGGCGAGCACCTGTCCACCTACCACCACCACTTGACTTGTGTTCTTGGGTAATCCACGACCTCCAATCAGAGTCCCCTCCCCGAAACTACGAACCCGCTCCACACTCTTTTTCATCGAGCGGACCAAAAACAAGATCCCAAAGGCAGTATCCGGCACATTGCCGCATTCGTGAAACCAACTTCCATTCTGCTGTTGCGTTTGCCGAAGAAATTCCACTCCTTGATCATACCACGGAGGAGCATCCGGGATTGGTCCTTCGATTAGCTCGCGAAAAGTCCACATCCTCTCTAAAGCATAAAGGTAGTAATAGCGAAAACGCGGCGGATCGATCCGATAATTCGCTTGAAACCAAGCTTTGCCCCGGGCAATGGCCATCTGCAGGAGTTTGGCATCCACTCGCACTTGGACCTCCGCCGGACCGAAGGTTTGCTCACGACGTACTTCGCGAATCACAGAAGGGAGGGATGACTCTTCGGTGTCTTTATTCTCTTTTTTCCCTAAACCTGCAAGGTCCCAGATGATATAGAGGCTCGCCAAGGCGGCCGTGGAAACGCTATGACGGATATCGGTTTGGCGAACCGGTGTCCAGTCCGGAGACAAATTTCCTTGATACCCCCATGCCCCGCTTGGATCTTGTGTACGGACAAACCAAGCTGCGGCTGCACTGATCACGTTCCCGGGAACCGGAATCCCTGCCCGAACTGCCTCCCATAAAGCCAGGGTGGCAAACTGCGTCATCGAGGTATCACCATATTGTTCGTACCTGTGCCCCGAGGGGTATCCCCATCCTCCATGCGGCTTTTGCAGCCGTCGCAAGCCGTTGACCAACTCCTGAATTTCCCGACGGTAGGCCACGGGATCCAATTCGCACAAAAAAATTATCGACGCACTAAGACTGTAAACCATGTCCGTGGTCGAAAGCTCATGATCCGACAGAGGAAGGCGTTTCCGCACGCGATCCACTGCTGACTGTACTACAGGATGGGTTGGCTCCTTCCCCGCCTTCAGCAGTGCCAAACCGGCCAACGACGCAGCCCCAAATCGATCGTCACTGAGGCCTTCTTTTTCTAAGAATGCCACCGCCCGTTCTACGATCGCTTGAACCTCGGGGCTTTCCGGCGAATATCGGCTGCCAAAGGTTCGCCCCTCAACCAAGCATCCTGCCCACAGGGCCAAAACCGCAATCCACTGCAAGACCTTCCGATCTTGACCATAAAGGACGGCTGAAGATCTGTCCCGGGGCCACATCCGAAAAGTCTCTCCCGAAATACCTCGGTCAATAACCGCAGTTGCAGCCGTCGGCAAAAGTGTACGAGTGATCCAAGAGCCCATAAACTGCATTTATGACTTCCTCCGAGATCTCCCGGCCAGAAGTACATTCGAAAAGTTTGCCCGCCCTCCGACCCCTTTGGCAAGAGACCAGCCTCCCCAAATCGTAGCAAAAGTTGATGCTACCCGAAGTACTTTTCCCTGTCAACGAAACCGTGTCCAACCTTCGAGCTACCCTTCCTATGACTGTTTCACGCTGAAAACCGCCCTTAATGCATGACCTTTAAATGATCCTTCCTTTTTTCGATTCTCTTCCCTCTTTTACCCGATGCCGACTCCTACTTCCTACCGGCTGACAATTACCTACCGGTTGCTCTAGCCTTCCAAAGCTACCGATGTCACTTGGCTACCACCGCAAGATGCCATCCTTCCCCCATCCCAAAACTGAATCGCGATGTACCTGAATGCCCGCACAGCATTTCAGAGCAACATTACATTCGCAGACGATCTTCGACCTTCCCCGGCGGCCGTCGGCCAATCAACAGCCCAAGGCAGGGGCACTTCCCCGCCTGTTATCCAGAACTTTCCACCGGCGAGGCAGAAACCTCGCGGGCCACCCCATCGCTTGTGTCCGAAGTCTTTATTTCCTGGCTCTTGCCGTCGCCTGCTCCCTCTCCTTCCTTGGCCGGCTGCTCTTGCCGGGGAAGGTTGGCCTCAATGACCTCCCGGAGTTCATTAGTATCCAAAACTTCCTTTTCAATAAGCCGCTCGGCAAGGGCCTCCAAAGCCTGACGGTGAACCTCCAAGATATGCCGGGCCTTGGCCAATGCCTCGTCGATAATCCGGCGGATTTCCATGTCGATTTCCCGGGCTGTTTGTTCACTGAACGGTTTTTCCTCGGCCCATTCGACGGGCCGACCGATGAAGATGTTGTGACGATGTTCGCGGAAAGCAATCCGGCCCAATCGGCTCATGCCGAAATCCATCACCATAGCCCGGGCAATTTCTGTAGCCCGTTCGATGTCGTTCTGTGCCCCCGTGGAGATGTCTCGGAAAACCATCTCCTCAGCAACACTGCCGGCCAAGGCCACAATGATCCGAGCCTCCAACTCGCTTTGAGTCATCAGATAGCGGTCGCCTTCCGGCCGTTGGAGTGTATACCCCAGTGCAGCCAAACCCCGAGGAATGATGGAAACTTTTTGGACCGGATCCGTATTGGGTAGACAATAGGCTACCAAAGCATGACCACTCTCGTGGTAGGCTACCCGCCGCTTTTCCTCGGGACTGATGATTCGCTGTTTTTTCTCTAGACCGGCGGTCACTCGTTCCACCCCTTCGATGAATTCCTCCATCGTAACGGCATTTTTCCCTTTCCGGGCGGCCAAGAGGGCAGCCTCGTTCACCAAGTTTGCCAAGTCGGCCCCCACAAATCCTGGGGTCATTGCTGCCACCTGAGCCAGATCGACCGAGGGATCCAATTTCACATTCCGCACGTGAACCCGGAGGATGGCCTCTCGGCCGCGGAGGTCCGGCCGATCTACCAGAATATGCCGGTCGAAACGGCCAGGCCGCAAAAGAGCAGGGTCCAAAATTTCCGGGCGGTTAGTCGCTCCCAGCACAATCACCCCGCTCGTGCTGCTAAAACCATCCATCTCCACCAGAAGAGCATTGAGCGTCTGTTCACGTTCGTCGTGACTCGTGAGGACACTCATTCCGCGGGTTTTTCCCAGGGCATCCAGCTCATCGATGAAAACAATGCAGGGGCTATTCGCCTGGGCTTGCTGAAACATGTCGCGAACCCGGGCTGCCCCCACCCCCACAAACATTTCCACAAAATCCGAGCCGGACAAACTGAAGAAAGGTACACCCGCCTCACCCGCAATGGCCTTGGCAAGAAGGGTTTTTCCCGTGCCAGGTGGACCGACCAAAAGCACCCCCCGCGGAATCCGGCCACCTAAGGCCCGAAATTTCTCCGGATTCTTCAAAAATTCCACAATTTCCTTCACTTCTTCGACTGCCTCGTCGATCCCCGCTACATCGGCGAAGGTAACCCCGACTTCCTCCCGCATGAAGAGTTTTCCGCGGCTCCGGCCGAAAGCGATGGCACCCCCGGGGCCACCAAACCGCCGCAGCAAAAAGACAAATACCACCATCAGGACCACAAGAGGAAGGAGAAAGGACAAGAAATACTGCCACATCCCAGGCGGCTCTTCTGCCCGAACATTGGTAAAGCCATGTTCTTTGAGCAAAATGAACAAATAGTTATTGTCGTTTTCCAGCCCCAACCGGGCGGTTCGGAAAGGAACTCCCCTTTTGGGTGCCTCCGGTTTAGGCGAAACCACCTGCCGGGTCACTCGGCCGGTAATCTGGTAACTCCCAATCACCAAATCGGAAAGTTCCGAATACCGCACCACCCGAGTCTGGGTACCGACCCGTTCCTCCACTTCCACATAGGCACTGGGATTTCCCTTGGAGCCACCTTTTTCGATAAGGGCCACGAGTTCCGAATACGGGATTTCCACTCGGGTGGTCTGACCTGAAAGCGTGAAGATGGCCAGAATTGCTGCTGCAATCGCCACCCCAATCCACAGAGATTTCGGAGAACTTGGAGGCCGCCGTCCCGGCACTTCCGGTGGTGAACCTTTGGTTGTGTTCTTTTCCCCTTCCACTTTCTCTTTGCCCTCAGTGCTCATGCGGCTTTTGTGACCAAACGGTCCCTCGCGGAATAGCCGCCCGATCCATCGAGCCAATAATATCCTTTGGGAAGTCTCCCCCATAATGCACACAGCAAGATTCGCAATCCCCCTAAATGCCGGTGCCATCATCGTTTGGAGCGAACTCCTCCTAGTCTGAGAGGAAGCACCGCCGAGGTCAAACTCTATCGCAATTCCTCCTAGAACCCCGGGTATTTCCTGCTACCGGCCAAGCACAAGCCAGGCGAAATGGTACTTCGGTCAAGGTAACTTCCCACTTCTGCCCCTTTGCAAATTTCACCATCCAGGCCACAGGTTGCCGGGACCAGACCCTCCCGATCGGCAGGCCCGGGGATTCTTGCCCACATCCCTGCCCTTAGCCTGACACTAAGCAAGGTTCTTTTCCTACCCCCGGCCGGTACAGCCCCTGGCACCTCCAAGCCCCATTGGCCAAAGCCCCCATTACTCCGAGATTTGAATCCCCGGTTTTTGACCTTTCCCGTTCCCGAAGGCCCTCTGCCAACTCGGGGACAACCCCAACTTGAAACCGGGGCACAAGCCCAACCTGAAAAAAGTCTTTCGCAGAAAACGGAGAACCTTGGCGAAACCCGTCGTTTCCGGCCTGAGGACAGGTAAACGATCACAGGCTTTACGAATGTCCCGAACCTTTCGACCACCTCTTCAATCATTATTGCCCCAGTTAGGGGCCTCAGAAAGACAAAGGAAATCGGGGTTCGCGGATCCAGTGGAGTGTTTCCCCTCAAAATGCTGAGTCTCTTTCCCTCGAATTGCTAGAAAAAAAGTCACCAGTATTGGATCGGGCAAACCCCTTCCGAAACTCCCGGGTGGTTCAAACATGTCGGCTATCCCAGGTGGAACCGAGATTCTGCCCGAATATCCGGTGACGTTGCAGAGCATCCCGGAACCCCAAAGCTGGCCTGGCGAGCCTCACCTACGAGCTAAATCGCTTTTGCCACGGAAAGCCGGGAGAGTTCGAAAATTGCCCCCACGAGAGATGCTGCCATCCCCACCAACTACAGGGGTCCAACAAAACCATGCAGCCTGCCAGATCCACCAATCGGGGGGCGGTGCAAGTTGTTTCCAGGGCAAATTAACGTTCCACAGGTGTTCTTGCTATCCGGTACTGGGATTTCCGCTTTTTTAGTGGATCAACCCCCTCTTTATCGGTACTCCTGGCCAATATGCCCGAATAGCTCCAGCCCCATCCGGACGGCATCAAGGTCCTAAGTAATCCTTCTGATCGCGAAATACCGCTCTCCGTTGGGCTAGACAATACTTCCTTGGTGGGGTCTTCCCAGGGATGTGCTACCCCTTCAACCGTAGATTGGCCTTTTTGGGTATCCCGGTCCCCCCACCAAATAGGCCGAAAAGCTATGCCAAACCTACCTCTGGGGGGAGAGACCGAGCACGGGCATCTCAAAACCTTGAAACCCCGTTACCTGGGGGCATTTTCCCCACCGATTCGATCCTGCCAGCTTGATTCTGCCAAAATGTCCCTCTTGTAAAGCTTGGAAGTGGTAAATGGACCGACGCCGGAGCCTAACGCTCGGTTCAAGGCGGGCCCCAGGCCGGGCCTCAACTCGGACCTTTGTGCTACACTTCGATGGCAGTCTGCCGCATGTTACCTCCCCACCAAGTGGGGGTGCATGCAATGTGGAACTCGGCCCGCTGGGGGTACCCTAAAACATTCGAGTTTAAAATAGCGGTTGATTTGGTAATCCTCCTTCGGGTTCGGCCCAGGGTGACATCAGGGTCTTAGCGGGGACCGTGCAATGGACCGGAAGGGAGATTAACCTGAGACGGATTGGGCTTAAGCCCGCTTGCCGAAGGCCTCACGGGTGGAAAACTGGGGGGTGGACGACAGCCACCGGGGTAGGGCCGGCTGAAATCGAGGGCATCGGAATGTCCGTGGGCAAACAGCGGAATGCCTGTGAAAAACCTGGCGGATTCAGGGTGAATTGATCCCACTTAGGGAATTTTCCGCGGGGGCTTTCACCTGGCAGGTAAGATATCGAGCCATTAGCCGGACCCCACGGCTAGGCTGCGACTCCAGGGTTCTATTGGGGTCCGTTAGGAGGGCCTCTTTAGGGTCGGAATTCCGGGACCGGGCCAATCTTGACAATTCCGATAAACAATTTGTTTTCGACTCCCGCCTATTTCGTCGGGTAGATGGAACCGAGCAGGTAAGGGGGCTGGTTTTCAGGAACAAAATCTGTAGGCAGAGATATCTGGCAGAATCTGGTTGCAGACATATCCGGCCGGGTAAAAAGGGAGGTAGAGCCGAAGAGAGGAGGTCCAACTCAACCCTCCGCTTTTAAACTTTTCGAGGATAATTCCGTCAAACGCCCATGGCTCGGGGAGAACGTCGGATAGTGATCCTGGGATCAACCGGCAGCATCGGGCGGAGTGCCGTGGAGGTGGCGGCCGCCTTCCCGGGGGTGCTCCGCGTGGTGGGTTTGGCGGCCAATAGGGATGTACCGCGGCTAATCGAACAGGCATGGCTCCTTCGGCCCCGATGGGTGGTAGTAGCCGACCGCGAAGCAGCAAACACTTGCCCCCGGAGTGAATTACCTCCGGGGGTGGAACTGCTTGTTGGACCGGAGGCCGTGGTCGAAATCGCTTCGCATCCCGAAGTGGACACAGTGCTAGCGGCGATTGTCGGCCGGGCAGGGCTGGAGAGCACCTGGGCGGCCGTATCCGCGGGTAAGACCGTGGCCTTGGCGAACAAGGAAACTTTGGTCGTGGCAGGCCCCTTGGTGATGGAGCGGGCAAAACAGACTACTGCGGTAATCATCCCCGTAGATAGTGAACACAGTGCCATCTTTCAGGCCATTCAGGCAGGAGGACGGCCCTACCTGAATCGTGTAATCCTTACGGCAAGCGGGGGGCCTTTCCGAAATCACTCCCCGGAACAGCTTGCCCACGTGACGGTGGAAGAAGCCCTTTCTCATCCCACCTGGCAGATGGGAAAGAAGATTACTATCGACTCGGCCACCCTGATGAATAAAGCTTTAGAGATCATTGAGGCCCGATGGTTATTCGACCTTCGACCTGAGCAGATCGAGGTGGTCATTCATCCTCAGTCGGTGGTGCATGCTCTGGTAGAATTTGTGGACGGCTCGGTAATCGCTCAGTTAAGTCCTCCGGACATGCGGCTGCCGATTCAATTGGCCCTAACCTGGCCGGAGCGGCACCCGGGGCCGGCGAAGAAACTGGATTGGTCCCAGGTGCTCCGGTTGGACTTCGAACCGCCAGACCTCGACCGCTTCCCGGCTTTACGCTTAGGAATACACGTCGCCACGGTGGGTGGTACCGCAGGAGCAGTTCTTAATGCAGCTAACGAGGTTGCTGTGGATGCCTTCCTGCGGGGCCAAATCAAATTCTCCCAAATTGTTCCCTTGTGCCGCCGGGCCTTAGAGGAGCATCCGTTCGAGTCCCATCCAACTTTGGAGAGACTATTAGAGCTGGATATCTGGACACGTCAGGAGGTTTGCCGTTGGATTACCCAGTGATTTTCGCAACTGCAGGGAACACGTATACCCAAAGCCTGAGTAGTTGGCTTACTTTTTGGTATCACGTGGGTTTGGTCCTGCTAGGGCTGAATCTTGTGATTTTGGTCCATGAACTCGGACATTTTTTGGTGGCAAGATGGTTCGGGGTAAAGTGTGAAAAGTTTTACATCTGGTTCGATATCTTTGGCTGGCGATTGTTCCGCTTTCGCAAGGGCGAAACGGAGTATGGCCTCGGGGTGCTTCCACTCGGTGGCTATGTGAAGATGCTAGGTCAGGAGGATAACCCTGCCCGCCTTCGCGAGGAAATCGAACGGGCCAAGCTTCGCCATCCCCCCGGGGGAATGTCCCAGGATCCGGAGTTAGCCGCCGCCGAGCAGGCTCTTTACGATCCCCGCAGTTATCTGGCCCAATCGGTCCCCCGTCGCATGGCCATCATCTCTGCGGGGGTAACTATGAACGTGGTCTTTGCCTTTGTTGCCGGCCTCATCGCCTACACATTGGGCGTCGAACAACAATCCTGTTCGGTAGGGATGGTCTTCCCCGGGGAGGCGGCTTGGCGAGCGGGCATTCGGCCGGGGGATGTGATCCAGGAAATAAACGGCCGACCGACCAAAAGATTCACCGATCTCCAAAGGGCTATTTCCGTCGGGGATATCTCCGAGGGGATCGTTCTTTCAGTCCGGCGAGTGACCTTGGAGGGGAAGGAGGAAGAACTTCGACTGCGGGTTGCACCCGACCGAATTCGAGTGGCACCCACGATTGGGGTAACCAATGGGTTCTCCACCCGATTGCATTCGCAAATTGCTTTTACGCGGCAATCGTCGGCGGCGAATGCTTCCCCCAGCTTAGAACCAGGGGATGAAATTGTGGCCATTGAGGGGCATCCGGTTCGCTCTTACGGCCAAATCCACACGTTGTTGGCCCGCTGGCCGGATCGAACCCTCCACCTCCGGGTTCGCCGGCATGGGCAAGCCCATGGGTCGGAGCCGGCGGAAATCGACGTGTTGCTCCCTCCGCGAAAGGTTCGCCACCTGGGGTTAGCGATGCGGCTGGGTCCCGTGGTGGCTGTCCAAGAGAATTCCCCCGCTGCCCAAGCGGGCATTCAGCCTGGGGACATTCTGGAAAAGATCGACGATGGCCCCGTGGGCGATCCGTTAAAAGTCGCGGATTACCTGCGTTTACTGGCCCAGAGAAAGCAGGCGGTGGATGTAACTTTTCTTCGAGGGGAAGAGAGAAAACCTATCCGGGTCGCCCTGCCCTTAAAGGAACAGGAATGGTTCGACTCGCCGGTGGTGCCCGGCAGTCCGAACACCATTCCGATTTGGGGGATTGCCTTTCGGGTAATCCCGGAAGTGGCCGAGGTCATCCCGGGCACTCCGGCGGCCGAGCTTAACCTCCATCCGGGTTCTCGGATTATGGAGATCCGATTCCACGTGCCGGAAACGGCTGGGAGTGGAGCAGCCCCGGGACGTTCAGGTCGGCAAGAAACACCGGTAAGCATCAAATTGGAGGGTGAAAGTGCCGACTGGACCTTCGTCCACTCCATCCTTCAGGACTTGCCCCCGGGCACCAAGGTTGAACTGCGGTTTGCAAACCAGGAAACTGCCATTCTTGAACCTTTGGAGGCGGAAGATTGGTACTGGCCAGACCGAGGCCTTGTCTTTGCCCCCGCCTCCTTCCTTCTCCGAGCTGGAGGTTTTTGGGAAGCAATCCGCCTGGGAGCGGAGGAAACATGGAGTTCTTTAACTCTCATCGTGCGGACTCTGCAAAAGCTTGGCACGGGACAAGTTTCTCCTCGGGGATTGGCCGGCCCAGTGGGAATCGCCCAAATTGCCTACCACTATGCCTCCGAGGGACTGGCTACTTTCCTCATCTTTTTATGTCTTCTGAGTGCTAACCTTGCGGTGCTCAATTTCATTCCGATTCCAGTTCTCGACGGGGGCCATATGCTCTTTTTGGCCTACGAAGGAATCCGCGGCAAGCCGCCGAGTGAGTCGGTGGTTACTGGCTTGACCTTTGCGGGGCTGATCTTTCTCCTGGCCCTCATGATTTGGGTCACGGGGATGGACGTCCTGCGGATATTCGGCGGCTAAAGGAGACAACCTCCGGCCCTGGATGGGGAGCTGCCAAAAGGAACGGTTCTTCCCCGGGAAAACGTTTCCCGCCTTCAATCGCAGAGCACAAATGCGGGTATTCCCGAGTTCATCCGTTTTCTCCACCAGAGTTTGCCCATGAAGTGATTGGAATGCATATGGGGCCGATTGTTTTGAGCACTTGGGCATTCGGCCGAAAAGCCAATGCAGCTGCTTGGGAAGTATTGAAAAATCCGGCTGGTTCTGCCCTCGATGCTGTGGAGGAAGCATGTCGGGCGGTGGAAGCGGATCCGGAAGTTACGAGTGTGGGCTACGGCGGCCTGCCCGATGCTATCGGCCAGGTCACCTTGGATGCAGCCATTATGCTCTCGCCGGAACGGTCTGCAGGAGTTGCCTTCGTTCGGGTCTTTCCCCATCCGATCAGCTTGGCCCGATTGGTGATGGAAAATTCCTGGCACAAACTGCTTGTAAGCGAAGGGGCAGAACGATTGGCCCGCAGTTTCGGCTGGAAGGAGACCAACCTGCGAACCCCTCAAGCCCTTGCCGCCTGGCGGAAACACTTTGCCACACCGGCGAAAAAGGAAACCCCTGTTTCCGAGGGAGGCCCTCAGGCTCGCGAAACTCAACTCTGCGAAGAAAAAAGCACTAGCCTGCAAAAACTTCCCGACTCTGAACGGTCTTCCGGAGAGACCGAGAAAAGCTTTGAATCCTGTTATCCTTCGGCATCGGAAGGTGAAAGAGCCCAACTGAGATCTTCTTCCTGGGAGTCAACTCCTGCTTTTGATCCCCGAATCCACGACACAATCGGTGTCCTGGTTCGAGACTATACTGGTCAAATTGCTGCAGGATGCTCGACGAGTGGCCTGGCATTCAAACTCCATGGACGGGTGGGAGATTCACCGATCATCGGACATGGTCTTTATGTGGATCCGGCCGTGGGCGGAGCAGTGGCCACCGGCCACGGGGAACTCATCATGGGTGTCTGCGGATCGTTCTTGGCGGTGGAATGTCTGCGGCGAGGGGCCACTGCCCAGGAGGCCGCCACGGAGGTCATCCGCCGCATCGGTGCCTCTTACAGCCAGCTCGAGGGTAAACAGGCCGCTATCATCGTGCTGTCGCGAACTGGGGAGTGGGCGGCGGCCGCCCTCCGCAAGGGATTCCAGGTTGCCGTAAGAACCCCAGGAGAAGACCTCCTTTGTGAACCAGGCTTCGTACTGTTTGAAACCTAAATAGCACCAGCTCGCTCGAAGAGGAAATTCCTTCCTTTACCGGCTGGCAAGATCGAAGTCAAAGCGATTCGAGCCGGGGCGGACTTCCACTTTCAACGTGGAGCGGGAGTTGTACTGGGGAGGAATTTTCTCCGGCAGGACGACCAGCCGTCCGTTGTCATCGGTGGTGGTTCGCCGGGTGGTAATCCGCACCGTGTGCTTGCCGATGAGGGCCCCCGCCTGTTCGTGATTAAAGCGGAGGGTATATCGTCCATAAGGATCGGTCAGTCCATAGGAGGGCGAACCTCCTTCCGGCTCGAATTCCACCAAAGCTCCAGACAACGGCTTCCCATCCAAGCGAACTTGTCCGGAGACATGGGCAAAGTTCGGGTTACCCTTCCTGCAACCTCCCCCAGCCACAAGAAGAGAACATATGGCCCCTACCACGATGAAAAAACCCGCTTCTGTTGTGCGTTTAGCCAATCCCGGCATTTGTCGGCCCACGTCCACGAGGTCCGCTAACTAACTTTTCCAGCTCCGAGACCCACGCAGCGGGATGCTCGATCTTCCATTAGACCCGAATTCCCCCCGGCAATTCAAGCCTCCTGAAACGGAGGAGTCCCTCCCGTGTTGCGGGCCCCTACCCGGTTCTCCACAAACCGCAAACGGCAAGGGAGGGAATTACTGTCGAACTACCGCCCACACTCGCAATCCCCCGACCGGGCACAAGCGTGAAGGAAATTAGCAAGGATCGAAAATCTGGAAAATCAAGGCAGCTTGTTCCAATTTTGTGGGAATTTTGTGAATCAGAACGTCTCCACAGCTGGTGGATCCGATACCCGGGAGCCGGCAGGCCCGGCACTGCCGCTCTGCCCCTATTTTCCCACCCAGTTTTGTTTGCCCAGCCTCCGACCCCACAGTATTGTAGGAAAGGCCGGTGGGGAACTGGGTGTGTTAAGCTCGAGACAATTTGGCCTCAGCCTTCCCCCCAAATCCGGCAGACTTGATTTCCCAGGGGCTAAAGGCTTTCAGGAACGAAATACCTCTCAGGACGACCAGACGGGGCCCTGTGCATCCCAGCCTCTGGTAGGATCCACCCTCAACCGAGTGCCGTTAGGTCTCCCCAACCAAGCGAGAAGTTCCCGCGGAGTCGACCGGGACAACCGGCACGTCGGATTTAGGACCAGGATCGAGTTAAGGAACCATATAGGCATGGGGAAGGAAGTGCCGAGTGTCCGGTGGGTTTTGGTAAGGCTGAAAAGTTTCTTTGCCCCCAGCGAAAGTATCACACCAACACTCGAAAGCCAAGGGTGAGGGGCTGTTTTTTCCTGATGCAAGCCGTGCCCCGGAGATGTCGAGGGGACATATCACCTACTACTCACCGGAAAATGCCCGGACCACGGTGTGCCGAACAATTAGCGACTTACCAGGTCTTTTAAGTTCCCGAAAACCGGTTGGCGGGAATCTCAACCGGAGCCAAAGCGGAGGAAAATCTTGGCAAACCCTTCCTCCGTTTGCCAGTCCTTTGGCCGGGGCTGGGAGATCCTCCTGGGCACATCGAACGGCCCCAAGCCGCCGCAATAGACCCTAACAGAAATCAGTCGGAAACATGCGGGGCCAGGAGAAAAACTTTCTCGAACCAAGCGAGCAGTTCCTCAGAAATCCAAATACCAGTTGGACCCTAGCAGGAGTTCTGCGGTTTTTGCCTTTCGGAACCGTCCTAAAGAACCCCTTTTTGTTAAGGAGTGCTGCTGCCATGAAGGAAGTCTTTAGCCGTGCGACAACCGTGGCCGGGCTTCTCGGGGCTGTGTTTGTCCTTGGAACGCTCGCTCCGTCGGCCACGAAGGCGGAGCAGTTATGGGTAGGGACTGCCGTGGTGGATATAACTCCGGACCGACCGGTGCTTTTGGATGGTCAACGGCATGTTCGGGTAGCCCGGGAGGCTGCAACCCCCATCACGGCAACAGCCTTGGCAATCGAGGGTCGACAAGACGGCCAACCCACGGAACAAGCGGTGATTGTCTCTTGCGATATCGTTGCCATCCGGGAGGGAATTTTGGAAAAGGTGCGGGAAAAAGTCTCCGGCCAACTTGCCGAGCTAGATCCGAGCAAGATATTCCTCTGTGCCACCCACACGCACACAGCTCCTGTGACTGCCGAGGGTAAATATGAACTTCCGGAAGAGCCGATCATGCGGCCTTCGGAGTATGCCGAGTGGATGACCACGCGGATTGCAGAGGCTATCGTCCAAAGTTGGAACAAACGTGCACCAGCGAAAGTAGGCTGGGGCCAAGGCCAGGCGGTAGTGGCCCGCAATCGCCGGGCGATCTATGCCGACGGCTCCGCCCGCATGTACGGCAGGACCGACGTGCCCGAATTCCGCGGGTTGGAAAGTATGGAGGATCACGAGCTAGAGGTGCTTTTCTTCTGGGATCAAGAGGATCGGCTATTTGCCACAGCGATCAACGTGGCCTGCCCGGCCCAAGAGGTGGAAGGACTCCGGGTAATCCATGCCGACTTTTGGCACCCTGTCCGGGAAGCACTCCGGCAGAAATACGGGGCAGAGCTTGCGGTGCTGGGTCTAACCGGGGCAGGCGGCGATGTATCCCCGCACCTGATGTACGGCAAAGCGGCCGACGAGCGAGCTCGAAAACTCCGCGGATTGGACCGGCTTGGGGAAATTGCCCGGCGGATCGTCCGCGGCTGGGAAGAAGCTCTTGAAGTTGCCCAACTGGATATTCAAAGCGATGTGGTCTTTCGTCACGTGGTGAAGGAAGTCCCACTTCCCTATCGCAAAATCACTGAAGCGGAAGCCGCCCAAGCTGCTGCCGAAGCCGCCCGGTATCGCGATAATCCGGCCGAGCGATGGAACTATCTGTGGCATCAGCGGGTTGTGGAACGGTTCGAAAAGCAGCAGGCCGGCATTGACGAATCTCTCCCCATCGAAATCCACGTGCTCCGCATAGGCGATGTGGCCATTGCCACCAATCCCTTCGAGCTCTATACCGACTACGGTATCCAAATGAAAGCTCGAAGTCCGGCAGTGCAGACCTTCGTCATTTCCCTGGTGGGCAGTGCTGGCTACCTGCCCACAGAGCGGGCTGTGCGAGCCGGCGGATATGGAGCCGTGCCGCAAAGCACTCGTGTAGGCCCGGAAGGCGGACAAATCTTGGTCGATCAAACTGTTGAAATCCTGAAGTCCCTCTGGTAGTTGCGAAACTTGCCGAAAGCCTTAATATCTGCCATTTTGCAGATCACCCGAGTCGGCAAGCAGACCCCGGTGGAAAGCACGGCGTTTGTAGATTATGCTTTCAGCG
>Ga0071330_1095200_pt1 | contig 42404 bp, 45 predicted proteins | sample GBScel77sediment_FD_63802 | JGI IMG/M metagenome (GOLD analysis project Ga0071330, IMG submission 63802) | Hot spring sediment microbial communities from Great Boiling Spring, Nevada - Cellulolytic enrichment Sediment 77C v2 (version 2) | ecosystem: Environmental > Aquatic > Thermal springs >...
CACGATGACATCTCTGACTTCTGAGCCTGAGGAACCGAATACTACAGAGTTCACGGGGTTGTGCAGTGGATGGTGGCTGTGAGTTATTTCCAAAATTGCCAAGTCCGCAAGCTTTCCTGCTTCGATCGTTCCTCCCTCAATACCGTAAGCATCGTATCCGTTCTCCGTCGCCATCTTGATGTACTCTGTTGGGCTCAGAAACCTGCGCCTGAGCTGCTGAAGTAGCGCAGAGAGACGAATTTCGGCAAACATGTTCAGCATGTTGTTGCTTGCAGCACCGTCGGTGCCCAGGCATACGTTAATACCTTTATCCAGCATTTCAGAAACCTTTGCGATGCCTGAAGAGAGCTTGAGATTGCTTGAAGGGCAATGGGCGACGCTCGTCTTAGCTTTCGAAATGATCTCCATGTCCCTTTCGCTGAGCCAGACTCCGTGGGCCAAAACCGTCTTGTCATCGAGAAAGCCTATGGAGTTCAGGAGTTCAACAGGGCTCATCCCGTATTTTTTCTTCGTCTCTCTCACTTCCCAGATCGTTTCGGAAGCATGAATGTGCTTTATCAGGTCTCTTTCTTTTGCAAAGTCCGCTATTCTAATCAGGAAATCCGGAGAGCACGTGTATACAGCGTGCGGTGTGAGCATGCACTTTATCCTTTCCTCCTCGTTCCATTTCTGAATAAAGCGCTCTGCAATCCTGAGCTCTTCTTTGGCCTTATCCTCGCTTCCTCTATCTGCCATTCCGTAACCGAGAACGGCTCTTATACCTGTTTCTCTTACAGCCTTGGCAACACCATCCATGTGTATATACATGTCGGAAAAGCACGTAATTCCGCTCTTCAGCATTTCAACGCATGCAAGCTTTGCTCCCACGTATACGGCTCTCTCGTCAAGTCTTCTCTCGATCTCCCAGACCTTCTCAAGCCACTCTTTCAGCGGTAGACCCTCTGCGTAACCTCTAAGGAGCGTCATGGCTGAGTGTGTGTGAGCGTTAAAAAAGCCTGGAATGACGAGGCAGCCCCTTGCGTTTATTCTTTCTTCTGCCTTTAAGTTCTCCCTGCCCACATAAACTATCTTTCCGCCTTCAATTCCGATGTTGCACTTCTCGAACTTTCCGCGGACAAAGCAAAGCCCACCCTCGATTGCAAGTTCTGCCATGCAGAACCCTGAAGTTTTGGCTATAAATCGCTTTCATTCCAGAGGCTGATTGCGATCATGGAGTACCAGATGAAAAATCCAGAGATCGCCGCAAGTTCTGCGAATGCGATCCTCACAAGATGCAGCACGCCGAAAATTCCGGAAATCGAGCAAAGGAGCAGAAATGCAGTAGTGAAGGTGGCCAGAAATTTGTTCTTCTTTATCGAAAAAATCGCAAGCAGGAGCATGCTTGAGAAGGCAGATAGAATGAAGCCGAGGCAAATGGAGCTGTGGGATTGTGTTCCAGCTGGAAAAATGCCGATGAGAATGAGAAAAATGAACGCAGATACAAGAAAGCTCATTGAAACGCGTTCGGGATTCGGAAATCTGAGGTAAATTCTAAAGGCGTACAGAAATCCAAGTAATCCTGCACATATTAGCGATGAGTTGAATGCAGCGGCTGAATCGCTTCCAAGTCTGCCGAGATCCCTAATGCTGTTCTCCATGAAGTTCCAATTTCCACTCAGAGAAATGGAGATTGTTGCTCCAAGGAGGGCGACGATGGGGGCTGAAAGGCCGAGAATTAGCAGGCGATTCACGAAGCAGATCATTCCGAGCTACATTTATGCATTTTTATTTTCCCATCCGTTAAGCTTAAATACTCTAAGTGGGAATAGTCATCCATGAAAGGAACAGGTGATTGCTTTTGGGTTTATTGATGCCATAAAGGATAGAAGGAGGAATGCTGTGATCGGGGAAATAAAGGCGTTCTCACCAACGAAAGGCGATCTCCTACGTGGAAGAGACCCCTTGGCTATACTGAGAGCCTACGAAAGGGCGGGTTGCTCGGCAATCTCCTACATAACCGCAGGGTCTTTCAATGGATCCTTGGATACTCTCAAGAGGATCTGCAAAGAAACAGAACTTCCCGTTTTGAGAAAGGACTTTGTAGAAAAGAAAGAGGAGATTGAAAGAACCGCAGAGGCGGAAGCTGAAGCACTTCTCCTCATCGCTCGGATCCTCAAGCAGAGAACCCCGGAGTTTGCGGATCTTTGCATAGAGCATGGAATAGAGCCCTTGGTGGAGATTTTTAACGAGAGTGACTTGGCTTACACGGAAAAGGCAAGGGTTGTGCTGATAAACAATCGCGACATCTTCAATCCTCAAGATGTCGATCTGCGGAGAACATTCAGGCTTGCGCCGAAATTAAAAGCACTGAAGGTCAGCGGAAGCGGAATAAGCAAGTTAGAAGACCTTAGGGTCCTAAGGGTTGTCGATGCTGTTCTCGTTGGCACCTCATTCATGCTCGCTGAAAATACTGAGGAATTCGTGAGGAGTTTTGTGGAGGCGAGATTATGATCGAACTCCTTTTTGGAAATCTGGACATGGAGAAGGCTTACGAAATGGCTTTAAAGCTTCCCGAAATGGATGAAGTCGAGATTTCTGCAATTCTGACGGGTCTCGAGCTTAAGGGATACAACGCAGAAGTTCTAGCAGGATTTAGCCAAGCAATTCTTGAAAAAACCAAGCTTGACCTCGGCAGAGTATTCGACACCTGCGGGACAGGTGGAGATCTTTCCTCCACCATAAATGTCAGCACGGCAGTTGCAGTAGCCGTTTCTCTTTTTAATCCGGTTGCAAAGCATGGGAACAGGGCTGTGAGTTCGAAAAGTGGCTCCGCTGACGTTCTTGAGAAGCTCGGTGTGAGAGTGGAACAGCCTCCTGAAATTGCAAGGAGAATGATCGGGGAGACGAATTTCGCCTTCCTTTTCGCACCTCTCTACCACAGTGCCTTCGCGAAAGTGGTGGGGGTGAGAAAAAAGCTGAAAATAAGGACGATCTTCAACGTTCTCGGACCACTGGTAAATCCGGCAAATCCAGAGCGGCAGGTAGTAGGGGTCTCAAGCGAGAGACTTCTAATTCCTGTTGCCGAGACTCTGAGCCTGCTCGGTAGAAGGGGAATCGTTTACTACGGAAGCGGAATCGATGAGGTCAATCCAAACGCAGAAACGATAGCATACGTCGTTGAAAACGGGATTGAAAGGCTGATACTCACTCCAGAGGACTTCGGGCTAGGAAAATGCAGAATAGTGCCTTGTAAGGACAGTGAGGAATCCGCGAAAAGGATAAGGGCAGTTTTTGCAAATTCCGGTTTTGAGGAAGACAGAAATCTGGTAGCGATCAACTTCGCAACTGCCCTCTACGCACTGGGTTTTGAGGATTTGAGGGAAAACGTTGCCATTTTCAAAGAAAAGATTGAGAAAGGAGAATTTTTGAAAAAGCTGGAGGAAATAGCATGCAAAAGCATGAATACGTCGATCCTGTAAAGCTTTATTCGGTTATCAGAGATCGGAACTCCCCTTTCATCTTAGAATCCGCAGAAAAGGCAGGAAATGCGAGATACACGTACATATCCTTCGATCCAATTTACACCGTCGAAATTGGTGAGAGGCTCAGGGTGGATGGTGAGTTCGTTTCCGATGTCAGCGATCCCTTTGATGCTCTCAAGGGAATTCACGTTAGGGGAATGCTCGTTGGCTACATTGCCTACGATGCCGTTCTGAGCTTTATTGGCAGAAAAGTCAAAGAGACGAGCGTTTTCAACTGCTACGATTCATATTTCGTCTACGATCATTATCTTGGAAAGCTTTTCAGTCAAAATGTAGAAAATGCCGAGAAAATTGTTCAGAGAGCGAAAAGAGAGGAGCTGAAATTAAAGAGTGGTGGTGCAAGTGTTTTGAGAGCTGAGGGCAAAGATTACTTTGAGAAGCTCGTGGAAAAGGGCAAGGAGTACATCGAGGAAGGAGAAGTCTACCAGATCGTGCTTTCGAGAGAATACGAGGTTAAGAGCGACTTCGACCCCTTCGAGATTTATTTGAGGTTGAGAGAACTGAATCCAAGCCCTTACATGTTCCTTCTCGAATTCAAAAAGGCTTTGATCGGCTCTTCGCCAGAAACGATGGGAAAGGTTGAGGGAAGGACTTTCAAAATCAATCCCATAGCGGGAACAGCAAAGAGAATTCCCGGGGAAGAGGAGGCTACGATAAAAAGGCTTTTGAGCGACGACAAGGAAAGGGCTGAACATGTTATGCTCGTGGATCTTGCGAGAAATGACGTTCGAAGGGTTTGCAGACCGGGAAGCGTAAGGGTCAGCAGGTTCATGGAGGTAGTGGTTTATCCGGGCGTTATACACATCGAAAGCGAGGTAGTGGGCGAACTGAAGCCAAGTGCCACACACTTCGATGCAATGCGGTCCGCTTTCCCTGCTGGGACGGTTACGGGAGCACCAAAAAGGAGAGCGGTTGAGCTGATCGACGAGCTTGAGAGATCGAAGCGAGGAATTTACGGAGGAGCTGTTGGATACTTCTCCGAAAACTCGGACATGGCTATAGCCATAAGAATGGTGGAATATGACGGGCACTGCAGGATAAGGGCTGGTGCGGGAGTTGTTGCGGATTCAAAGCCTGAGAAGGAGTTTTACGAAACAGAAAACAAGATCTCGAAGGTCTTAAAGGCGGTGGGAGTGTGATCCTCGTAATTGACTGCTACGATTCCTTCGTGTACAATCTCGTCGAATACGTTTCCTTTTTCGATCAGGTGAAGGTTCTGAGCAGGGATAAAGCAAGGGAAGCGAAGAAATTGAGCTTTGACGGGATAATAATCTCACCAGGTCCTGGAAAACCCGACAAAGAGCTCGAATTTCTTTTTGAATTCGATGTTCCGGTCCTTGGTGTTTGCCTTGGACATCAGATCATCGCAGAGGTCTTTGGCGGAAAAGTCGGGAAATTTAAGCCTGTTCACGGAAAAGCTTCTCTTGTCAGGCATGATTCCCAGGGGATCTTCAGGGGTGTCAGGAATCCCTTCAGGGCAGGAAGATATCACTCGCTCGCAATCCTCGAGGTTCCAAAGGGTTTCAAGGTTACTGCAATGAGTGAGGATGGCGTGATCATGGGGATCAGAAGGGATAGTATCGAGGGCGTGCAGTTCCATCCGGAGAGCATTCTGACTGAGGACGGATTGAAAATGATAAGGAATTTCGTGGAGATCTGCAATGCTCGTTAAGATTTGCGGGATACGGGGCCTTAGAGAGCTCGAGATCGTGGAAAAATACGCCGACTTCGCGGGAGTCGTTGTGAGGAGCGTTTCGAGAAGGGCAGTCGATCTTGAAACTGCGAGGCAGATAATTGCGAATGCGAGCATTCCTGTATTCATAGTATCAACATCCGAAAGCCTTGAGGAGTGGGAAGAAATAGTCTCGAAAACTGAGTGCAACTTCGTCCAGGTTCATGGAAGCCTGAGCGTTGAGGATTTCGAGATATTGAGGAAAGAGGTCTTTGCGATGAAGGCGTTCATCGTGAGAAATTTGGAGGAGACTCTGAGATCGATCGAAGACTATAGGCCGGATCTAATTCTTCTGGATTCGGGCTGTGGAAGTGGAAAGACCCATGACTGGAGTATAAGCAGGAGGATCGCCGAAAGGTATACTGTAATGCTTGCTGGGGGGCTAAATCCTGAGAACGTGGTAGAGGCGATAAGTTATGTTAGGCCCGTCGGGGTAGATGTTTCTTCAGGTGTCGAGAGGAACGGTTTTAAGGACGAGAAACTGATATCGGAATTTGTATGGAGGGTCAAAAATGAGATTCGGTGAATTTGGTGGGAGATACGTGCCCGAAATCTTGATACCAGCGCTTGAGCAACTTGAGAGGGCATACAATGAGTTTAAAGACGACGAGGACTTCAGAAAAGAGCTAAACTTCTACCTCAGAAACTATGCCGGGCGTCCAACACCGCTCTACTTTGCAAAGAATTTGAGCAGGGAGCTTCGAATGAAGGTTTACCTTAAAAGGGAGGATCTGCTGCACGGTGGCGCTCACAAGATCAACAACACCCTCGCCCAGGCTTTGCTTGCGAAGTTCATGGGAAAGGAGAGGATCATAGCTGAAACTGGCGCTGGTCAGCATGGGGTTGCTACAGCAATGGCTTCTGCCCTTTTGGGGCTGAAATGCAGAATTTACATGGGCGCTCTGGATTACGAGAGGCAGAAGATGAATGTCTTCAGGATGAAGATTCTGGGCGCGGAAGTCGTTCCCGTTGAAAGCGGAAGCAGGACTTTGAAGGACGCGATAAATGAAGCACTTCGCGACTGGGCGGAGAGCTTTGAAACCACCCACTACCTCATCGGTTCCGTGGTTGGACCCCATCCTTTTCCAACGATTGTGAGGGATTTCCAGTCGGTAATAGGGCTTGAAGCGAAAAAGCAGATCCTTGAGGCTGAAGGGAGCTTGCCAGACGCAATAGTAGCCTGCGTAGGTGGGGGAAGCAATGCAATGGGGATATTCTACCCGTTTCTGAATGATAAAGTTCGGCTTGTAGGTGTTGAGGCTGGCGGAGAGGGTGTAGAAACGGGAAGGCATTCTGCATCTCTGACTACGGGAAGCAAAGGTGTTCTCCACGGCATGCTCTCCTACTTCCTGCAAAACGAGGATGGCATGATTGCCGACACGCACAGCATCGCAGCAGGACTTGATTATCCTGGCGTAGGTCCAGAACACGCTTTCCTCAAAGATTCAAAAAGGGTAGAATACACAGTTGCAACAGACAAAGAAGCCTTAAATGCATTTCTGAAGCTCTCAAAGCTTGAAGGAATTATTCCCGCCTTGGAAAGTGCCCATGCTCTTGCTCATCTGGAGAGGGACGAAACGCTCAGGGGTGCGACTGTAATCGTGAATCTCTCGGGGAGGGGTGACAAGGACATTGGAATTGTCATGGAGGTGCTGAAATGATCAGCCGTTCGCTCATCGTTTTCATCCCCGCGGGATATCCGAGAAAGGAGAAAACGGTCGATTTCATGCTCTCCGCCAATGCTGACGTGATCGAGCTCGGCATTCCATTCAGCGATCCAATCGCAGATGGTGCTCTAATCCAGAAGGCCTACTTCTCGGCCCTATCGAGTGGATTCAGGCTCAGGGACGTTTTCTGGATTGCGAAAAAATTCAAAGGAGAGAGCGATAAAAAGCTTGTGCTCATGAGCTATTACAATCCGATTTACAGGATGGGTGTCGAGGATTTCGTCATGGGCGCTCTTTCTGCAGGTGTTGACGCAATTTTGGTCGTGGATCTTCCTTTTGACGAGGCAAATGAATTTGTGGATGTTTGCAGGGACTTTGGAATGAAGAACGTGTTCTTGGCAGCCCCAAATACGGGTGAGGAAAGGCTACGGGCAATGGACGAGCTCTCCGAATTCTTGTATCTCGTTTCAACCTACGGTGTCACGGGGATAAGAGATAGGGTTTCAGATCTGGCTTTTAAAGCCCTGAAAAGGGTAAAGAAAGTCTGTAAAAAACCCGTGGCTGTTGGTTTCGGCATTTCAAAAAGGGAACACGTAATGGAGCTGTTTGAGGCTGGTGCCGATGGAGTTGTTGTGGGCAGTGCCATAGTCAAGCTTATAGAGCAGTTCGGGGAGAATGCGGACAAGGAAATAGAGGATTTCACGAATTCCTTGCTTCAAAAATTTTAATTGTTGCCCAAAAACACTAAATTTTTTTCGCACTTAACGCAACCTATAAATAATAATCGACCGAATTTCTTCGGGTGGTCAGTATGATGACGGGAAAGGAGTATGTTGAAAGTCTGAAGAAATACAGGCCGAGGATATACTTCATGGGCAGGAGAATAGAGAACGTGGCCGAGGATCCGATCTCCGCTCCGCACGTCAACGCGGCAGCCATGACCTACGAGCTGGCTCACGATCCGAGATACCAGGATGTGATGACTGCGATCTCGCATCTTACAGGAGAGAAGATAAACAGGTTCAATCACATTCACCAGAGCACTGAGGATCTCGTGAAGAAGGTTCGAATGATAAGGCTTCTCGGACAGAAAACGGGAAGCTGTTTCCAGCGATGCGTTGGTTGCGATGCGATGAATGCCATCTACATCACGAGCTACAACATAGACAGGAAATACGGAACAGACTACCACGAGAGGGTCAGGGAGTACATAAAGTACGTGCAGAAGAACGATCTGATGCCCGCTGGAGCCATGACGGACGTTAAGGGTGACAGAAGCAAGAGACCGAGCCAGCAGGCTGACAGGGACCTTTATGTTAGGGTTGTGGAGAAAAGAGAGGATGGAATTGTTGTTCGCGGCGCTAAGGCTCATATAACTGGAGCGATCAACTCGCACGAGATAATAGCAATGCCAACGAGGGCGCTAGAGGCTGATGACAGGGATTATGCGGTTGCATTTGCCGTACCCGTGGATGTTGAGGGAGTCACAATGATCTTTGGCAGGCAGACGAACGATCTCAGAAGACTCGACGGAGACATGGACTGCGGGAATGCGAAGTACGCAACAGTTGGAGGTGAAGCCTTGGTAATCTTTGACGACGTATTTGTTCCATGGGAGAGGGTTTTCATGTGCGGGGAATATGACTTCGCAGGCGAGCTCGTTGAGGTATTCGCGACCTTCCACAGGCAGAACTACGGGGCATGCAAGGTAGGGGTTGCAGACGTGCTGATCGGCGCAACTGCGAACGTTGCAGAGATGCAGGGGATCGCAAAGGCTTCACATGTTGTTGACAAGATAACCGAAATGATACATCTCGCCGAAACTTGCTGGTGCTGCACGCTCGCATGCTCTTATGAGGGCTTCAGAACTCCATCGGGTGCCTACATGCCAAACCAGCTCCTTGCAAATGTGACGAAACTCAACATAACCAGATTTCCGTATGAATGGTCGAGAATCGCTCAGGACATAACAGGAGGCATAGTCATAACCCTGCCCTCCGAAAAGGACTACAGAAACCCAGAGACGAGAGACCTGATCGAGAAGTACCTCAGGGGAGTTCCAGAAACACCGACGGAGCAGAGAATGCGCATGATAAGACTTGTCGAGAACCTCTCCATCGGAGCTGAACTGCCAGAATCGATGCATGGAGCGGGCTCACCGCAGGCGCAGAAGATCATGATAGCGAGGAGGAGCAATTTAGAGATGAAAAAGGAGATGGCAAGGATCATCGCTGGAATCAAGGAGGACGAGCATTTCAGGAAAATCAGGGGTATGAGCGAGAATGAGTTCTTCTCAAGGCTGAAGTGCTGAGATGAAAGTTGCGGTGAAGTACTGCGGAGGTTGCAATGCAGCCTACAGAAGAGAGGAAGTGGAGGAGATTCTAAGCAAGCACTTTGAGATTTTTTATTCGAATGAAGGAAATTTAGTCGTTTGCATCAGCGGCTGCAAGAAAGGGTGTGCGGTCGAGGGAGTGAAGGGAGAAGTCCTGCACGTCGATGGGAGAGTTTCTGAAGAAGAATTGATGAGAATGGTTGAGAAAAAGCTTAAGTCATTGCGATAAAACGTCGGAATTGGATTTTATTTAATTTTATCATAATCGCTGAATACAACACAGAGTCCATAACCTTTCTGATAAGGGAAGTTCTGGGAATGGACTTCAAATGCACATCGATTCTTCACTCTGTTTTTATACTCACCATAGACATAGGAGCATGGCAGAAATTGAAATCGAGGGTTTAACGAAATCTTTCGGGCAGTTCAGGGCTTTAGACAACTTGAACCTTTACGTGGAAGAAAGAGACATTTTTGGATTCCTCGGCCCGAATGGGTCGGGAAAATCGACGACGATAAACTGCATTCTCGGCCTAATAAAGCCCGACAGCGGAAAAATAAGGGTCTGCGGAATCGATGTCGAAGAAAATCCCTTAGAAGTCAGGAGGGTCTGCGGGTATTTACCCGATAATTACGGCTTCTATGGAAATATGACCGCTATAGACAACCTGAAATATTTCTCGGAATTCTATGGCGGGATTTCAAGGGATGCCATTGAAGAGCTTTTGGCTCTCGTCGGATTGAGCCACGCGGCTGAGAAAAAGGTGTCCGAGTTCAGCAGAGGAATGAAGCAGAGACTTGGTCTTGCGCAAGCCATTCTCAACGATCCCAAGGTTGTTTTTCTCGACGAACCGACTTATGGGCTGGATCCCCAGGGAATCGCTGACTTTCAAAAAATCATGAAGGATTTGCAGAAGAAGGGAAAGACGATCTTTTTCTCCTCGCACATCCTCTCTGAAGTCAAAGAGGTCTGCGACACAGTGGGAATCATTTACAGGGGGCGAATGCTCAGGGTTGGGAAGATCAGCGAGCTTTGCGGTTCACTTGCGGTGGTAGTCCAGACCGAGCCCAGAGCTGATGAAGGTCTGCTCAAAAGATTCGGAAGGGTTAGCTATGATGAAAAGAGAGACGCATGGATCGTTGAAGTCGAAAAGGACTGCAGGGTTGAGCTGTCGAAACACTTGTTTGAGAATGGTTACGTCGTCAAGGAACTCAGGCTGAAAGTACCGAATCTCGAGGAATTTTACTTCCGCCTGGTGAGGGAAAATGAGGGCGTTAATAGTGGCTAAAAAGGAATTTGTGGACATAATAACAAGCAAGCGCTTCATGGCTTTGCTGTTTGCGATGGTAGTCTTCTTCCTGATGAGCGTTCTACAGACGCTCTCCGCCAGCAGGATCTCGATGGGAACGGCTATCGGCTTCTTCGGCAGCTCAGGGATCGCATTTGTTGGCGGAATTTTCGGTATAGCGCTTGGATTTGACATGATCACAAGAGAGAAAGAAAGCGGAACTCTGCGAATTCTGCTTACCCATCCGCTTTTCCGGGATGAAATCATAATCGGAAAGGCGATAGGGGCCTTCTTGGCCATATGTTTGGCTTCTTTTGTTACTATGCTTTTCATGGTGGGGGCAATTACGATGAGATACACGCCCAGCTTCGAAGAAATTCTCAGCCTTGCAAAGCTTACTCTCGCAACGAACGCCTATCTATTCACGTTTTTCTCGATTGCCTTTCTCGTGTCGGCAATGGTAAAAAACTCCTCAACTTCTCTCGCGATTACCATCGGCATCTTCATAGTACTTGCCCTTATGATCCCGATGTTCAGCAGTGTCATCGCTCAATCTCTGGCTGGCCAGCCACCGGAAGAGCCATTCGATCTGATGAGAAATCAAAACTTCAGAAATGCAAGCGATCCGAGATGGGTTAGCTACATGGAGGAAATGAGAAGTTACAGGGAGAAAGTGCAGAGCATAACCTCGACCATCTCAGTATTTTCGCCTGTTTCAAGCTATACTACAATCGTAGGCAGCCTAACGCAATCAACGGTCTTCCGAACCGTTGACATAACGAAGAATATTCTGAGCCTTTTGATCATCCCAGCAGTGCTCTTCGGAATCGCCTATTTCCGCTTCACGAGGGAGGAGCTGTGAAAGCTGCAATATTCCTGATTCTGGCTCTACTGGTTCCAGTTTCAGCATTGGAGACCAAGATATCGGAGATAACCGCCGTTCCGGGTGAAGAAGTCAGCATTCCGCTTTTACTGAAAAACTCAGGAGAAAAGGAAGAAACCTACTACCTCTCTTACAGCTCTTATCCGGCGAAGATAGAAGGATACTTCTGCTATGATGGCAAAAAGGTTTCCTCGCTTGAATTGAAATCCAACGAATCCGTAGGCTTCAGCTTCGTCTTCACAGCTCCCAAGGAAACGGGAGACTACCAGCTCACACTTTCCGCGGACAGCAGCGTCTCGGTAAAGGTAAAAGTCGGTTACTCACATTATGCCCTTGAAGTTTTGCCCAAAATAAGAGGTCTAATTTTGGAGGCAGGGGACACTGCAATCATAGATCTAACGCTCAGGAACAAGCTAAGCGGGATTTACGAGGTCTCACTGAGCTGCAACGCTCCTGAAGGCTGGGAGTGCCACTTTTACGATTCTGGCGTTGAAGTATTCCGGTTATCACTCTCAGCTGGCGAGAGCAGAACGATCAGGGCAGCGATAGAGACAAGCAGCTCTTCTGATGTGGGGAATTACAGCGTAGTGCTGAAGTTCAACGAAAAAGCTGAAAATATTGAGATACTTGTCAACAAAAGCCATGTTAACGAGAAGGGGGAGATCAGACTCACGGTTATTGACAAAGACGGGAAAGGTGTTTCTTCTGCTAGGATAACGGTTGGTAACGAAACCTTTTACACTTCGGGAGATGGGACAGCAATCGTAGAAATAATGCCGGGAACCTACGACCTGAGGATCGAGAAAGGCGGTTACCATGAAAAGACAATAAGAGATGTGAAGGTTAAGGGTGGGAGAACTAACAATCTCGGAATAGTTCTTCTGGAAAAGAAAGCTTATTACGCTGAAATAACAATGAGCTCCAGAGTTTCGGCAACAATCGGTACCGTTACGAGCATTCCTCTGAAGATCAAGAACTTGGGGTACGCAGACGATAGCTATGCTTTAAGCGTTGAGGGTCTGCCATACGGCTACACAGCAACCTTTAAGGAGGGAAACTTGGCAGTTTCGGGAGTATTTATAGAGAGCGGCAGCGCTAAGGAGCTCACTTTGGATATATTCGTCCCATCTACCGCAGAACCATCTGAAATAGGCCTGAGGGTCATTGCTGAGGGAATGTCTACAGCCGAGGCAAGTCTAAATCTTTCAATCATTGGCACATTTCAGCTGACTTTCGAACCCGAGGGTGGAAAATACACCGTTACTGCCTCCCAGGGAGACACCGTTTTGATTAGGGGCAATGTAAAGAATTCTGGGATCGGAACAATTTTGACGAACATCAAGGTTTCTGCAAGCACTCCGGGCGATTGGGAAGTTCTGGAAGTGAATCCAGAGCTAATTCCCTCGCTCAGGGCTGGAGAGAGCGAGCAGGTCAGAATCAAAATCTCGATCCCTTCAGATGCCTCACCGAGCGAGTACAGGGTCAGCATAAGTCTCCACGCCGATCAGACTTCAACTACAGACAGAATCACGGTCGTGGTGCAAGAGAAGGGATACGCAACATTCCTTGGCATGGCGATCATCGCATCGGCACTCATTGGTCTCTACGTCCTGGTCAGAAGGATAGGCAGGCGGTGAAGGTCCACGGATGGATCTTCATTCCATATTATTTATAAAGTTGTTATGCAAGCTTTCGGTATGCCCCGCTTTATGCTCGAGCTCTTGGCCACGGAGGCAGCCTACTTCATCTTCGTGTTCATTCTTTGTTCCCTCATACATCTCAAAACCAAGGAAATATACGAGCTCACGGCTGAGAAGAGCGTGAGATATTTCAGAAATTCATTTTTATTTCTCGGTCTCGCATATTTTTCGAGAAGCTTGCTTTACTTACTCATCTCCTGGGGAGTGTTATTCGAAATTCCACCACAAGCCCTTTTAGTGGATTTTAGAACAATTGCGGTGCTGAGTGGTTTTCTGCTCGTTTATTTCGGCTCTCTTTCAATACTGTATCTCTCCTTCAGTCTGGTGTGGGATGAATTTGATCTGAGCGAAGCCTTGATGCATCTACTCGCAATAACGGTCGCGCTCGTGATCACTTTTTTCAGATCTTTCGAGTTACTCGTGATCTCGCAAATTGCACTGTTTTTCCTGCTCGCGATTGCAATATACTCTGCCTACAGGGCTTCGGAGGTTAGAAAGTCCTTCTGGGGAGGGATTTACCCTCTGTATCTCCTGCTCTTTGTTTTCTGGATTTTGAACGTTTTAGTACTTGTGTTTAGAACTGCCTTAGAAGTAAGAGTTTGCCTTTACCTCGCATCGAGTTTAATATTGGCCTACATAGCCTACAGAATACTTAAAAAAGTTGGATGAGCTATGAGGAAGAGAGATCGACTGGAAATAATACACGACATTCTTAAAACGATTCTCGATCACAACAATTCGATTCTACCTACAAGGCTGCTAAGATTTTCAAACCTTTCCACGCAGAGTTTTAACGAGTACATAAACGAACTGGTTGCCAAGGGCTTCGTTCGTGAGATCTATGACAGGAGGGGCAGAAAGTACTACTCGCTGACCGACAAGGGTTTCAGATTCTTGGAAAAATACCAGAAGATTAGAGAATTCATTGAAGAGTTTGGATTGGGTTAAGCCGTTAACGAAGCGCTGGGGGTGGGATTCGAACCCACGCGGGCAAAGCCCAACAGCTTAGCAGGCTGTCGCCTTACCACTCGGCAACCCCAGCTTAAGGGATCTTATCTTTGTGGGATTATAAGGTTTTTCTCGGACGGCTCAGAAAAATATTCAAGTTTGCCTCCTCAGGAGCTTAGATGTTCTTTGAAAAATTCGAGCTCAGCTTTGATGCCTATTTCGAAAATAGCAGTGTATCATTTTGCATTTTAATTGCATTTAAAGCCGTTTATTAGGGCTCTTTGGTCTTTATTAACCAAAAGCTGCAAACCATGGCACCATATTTTATCAGTACAACCGCTCTTGTCTGCTGCGAATCTCATTCTGCAAAAATTTTTAATCCATCACATCAAAATTTGTGGTTGAGGGATCAAGTATGGAAACTGCTGTCAACCTGCTAATCATTTTTTTCTCGCTTCCTTGGAACTATGGGTAGCGATACCTGCTGTTTTTACTCTCGAGCTCCATCCATTGCTAATAGCCACTTCATCGGCAACCGGAGCCATTTTCGGTGGATTCGTTGTTCTGCTTTTGAGCAAAAATTTGCTTGAATTGCTTATAAAAAAGTACAGCTTTTTTAGACCAAGGAAAAGCATTCAGAAAGTATGGGACAGCTACGGATCGATGGGGTTGGGTCTCATTTTTGATGAGATGGATCATTGTAGGAGCAATTTTATGGGCTTCAATTCTGACCGTTTCCTGCATTCTTGGTTTTGAGCTAATCAACCGCTTTTTGTTCTGAAGTTTATATACGGTAGGGTTATAAGGCCAAATGGGAAGCAATTCTATGGAGGTGGAGGCAAAGTTCAGGCTGAAGGAAGGAGTTTTGGAGAAGATCGAGGGGATAGCAAGACTGTATGAAGACAAGGAAGAAATTGATGTCTACCTAAGCCATCCCTGCAGGGATTTCGCAAAAACGGATGAGGCTCTGCGCATAAGGCAGGAGAAAAGGATAAAGGTCACGTACAAGGGCCCAAAGATTGATGCCGAGACGAAGAGCAGGGAAGAAGTGAATGTCGAGGTCAGCAGCTTTAATGAGACATTAAGGCTTTTCGAGTTTCTGGGCTTCAAGAAGTTCAGAACAGTTAAAAAGCGCAGAAAGATCTATAGGCTTGAAGGGGCGATAATCTGCGTTGACTCTGTCGAAGGGCTCGGAGATTTCATCGAAATCGAGGTCGAGGGAGGACTTGAAAAAAAGGAGGAGATATTCAGGATCGCTGGAATGCTTGGCTACTCAAGAGATGAGAGCATTCGCCTCTCGTATCTGGAGCTCCTCGAAAGGTCTATATTGGAAAATAAAGAGCCATCGTCGGGCAGACTTTAATACAGGCCCCGCAGTGGATGCATTTCTCAGCTCTGAGCTCAATTTTTTTCTCTCCGTTAAAATAGAAAACCTCTGTCGGACATATGCTCAAACATGCCCCGCAGTGCACACAGCTCTCTTTTTTCGCAATTGACTTCTTGATCTCCTGAACTTCTACGCCCATCTTTTCGAGGAGTTCCAGAACATTCTCAGCCTTCTCATCTGGCACCTCCACGATTAGCTCCCCTTTTCTTGCCCCAACATCCGCCCTCAGAATGTTTATCAGTGCCCCTGTTTTTATTGCAGCAAGAGAGATTATCGGCTCGCGAACAGTCTTCGAATCGAATCTAAGGAGAAAAAGCATCTTCATCACCTCCCCAAAAGCTTGCTAAGGGCTTCGCTGGTGACGATTCCGAGGACCTTTCTCCTGCTGTCGATCACAGGCAAAGCTGAGATGTCGTATTTCTCAAGCTTGCTCACGGCTATCGCTATCGGATCCTCGGGGTAAACTGTAACGACGTCTTTAGTCATTATGTCCCTTACCTTATTCGATTTCCTGAAAACAGCCTTTGCAATGTCCCATGAGGTCACTATGCCCTTCAAAAAGCCTTCTTCGTCGACTACGGGTAAATGGTTCACGTTTTTCTCTATCAGAAGCCTCGCGGCATCTTCAACTGTCCAGTCCTCTCCAATCGTCACTGCCTTTACCATCACGTCCTTCACGACCTTGATCTCCTTTTGCTTCATCGGCCTGAATACCTCCTCCCGCTTCAACCTCTCAACTGGAGTCGAAAGAAGGAATTCTCCCCTTTCTATCATCTTCTTCAGCTCTCTCATGATCTTTTCAGCCATGTAGAAGCTCGAAAGCGGGGAAACCCTGACCTCCTCGCCGTTGATCTCCACCTTACCGCTCTTCAGTTCTGCATAGCTCACTTCCCTTACAACTGGCCTTACCCTTCTCGCTACCCCGAAATCGACTATCGTCGTCTTTATATCGGAATCTCTAACAGCTAAGGCCTTTACAATGTCCTCATCGAGCACGGGAATCGGAATACCTATTCCAACATAAATCGAAGGTGCATAGCCCGGGAAGTAGCAGGCCTTTATGAACTTTGGACTCATCTCCTTAAGATTTCCCTTGACCATCAGCGTTCCAAAGGGCGGTGAATGCTGGGTTCCCTCTCCTATTACGTATCCCTTGGCCCCGCAGAGAAAAATCCTCGTACCAACGCCAATTGTGCGGTATTCTGGATCGTTGTTGAGCGGAGATATCTCACCCGTGCCTGCAAAGGTTAAGTTGCCGTAATTTGGCAACAAAGTTCCCATGTAGGTCCTCAGAAGCCTATCAGAGGAATTCGTGGCTGCTCTGTATCGCTGGTAGGCGTTCCTCGGGTTTATCATTTCAGCCTGGTTTATATCTTCAAGGGAAACGGACGTCTCTATCTCCTTCCTCGGATAGCAGTCCGTTCCGTAACCTATGGCTTTCAGCTCGACCTCTTTCCCAGCAACGAGCTCCTCTATGACATTAGATCCGCCATATAGTTCCTTAGTTTCCGATGGCTTCGTCGCGCCCAGAAACGCATCGACTGCTGCAAGACCAGCATAAGCTTCCACGTCGTTTAACCATACTTTTTTGAATTTTATGGGAGGATCGGAATGACCGAAATTGAATACAGCTCCCGTTGAGCACATAGCTCCAAACGTGCCCGTGGTTACAACGTCGACTTCCTTTAGAACTCTTTCTGGGCCGAGCTCGGAGATCATTTCCTTCACTTCTTCGGCCGTGACCACGCAGACGTCTCCTTGTCTGATCTTCTCGTTTATCTCTTCGATCGTTTTCATGTTGCAGCAGGCGACTGCTCAGTTTATAAATATTTGGAAAATTTATAGTGGTGAATATTACTATTGTTCATAGCATTCGTCGATATAATTAATTTTAACAAGATAAAAATCTAAGTCGCTACTTTTTAATACAAAATACCGCTTAAGTGGCAATTTCCTGATTTCTTCTCTTGAACAGCCTAAAATAAAAAATTAATTGTTCATAATGCCCCGTTCGGCTTAAAAAGCTTTTTAAAATCTCAACTAACGACAGTTTTATATATTAAGCTACAAGCTCCATGACATGTCTGGCCAGTTCGGAAAGGAGGAGATCGTGCACCTCCATCTGCTTTTGTTTCAGATAAAAAAGTTTTTTGAATCCGCTGGCATCGAAAACGAGTATTTCTACGAATACGATTCCATGAAAATTCTCCCCGTGCAGATCTTCAGGCAGAAGGTTGAGCACAGGAATGCAATAATGAAGCTCTGCTACGGCATCATGAAGGCGATCGGCAGGGAAGAAGAACTTGAAAGGGTCTTCAAGGCTGTTAGAGGGTTGGCAGTCCTAGAAGCTCAGGGAAAGTAGCGGAAATCTGCACTTTCCACATATTTTTTCCAGTTGGTCTTCACATTCTTGCCACCGAGAATTAGCCTTATAACTTCCTTCGCACCCTCTTTGTTCAGCGGTTTGTTGTTGTTTCCACACTGGTAGCTGTAGGTGCACTTTGGACAGCCGTCAATTCTTTTGCAGTCACAGCTCTCGAGAATCTGGAGAGCTATTTCAAACCCCCTTCTGAGCCTCTTGAATAGTAGCTTGCTGAGCCCGTTGCCTCCAATCGTGGCATCGTAAACGAATATGTCGCCCTCAGGAACTGAAATTCCACCCATTTCTTTGCTACCTCCTCCAGTAAGTCCGTTTGTGGATTCAATTAAAACGTGCTCGACAGCATGAAAGCTACCAGCAAAGAAGTCCTCATGCTCCCTGAACTCAGGAAATGGGCACGAGAATACGAATCCCTTGGTTCTGTAGGAGTAAACAACTTCCTCGTCCAAGTAATAGATGCTTTTCCTTTCCCTGAAGAGATCCCGCTTTACGTAGCCGTAGACCGAGATCTTCACCTCGAGCGTTGTGTAGAAGGCCTCAACGGGCTCCTCTATTATGTCCTCAACCCTTATTATTTTCGGAATGGAGGTGTAAAGTGGATCCGTTATTTCTTCACTTTCGAACGGCTCAAGTTCAGCGTAAAGCTCCTCTAAGTCGATCTCTTTAACCCGGTACTTCCTTCCATCGTGAATAATCAGCGCATTGGGATAAAGCTCCCTTATCGCAACAGGCAATACCCTTTCCCCTATCTCCCTGCCCTCGCAGAGCATCTTCACTCTCTCGCCGATACCGCGCATCGAAAAGTTCCTGATTAGATTCAGGCCCTTTTCAGTTATTGACAGGAATTTTCCCGGAATCACGTAGCCCTCGGAAATTAGAGCCCTCAAAATTTCGGGATCGAGCTCTTCTGGCATTGTTGGCTTTTCATGGATCATCGATAGAGTCTGGTAGCGCATCACTTCTTCGTTTCTCTTCTCAACGTATCCATTTGGCTCGTTCAGAAGGTATTCTCTCGGATTGCTCTTGTAGAAGGTCGAGATCGGATCGTCTACGCGGAGCAGAAGAACCCCTATGCTCTCCTGCCCCCTTCTTCCAGCTCTTCCTATTCTCTGCAAGAACTGGGCATAGGGAACGAGCTCTGAAAGGACCATGTCAACGTCTCCGACATCTATGCCCAGTTCGAGTGTGGGCGTTGCAACAACAACCCTCAACCTTCCCTCCCTGAAATCTCTTTCAACACTTTCCCTCACATCCTTTGTCAAACCGCCCTTGTGCACTGCAGAACTTATTCCTGCCCTTCTTAACATCCAGTTTATCGTCTCGACGGTTCTGTAGCTGTTTCCAAAGATCAGGATCTTCCTATTCGGATAAGCCCTGACGATATCGAGAATTGCGGAATAGATGCTCTTACACTCCCTCATGACGAGGTTCAGCGGCGTCTTTCTGTGCTCTCCGTGCACATGAACGAATTCCCTTTCAAAGAGCTCTTCCGCAAACTCCTTTGCATTGGCCAGAGTCGCCGAGGAGCATGCGATCTGAAAGTCTGCAAATCGTGAAAGTCTCTTCATCAGGTAGTGCATGTTCGAGCCAAGGAAGCCCGTGTACACGTGAAGCTCATCAATCGCAACATAAACTGCCTCCCTCGCTACTGAGCGGAATGCAGGGGTATTTCTGAGGTGGTAATCGACCATGTCGGGGTTCGTAAGCAGTATGTCTGCAGAACCGCTGATTGCCGCCCTTTTTTCGTCATAACTCGAATCTCCATCGAATCTCACGGCCTTAAGGCCAACAGTTTCGGCATATTGCTTGATCTTCAGCTCCTGGTCCTTTGCAAGTGCCTTTGTCGGGTAAAATACGATGGCCTTTCCTTTGCGAGCTTTTTCAAGCATTGGAATCGTGAATGCCTCAGTTTTCCCGAAGCCTGTAGGAGCAGTTATTACTGCATTTTTTCCCTCGAGCAATACCTCCATTGCCCTCTTCTGGAATGGATAAAGCCTATCAATTCCTCTGCTTTTCAGGGCCTTCTGCAAATTAGGGGAGAGAAAATCGATTTTTTCGGTTGGAAACTCGTTAAATGGATTGAAAACCTCGTAGAAGACGATTTCATCGTCACAATCGAATAGAGGGAGGAGGAACTCTTTGTAGTTCCTTTTTAGCAGGTCTATATTTCTCTCCCTCACGCTGCTTCCGCAAGTGCATCTCCTCTTAAGTCTCTTGCACTTTGGGCAGAAGAGATCGTCGAGCACAGTTGAAGTCTGAGGGGAATTATTAAACGTTCTCCTTAAAAAAGTAGCCCCGGCCGGATTCGAACCGGCGTCGCGGAATCCAGAGTCCCGCAGGATTGACCGCTACCCCACGGGGCTTCACTGCCTGTATTGCCTTAGATTTATCAAAGTTTTGGTTGTCGTTGAACTCCCTATGCCCTGTCAAGAACCTGAATTACGTCGAGCTTCTCAACGTGGGCTCTGAAATTCTTTGAAAGATTTGGTTCCGTCCTTCCGGAGTCTCCGCTAACGAGTTCCTTTATGTACAGCCCGGCATCAGATTCGAACTTCAAAACAGCAATTCTGCCAAAGTGTGCTAAAATTTCAGCCCCGTAAAGCCTCCTGATCCTTAGTTTGTCAGCCCTTCTGTGCAAGACCCTTTCGGGGGTCTTTTGCCTTATCTCTCCAATCAATTCTGCCAGTGCTCTCTCAAGTTCCTCTCTGCTCACCTCCCTGTCAAATACAACCTTGGCCCTGTAAACCTTTCTGAATCTTCCCTCCTTCACTCTCTCAATGTCGCCAGAATTTGCGTAGCTCAAATCTCTCACAGCAACCTTTCCACCGCAAAATTCGTTGATCCTTTTCTGAAGCTCCTCTAGATCGACTTTTCTCTTCCTCGGTTTGACGACCTCCAGAACGAATGGTCTTCCAGAGCCGAGCATCCTTGCATCGACATCCTCCCTTCCAGAACCGTGAAGAACGGCTTTTTCAGCCTCAAAGAGCTCGATTGCGGGAATCGATATGAGTTCTTCAACGGAATAAAGATATCTTTTACCCGTGTAATTGCAGACCTCGCAACCTCTTCCATCGCATTTTCCGCAGAGCCACCTCGTCTGCGATATGTTCCTTATCCTCTTTATGTATCTCCCGTAAATGTATATGGGTCTGATCGAGATCTCGAAGCTCAGGTCTTCCGGATTCAGAAGGATCAGCACATCGGGCTCGACTGAGAGCTTCTTTCCTGTGAGACTCTTCAATCTACTCTGCAGTTCGTTTTTTATTTCTATTTTTAAGTCGTAGTCTATTCCTCTGAGCTCGAAGAACTCCTGCAGGGCTTTGAAACTCCCCTCGCTTTTTATCCCAACCTGGAAGCTTTCAAATTCGAAATCCAGATTTTCTAAAATTTTTAGCGCTATTTCGTCGAGTTTCCCGTAGATACCACAGCAGATCGGGCAGGTCCCGAGTTTGCCTTTATCATCGATTTTCACTCTTTCCGCACATCTTTCGCATAGCATCGCATTTGTTTTGCCGCTAAAATAATAAACTTGATCTCATTCTCATTTTATGGATCCCGGGCTCATAAGGCGATGCGCAGCGGATCTTTTAAATGCAAAACACGCGGTTGCCTTCACGGGCGCTGGTATTTCGACCGAGAGTGGGATTCCTGATTTTAGAGGTCCATCTGGAATCTGGACGAGGGATCCTGAAGCGGAAAGAAGGTCATACGAAATTTTCGGAAAATTTTTAGAAACCCCAAGGGAATACTGGGAGGAAGCCCTTAAATCTCCCTTTTACGAGATGATCGAAAGAGCGAAGCCAAATTTAGCGCATTACGCGCTGGCGGAGCTTGAGGAGATGGGTATCTTAAAGGCCATTATAACCCAGAACATCGACGGCCTACACCAGAAGGCTGGAAGCAAAAATGTGCTCGAGTTTCATGGGAGCATATACAAGCTCAGGTGCATATATTGCGGGTGCAGATTTCCGAGATCGGAATTTGAGGAGGAGATCAGAGAGAAAAAGGTACCTCTTTGCAGAAAATGCAGAAGCCCGCTTAAGGTGGATGTCGTTTACTTCACCGAGCCAATTCCAAGCGATGTATACGAGCTTAGTTTTTCTGAAGCCATGAAATGCGATTTAATGCTCGTCTGCGGGACTTCAGCAGTGGTTTATCCGGCAGCTGAGCTTCCGAGGGTTGCGAAGAGAAGGGGGGCAATGGTTGTGGAAGTGAACTTCGAAGAAACCTCTCTCACCCGTGAGCGTGTTTCCGATTACATTCTGAAGGGAAAGGCTGGAGAAATTTTGCCGAAAATCGTCGAGGTGGTGAAAGAGCTACGAAAGAAGTCGTTTTAAAGCTCTACGAGGTTGCAAACTCAAGGGACTGGAAGCCCTGGGAGCTTCAGAGCGCTTTGAGGAGGGAATTTGATGGAGTGGTGGCTGTAGGAGACGACCTCTCCTTTACCCTGAAACTCGACTTCGAGCTACCCAATGCAGACCTGAGCGAAATCGGTGGGAAGTTCTGCAGGATATATCCATTCAAAATTGCATACCGCTTCGATAAGGGTTTTGTCGCCTTCAGCGGGAAATTTCTGAGAATAAGCAGGGAAATTAGCAGGGAGAAACTTGAAAAAATTCTGGAGTATCTGATTAAGTAATTCAGCCTCCGGAGGGGCCTAAGAATCCCTGAAGCTTTTTCTGCAGTTCCGCAAACCTCTCTCTCAGCCTCTCCTCCTGCCTTTCGAGGGTCTTTATTCGGATCTCGTAGCTCTCCTTCCTTTCTGTCAGCTCCTGAAGAACCTTGCCCTTCTCCTCCTTTACGAGGATGCTCCCGACCGCCTTGTAAACCGTTGCTTCGTCCCCAGTTTTCTGCAGTTCTTCAATTGCCTGCTTCGTTTCCTCGAGCATCGCCTCAACCTGTGCCTTCTGGGTGACTACAAGCTGAAGCTGCTGCTGTATCTGCTGCAGTTGGGCAACCAGATTCTGAACCTGCGGAGGAAGTTCGCTCATACCAACACCTCTATCTCTAAACACATGTTTATCAGCCTCAACCACGAGTTGATCGCGGCCCTGAGGTCTGAAATTGACTCGGCAACGATCTCGAGTTTGAGCTTTCCTTCAGATTGATAAATCTTTGCTTCGCTAATTGCTTTCGTCTCTTCGGGCTTAAGAACGCTGAGTAAATCCCTGTCGCACTCCACTTCGATGTAGGCCTTCATAAAGCGTCCTTCATTTCCTCTATCGCCCTATCTATCGCGGCTTTCAGCACTTCTGGGAGTCCCTTGATCTCGATCTCCATGAAGCCCCGAACGATTGCGGATACAGCCTCATCTCTGCTCAAACCCCTCGACATCAAATAGAAGACTTCCTCTTCTGCAATCTTCCCGATTGCAGCTTCGTGGCTTAGCTCGACATTTGGATGCTTTGCTATTAGCTCAGGAATGGCGTTTATCTCTCCCTTCTCCGACAGTATCAGGCCCCTGCACTCGAGGTGCCCCTTGACCCCTTCTGCCTCGCCTATTATTTGCCCACGGGCGATCACCTTTCCTCCCTTGCTTATCGTTCTTGAAATTATCTCTGCACTGGCTCCGCTTTCCTTAAGCACTGCTCTCGAGCCGGAATCGATGCTTGAACCTTCAAGTGCCACCATAACGCTGCTGAAAACGGCCCGTGCATTTCTACCAACGTAAGCGGTGGGATACATCTGCACAAGCTTTACTGGGTTCAGAAGGATGTAGTTGCTGATGAATGTCGCACCCTCTTCGACGATCGCGGCACTTCTCGGCCTAACTTCGATGGCGTTGTGCCAGCTGTGGATCATCGTGAAGGTCAGCTTTGCATTTCTCTTAACAAAGAATTCGGAAATTCCGATGTGCATTCCCACTGCAGCCCTGTCAGAAGTGCAGCCGGTGATTATGTTTATCTCAGAATTTTCCTCGGCGATTATTATGTTGTGAACCTTCTGCTTTCCAACTCTGTGAAGGTAGAGGCAAGCTTCAACAGGGATCTCTACCTTTGCGTTAGGCAGTGCCCTTATGAAGTAGCCATTCGCTTCTTCGCTGTCTGCTTCCTTGGTGTATTCATCCTGATCTCTCTTCAAGACCTTCCAGAAGTAGTCCCTGACCCATTCGTATTTCTTCATCGCTTCCTTTATGCTCATCACTTCGACGCCTTCGTAGAATGATGCGTATTTCAGGGGTTCCTGATCCTTCTGGAGAAACGTTCCAGAGCGCTTCTTCGGATCTAGTTCGATGCCAACTTCCTTCAGCTTTTCGATATCTACTCCATGTCCTTCAGACATCTTGCAACACACCCCTCATAGCCGTTTTTCCTTATCTGCGCAATTATGTCCTTCGGATCTCCAACGCATGCAACCCTTCCCTTGTAAAGGATGACTCCGTAGTCTGCAGAGACGTAGTCTAAGATGTGCCCCTGATGCGTTATTATCAGCCCGCCCTTATCCCGATCCTCCCTTTCTCTCTGTAGAAGCTCACTTATTGCGGAGCCTACTATTGCGATGTTCTCGAGGTCGACACCGCTGTCGGGTTCGTCGAGAAGAACAAAGTCTGGATTCATCAGGAGCAACTGGAGGATCTCTGATCTCTTCACCTCTCCGCCAGAAAAGCCCAAGTTTACAGATCTGCTTAGGTGTTCCTTCATCCTGAGCTTCTCGGCGAACTCGAAGATCTTCTCCTCACCCATCCCGCTCAGCTTCGCGCAGTGGCGAAGGATATCGATCAGCTTTACCCCGCTGATCTTTGGCGGATGCTGGAATGACATTCCGAGGCCGAGCTTTACCCTCTGGTCTGTCGGCATGTTCGTTATGTCCACCTTTTTGAAAATGATCCTTCCACCTGCGATCTTATACGTAGGATTTCCGACTATTGCGTTCAGAAGGGTCGATTTTCCGCTTCCGTTGGGGCCGAAAAGCGCAACTGTTTCACCCTTTTTTATGTATAAATTGATGTTTTGCAAAATCCTTCTACCGTCGACCTCGACACTCAGGTTTACTATTCTCAGCATGAAAAAAATTTTGATTTTTGACTTAAAAAGGTTTTGCGCTTTTTCATTTTTTCAGCACGATTTTTTCGTAGTCTCTCTCGATTTCTGCAAGGAATCTGTCCTCACTGATTCCAAGTTTTGAAGAGAGGAATGAAAGTCCGCCGGCTCCAACGCCCTCCTTCACAAATCCCTCTGCGTAGGCCCTGAGTCCGGGATACCTTGATTCTGCAAGCGGAATCTTTGCAACAAAAATATCGCAGGGCGCAAGCGAGAGATCGGCGGTTTTATCCTTTGCGACGAACTCGGTAGTAGCGATTGCGATTTCGCAGTCCGAAATCCTTTTTGCAAGGTTGGCAATCGCCACCATCTGCGTTCCGCCAGCAAGCAAAGCCCTTCTGCATCCGCTGAGAATTCCGACAACTCCAGCGATAACGGGATCTCCAACTTCTGAGATTATCTCGATCGGATCTCTGCTCTTCAGCCTTTTAACTGCCTGCTCGATAACTCCTCGCTTCAGTTCAACTGGATTCTGCGGCATGCTCGAAGAAACCCTCGGTTCAAAGCCAAGAGCCTTGAGCACCGCTCCTGCGGTGGTTGTTCCCGCTGGAATGCTCTCTCCTATCACTATCAGGTCAGCGAGCTTTGCAAGCTGTTCTCCAAGGATTCTGCCGTTTTCAATTACCTTCTCAGCATCTTTGTAGCTCATAGCGCGTTCAACCGCAATGTTTCCGCCAACTGGAGCGTTGAGTGTCACGTACGGGATCTTCGGCTTCACGATCAGCCCAGAATCTACTACAAGAATCGGAATTTTGGTCAACCTAAGAACAGTGTAGGAAATAAGTGCAGGCGTCGGTTTTCCGTCTGGCGTCGCTGGAATCGAGTCAATGCTCAGGCACCTGCCATGGTACAGCAGTTCTGCATCCGCTGGTGGCGTATACTTTATCAGGTCAATGTTTGCTCCCGCAACCGTTATGCCCGGAATCTCGGCAGTCCTCGTGTTGCCTATGACAAGGGTGAAGAGAACCCTCCCTTCCAGCAAATCCAAAATTTTGGACATGAAATCAATGCATTTGTAAGAAATTTATTCTTTTCGCTCTTGCTTCCGCCAGCAATTGATGAATCTGCTTTTTGAGGCTTAATCAGCCCAACAAAATTTTTAAGGATGAGTTACGGGAGATATCCATGGTCTCTGTTGAGGACTTAAAAAGGGCTTGGAAGGAGGCAGAGATAGAGGACGCGAAGAAGGGGTTCTTAGCTCATCTTTCTGCATACGTAATAATAAACGCTTTCCTGACGACAGTAAACCTCCTGATTTCTCCTGAAACTCTGTGGTTTTACTGGGTGTCCTTAGGCTGGGGTATAGGCCTCGCATTCCACTTCGTGTTCTCAAGAGAGCGATTTGTTGTCTCTGAATGGGAGAAGAAAGTTGCCCGCATCGAGATGAGAGCAAGAGAAGGGAAATAGCCGAAAATCAGTAAAGGATGTTGAATTCGCCAATCCTTCCCTCAGCTTCATCCCTTTTTTCCCTGTGCTCTTTTAGAAATTCTGCAAGGAGCTCGGAAGCATACCTTTTGCATGAACCGCAGAGCATTTTTCCGCTCCTGCAATCTTCTTCAAGCTTTTTAAGCTCTGCGTCGCTCTCTATTAGGTGGTAGGCGTAGAATTCGAACACAACGCACTTTTCAGGCTCACCGCCGAGTCTCTTCTGCTCTTCTGCAGTCGCTCTGCCACCGGTTAGCGCATTCCTCAGCTTTTTAACCGCTATCTCGGGAGAATCGAGGAGAGAGATGTAACTTTCAGGCTTGCTCGAGCTCATCTTCCCTCCACCGAGCCCAGTTGTGAATTTGTGGTAGGTTGAACTGGGAGGGACGAAGCCAAATCCACCAAGATCTATTTCGAGCTCTCTTAAGGACTTCTCTATCTCCTGAGGATCTCCAAAAATGTCAACGTGGCCTTCAAACTTCTTAAACTCAAACCCGAGCTCTTTAAGCTTTTCAAGCATTTCTTCTTTCCTGCTTCTTACCCTTAGACCGTTTCCGATTGTCTCGAATGAGAATATGTTTATTCTCGACGCCAGATCCCTCGTCAGCCTCAGATGTGGATCCTGATCAGCCCCCACGGGGACAACCACAGGCTTGGGACCGCCAAAATTTTTTAGTTGGGGTTGAAGGATGTCCGCAGATTGAATTAGAGAAACAAAGGCCTTAGAAACTGGAGTATCTCCCGTGAATCCGTAAATCGCTCTCATTTCGTTCAGATTCACCTCAGCAGAAAGCTCGTATGCGAGATCCTTGACAAGATCGTTTTTTGACTGGAAGTAGATCAGGGCATCCTCTTCAAGTCCGAGAGCGATTATGCTCTTCACGTATTCCATTCCAATCTGCTTGGTCTTTTCATAGCTCAATCCGCGGACTAAGTGGGCTTCCATGTCTGCTATTGCCACGAAGGCCTTTGCCCCGTTCTTCTGATGCCACACGATCTCGTCCATCGTCATCTTGTGCCCGAAGTGAATCGCACCTGACGGCATAAAGCCCGACATCACTGCGAACTCCTCCCGCTTTTTCATCGCTTCCGCTATCCGCCAGTAATCCCTGTGCCCGAAAATTACTCCACGGCGCATTAAGCGGTGAGGATTGGGTATTGAGTTCAAAAATTCGCCAAACGGAGTGATCCCGAATTCTTCGAGAAGTCTTCTGTAGTCCACGATACCCTCGACTTCCCAGGGCGTGATCACAGTTTTCCGTTTGCATCAGATTAATATTCTTTGTGCAAACATACTTTGATGATCCAGATCATGGGGGCAGGGGCGCTCGGTTCCCTATTCGGAGCTCTGCTTCAGCTTTCTGGCTACAAGGTAGTTTTTATTGCGAGAGGTAAACAGCTTGAGGCAATAAAAAAGAGGCTGGTAGTTTCCGGGCTGATGAACGCTGAACTCGAGGTTGAGGCTTCGGACAGGCCGCAAAATGCGGAGTTAACATTCTTCACAGTGAAGGCCTATGAGACTGACGAAGCAGGAAAGGCCCTAGGCGAAGTTGACCCAGGAATCGTCTTTACGGTGCAGAATGGAATCGGCGTTGAGAAAATCATTGAAAAATACGTTGAAAAGGTCGTTAGAGGTGTTACGAGTTATGGGGCTAATCTTTTAGACTTCGGACACGTCGTATACGCCGGAGAGGGTTTCGTGTATTTGCCGAATACCGCTCTCGGAAGAAAGGTGGAAAGAATTTTGAGGAACTCGAGACTGCGTTTAGAACTCGTTAACGACATCGATTTCCGCATATGGGCTAAGTCCGTTGTAAATTCTGCAATAAATCCACTTACAGCAATTTGCAGGGTAAGAAATGGCAGAATAGTCGAGAACGAGTATCTCTGGAGCCTCGCAGTTCTGATTGCGAGGGAGGGCGAAGAGCTCATGAGGAGATTGGGATACGATTTCGACGCAATTTCGGAATTGAGGAGGATTGCGATGGCAACGGCAGAAAACAGGTCTTCGATGCTTCAGGACATCGAAAAGGGGGAAAGAACCGAGATAGATTATATAAATGGAGTTATAATCGAGAAGTGCAGGGAGCTTGGGCTCAGCTGTGCGGCAAACGAGTTCGTTTACAAGCTCGTAAAGGGGGTTGAAAATGAGCTTTCTCTCCGTTCTGATCGTATCGGCAACTCCGGTTTTAGAGCTTAGGGCTGGAATTCCTCTTGCGATTTACCTGGGTCTTAATCCGGTTGAAGCTTACATTCTTTCGGTTCTGGGGAACTTCCTGCCGGTTCCCTTTTTGCTCATCGCCTTGGATAAACTTTTAAAGCTTGCAAGCCGTTTCGATTTCGTCTGGAACACCTATGAGAAAATAGAGCTCAGGGTGAGGAGTAAAAAGGACCTGATCGAGAAGTACGGATACTTTGGACTCGTTCTCTTCGTTGCCGTGCCACTTCCAGTTACGGGTGCATGGACAGCATGTCTTCTTGCCTCTCTTTTAAGCATGAACAGGCTCAAGGCGACGATTTCCATACTGGCGGGAATTTGCATCGCAGGATTGATCGTGCTCTCGCCAATAATTGGAATCCTAAATTTTATAAAATAATACGAAACAAAAAATTTAATCTTTTTTTGCACAGCATCTCTTCGTGCTCGAACTCTTGGCATCAACAAGACTCCAGATCCTCCTCAAGCTCAGGGAAAGGCCACACACAATATCGGAACTATCGAAAGCTCTTGGATTTTCAAAGACCACTGCGAGCTATCACCTCGAAAGGCTCGAGTCGAGCGGCTTGGTTGAGAGGGTTGAGAGGGGGAAGTGGGTTTACTACAAGATAACCGAAAGAGGTTTGAATAGCGTTAAAGCCAGAATAATGGCATCGATTGTATCTCTTAGCGCCTCGGTGATCTCTGCGGTAGCAAGCATTTTCCGGGTTGTTCAGAAGATTGGAGAGAGTGTAGAACCAGCTACAGCGGAGAAGATCGGACCTCTGTCAGTTTCTCATGCTCCGGATCACTTCCTTTTGCAGTTACTGGCACTTGTATCGATTTCCGTGGTATCTTTCCTTCTTTTCCTGCATTTCAGAAGGTAATGAAGATCCACGCGACGAAAACTGCGTAAACTGTGCCGAGGACGTCCGAGATTGTGGTTACTAAGGGAATTCCGCCGTTATCGGGGTCTACTTTGAGCCTCTGCAGAAGGATTGCGATGTAGAAGGACAGAAGAAGGACTAAAAAGACCACAAGGACAAAGCTGAAGAAGAAGAGGGCCATAGAAAGTGGGTTCACCGATACGAAGCCAAGGTAAAGGTATGCTATGAGGATTGGAATGAATGATATGAAGGGGAAGACGAACGGAACTGTTAGCATGATAAATTTCATGTCCCTGAGTGCTCTTTTCAGATAGGGTTTCTCTATTTCTCCAAGATGGAGTGAGGTAGAAGTCCTTGCTACCACGATCGAGCCATAGTTGCCCAGTTGGTCGATGATTGCAGGATATGCAAAACCGATGAATACTGAGAGATATACGAGTTCCGAAAACTCTTCAAGGACGTTTCCAGTGACGATCTGAATCATTGAGAGGAGGAACACGATCGCGGCGGACTCCCTGTAGATCGTCCAGTTCTTCTTATCCTTCAGCGAGTAAGAGAAGGAGAAAAGCAGGATCAGGCACATGAGAATCGCTAAGATCCAGCTTCCTTGTATACTGGCTATGAGCAGGAAGAAGACGAGCGACGGGATCGTGATCAGGTCTGCAACAGAGGTTATGAATGGCCCCGAAATGCTGTCGGGATCAATCGCCCTTTTGAAGGCCATTATCACAACTGCGGCTGTGCACACGGACAGGATTACTCCGGAAACGACGCTCGAACTCATTGCGATCTGGGCAACAGCAGACATTGTGCTTAGGTCCCTGTATTTTAAGAACGCCACGAAGAGCAGGATCAATGCAGGCACTGTTGCAAGCCACACCGAGAAAAGGGAGTTCGCTACAACGTACCGATCTCTGAAATCTGGCTCTGAGGAACCGAGGTAGAATGCTGTTGAAAGTCTCGAGGCCATCGCTCCAAATACATTCCCACGAAGCCCCATAAGCCCGGGCAAAACGATCAGAAGGGCAGGGTATTGCTCGATGAATTTCTCAAAATTGCTTCCGAGAAAGAATCCTGCGAAAATGTCGAAGATTAGACAGAGATAAAGAACGGGGACAATCTGTCTTAAGGCCTTCCTGAAGCTTAGATCCCTCTCAGGAACTAGCACCACCAATATTATCCCCAAAACAGAAACCCCGACAGATATATATACTTTCTCGCAAAAACGTGTTTGGTGTTCTGAATGGCCAAATACCAGTGCAGTGTTTGTGGATACGTTTACAATGAGGAGGAAGGAGATCCAGACAGCAACATCCCACCGGGAACGAGTTGGGAGGAGCTTCCAGAGGACTGGGTCTGCCCTGTGTGCGGGGCAACGAAGGATCAGTTTGAAAAAATCGCTTAATCCAATTTTTTATCCTTAACCCTCGACTTCGATAAAAAATAAATAGCGAGGGCTGACTTAACCCGATGAGTTTGCCAAGCAAGGAAAACTTCTCAGAGTGGTTCCACGAGCTCATACAGAGTGCGGAAATAATGGATGTAAGATACCCTGTGAAGGGACTCTACGTCTGGTTCCCGTTTGGATTCAAGCTAAGACAACTGGTCTACGGGAAGCTCAGGGAGATCATGGACAGGGAGCACAGCGAGGTGTATTTTCCTGCCCTTATCCCCGAAACAGAGCTCGGAAAAGAGGGTGAACACATAAGGGGCTTCGAAGATGAGGTCTACTGGGTCACACACGGCGGGCTTACGCCACTGGACGTGAAGCTGGCTTTGCGCCCCACGAGCGAGACTGCGATGTATCCCATGTTCAAACTCTGGATCAGAAACCATGCCGATCTTCCGCTCAAGGTTTACCAGATCGTCAACACTTTCAGATACGAAACAAAGCATACCAGACCGCTAATAAGGCTTAGGGAGATAACTTCCTTCAAGGAGGCTCATACGGCTCACAAAAACTACGAGGAGGCGGAGGAACAGGTTAAAAAAGCCATTGGATATTACAAGGAGTTCTACGATTTTCTCGCAATTCCCTACATGGTGATCCGCAGACCCGAGTGGGACAAGTTCCCCGGGGCTGTCTACACGATAGCCTTCGACACCGTTATGCCCGACGGAAGGAGCTTGCAGATCGGCACCGCGCATCATCTGGGCGACAACTTTGCAAGGACTTTCGATATAACCTACGAGGGCGTCGATGGGAAGCAACACTACGTTCACCAGACATGCTACGGCATTTCCGAAAGATGCATAGCCTCACTCATTTGCATACACGGCGACGATCTTGGCCTCGTCATCCCATTCGAGGTTGCTCCGATACAGATTGTGGTAATCCCGATACTCTACAAGGGAAAAGAGGAAAAGGTGCTAGAGTTTTCTAAGGAGCTCTTGGAGAAGATAAGATCTTTCAGATTTGTTTTCGACACCGGCGAGGACAGACCGGGGGCGAAATACTACAAGTGGGAACTGAAAGGCGTTCCGCTGCGATTCGAAATTGGGCCTAAGGAGGCAGAGAGCAGGGAAGTCGTTGTTTCGTTCAGAGATGAAAGGAAAAAGTTCACAGTTCCGATCGATGAGATAAGTGAGGCGAGGATAAGAAAATGGGGCGAAGAAATGCGACAGAGACTCAGAGAAAAGGCCGTCAGGGAGACTTTGAAGAAGCTAAGGTTTGTTTGCGAGCTTTCTGAACTCTCGGAGACGGTGAGAGATTACGTTTCAATCATGCACCTCTGCAGAAACAGAGAATGTGGTGAAGAGATAGAGAAATGCGGTGGAAAGCTACTCGGATGGTTTGAGGAGATACCCGATTTTGTAAATGTCGAAAAGGAAGGAAGTTGCATCGTTTGTGGAGGCAATGGGTCTTTAGCCGTTTCGGCGAGGAGCTACTAAAATTATCTGAATGAAAAATACTAATTTTTTCGCTTTTTGGCCAGAAATTGGGGCAAATTTGCGAATTATGCCAGAAATGGTAAAAATGCGCCAGAAATATCCTGCTTCGGCATTAGCAGGAATCTATTGGTCGAGTTTCGAGATTAGAACTCAGTTCAAATTTAGCGAAAAATTTAAAAATCAAGCGGGCTCAAGTTTTTCTTAACTGGAATTGTGTAATTCGGACAAATGCTGTAGAAAGCCGTCTGAACTGGGATATTGGCTTAAAAATTTGTCAAAAATTGAACTGGAGGCGGAGGTGAGCTCGATGGAGGGTGATGACTATGATAGTAGGCAGGCATATCATAGCAGAACTTTACGGGGTGAATCCGGAGCTTATCTCAAGGGAGGAAACCGTGCGCTCCATAGTGGAGGAGGTGGTGGATGAGGCAGGTCTGAACAAAGTGGGTAGCGTTTACAAGCAGTTCAATCCCCACGGCGTTACGGGAATTGTTTTGATCTCTGAAAGTCACGTCTCCATTCACACTTGGCCCGAATACGAGCTTGTTAACCTCGACATTTTCACATGCGGCAATCCAGTGAAGGCGGAGAAAGCTTTTAAACTCTTCCTCGAGAGGTTTAAACCGAAGTCATACAGGCACTACATGCTGGATAGGGGTTAGAAAATGGATAGAATCGAGATTCAGCTGCTTCAAAGCCTCTTGGGCGGAGAGATGAGCGTATACAGGCTTATAGATAGCCAGGACGCCTCTCTACCTGAATTTTTCGAGACATTCGAAAAACTGCAGAAGGAAGGGGTTTTGGAAGTCGCTGGGGGAAAAGTTAGGCTGACTCCTAAGGGCAGAGAGCTTGCAAAAGGTTTTCTGGGCTCTGCGGCAACATGCAAGGAATGCGGGGGAACTGGATACGGCATAGATCCCTTTTTTCAGAAGGTTCTTTCGGAATTCCTCGAGATCACAAAGAATCGCCCTCCTGCAGCTGAGAAGTTCGATCAGGGATTCATAAGCGAGGAGGGCGTTATAAGGAGGCTCGAGTTCATTCATGAAAGGGGAGATCTCTACGGAAAAATTTTCGTCGTCGGTGACGATGACCTTTTCAGCATCGCAGCCTCCCTCACGGGTTTGCCGGAAAAAGTTTTCGTAGTCGACATAGATGAGAGGCTGGTCAACTTCATAAATTCTGTTGCGAGGGAATACGGACTCAAAGTTGAGGCGAGGATTTACGACGTGCAGAGAGCCTTTCCCGACGATCTAAGGCGCAAGTTCGATGTCTTCGTAACAGATCCCGTAGAAACCGTGCCAGGAATAAAGCTGTTCCTATCAAGAGGAGCTTCAACGTTGAAGGGTGCAGGCAGTTCCGCTTACTTCGGCCTTACAACCCTTGAAGCCTCGAGAAAGAAGTGGTTTGAGATCGAGAGGATGGTCCTCGAAATGGGCTTCGTGATCACGGATATAAGGAGGAAGTTCAACGTCTATCCAGCGAGCGAGAAAAGCTATTCCCAATTCGAGGAAAAACTTCCAATTTTCAGGAGATTGGGCATTAAAACAGATTACGACTGGTACACCTCGAGTCTTTTCAGGATAGAAGCCGTGAGGGAGCCGAATCCGCTTGTGGAGGGCGAAATGATAATAGACGAACACGTTTACAAGGATGAGGAGAGTTTGGCAACTCCCTATTAGCACTGCAAAATATATATTCGGGGGCGAATACTCGAAATATGGAACTTCCTAGCTTCATGTTTCAGGCAACCGAGAACCTCGTTGAGAGGCCCTGGGGCGGCGAATGGATATCATTAATGAAGGGTTTTAGGAAGAAGGGAATTGGAGAATCCTGGGAGTTCTCCGCTCATCCTTCCAATCCTTCTCAGGTTTTTCTCAAAAAGGGTTCAGTAAAGCTGACGGAACTCTTCGTGGAGGCGAAAAAGGAGATACTTGGAGAGCTTTCAGATAAGTATACAGCATTTCCCTTGCTCGTAAAGCTGCTCGACGTTTCCGGGAGGCTTGACCTTCACGTCCATCCTTCAGCAAAGGTAGCTGAGAGCTTCGGAGAGACTGAGGGGGAGAAACAGAAGGCATGGATTGTGCTGAAGGGAACGGTCTACGTAGGCCTTTCCGAGAATCTCACTAAGGAGAATTTTGAGGAAATTATAGGCGATGAAAAGCTGGTTCTCGAGAAGCTGAATAAGTTCGAATCCGGGATTTACGATACCTTCCTGATCCCTCCGGGAGTGCTGCACACAGCAGAAAATTCCAGAATTGTCGAAATATCAACTAACTCGGAGCTGACGTACGGATTGAAAGATGAAAAGGCTAAAAAAGCGATAAAAATTGACAGAACTCAGGAATTCGAAGTGAGGGGCAAAAAGGGAAAGGTCGAAACAGAATTCTTTACAGCTGAGGTTCTCGACGTTGCCGGGAGATTGGATTTCACAATAAACACCTTCAACCTTCTGCTCTGCCTTGAAGGCTATGCCCTGCTGAGAAGCGAGAAAGGTGTGGCGGATCTTCAGAAGGGCTATTCCTGTCTCGTTCCAGCCTCAACGGGTAGCTATGCAATTCAGAGTGAAAAGGCAAAGGTTTTAAGAATCATTCCGAAATGAGTTTCAAGAAAAGTTCCTTTCTTTCTCTAACCTTTCTGAAAGCTTCTTCGTAGTTTCCGCTCGAAAGGATTGAAACCATCGGATCTCCCTTGCGGTAGGGGCCTGTTGGAATGTCGGCGAAAAACGGGTTTCCGGTTAAATCCCTTCTGATATTCCAGTCCCGATCTGCGAAGTAAATTGCGCGGATTGCAAACCTCTTAGGCTTAACAACCTCGATCTTTTTGCCCTCAAAGGCTTTTACGTGCAGGGAGAAGAGATTAACGTCGAGACTCCACTCAACGCTGTCTAAGGATCCCTGAAATCTTGGATTCAGCTCAAGAACGTATGGCTTATCTGCTAAAACGAAGTCCACGCCTATGGAACCCCTGAGATCGAAAAGCTCTGCAGTCTCCACAGCGAGCCTTTCAAGTTCCCTTCTTTTCTCCGCATCTATTTTCAAGGGAGTCAGATTTCCGCTGTACCTGAAACCGCTTGCGTTCATCTCTCTCCAGCCTGAAAAAATAAAATTGCATGCTATCGGCACTATTTCTTTTGAAGCAAGTAGCGAAACGCTGCAGGGAATACCATCGATGAATTCCTGCAGAATGCAACCCTCTTCTTCTCTGTCTGTAAGCCTCACACCTTCTCCACCGCCTCCGAATCTCGGTTTTGCTATTACTCTCCCCTCCGGCTTTTTTAAAACCGCTGGATGCGATATTCCAGCATTTTCGAGGGTTCTGTAAAACTCAAGCTTGTCCACAATCTTCTTTGTCACCTTCGATTCGTTGCAAAGCAGCTCCGCCTTTATTTCAAATGTTTCGAAGTTTGAGCACAGCACGACCTTCGCTTTATTCTGCTGGGCAATCTCCTCAGCCTCTCCAATTGTGTCAAGGCTGTAAACCCTGTCGCAGTAAATGAAGAGGTCAGCATCGGCGTACTTGGTAATCGCATAAACTTCGTATCCAGCTCTTTTCGCCGAGCTTGCAACGTTTCTGACATTTGTGCCGATCAGAAGCACTTTTTCAGGCATTGCCTTATTACATCCTCCTCCTCATTTCTGTAAATATCCCTCACAGAACCTTCGCCAGGGATTCTCAGTCCCCTGACTATAACCGCCGGAATCGCGTCATTCGCTTCACCCATGATCAAATTTGCAAAAGCGGCAATTTCGTCAGCAATGCATTCAACTGTGACCTCCAAAACGTTTCCGAATAGGTCTTTCGTGCCTCTCCAGTCCCTCATTGGCCTTATGCCCGAAATTCCTATCGCAACTCCGACAACACCCTTTCTGAAGCACCTTCCATTCGTGTCCGTGATTATCACTCCAACCCTCTTTCCAGTCAGCTCCTCAATCCTTTTCCTGATTTTTTCAGCACTCTTATCGGGATCAACTGGAGGCAGGATTATGCTCCCCTTTTCTATGTTCGAGGCGTCTATTCCAGCATTAACGCATATATTCCCGTGTTTGGCCTTTACAAGCAGAAAAGGTCCTTTTATCAGGATTTCCTCGCTCTCCTCTATCACAGCCTGAACGTACTCGGGTGGTTTACCGACTTTTTTGCTCAGCTCAAACGCTAAGGGGCTGGGTTTATAATCGCTCAGCTTTCTAACCCTTCCTTCTGCCTTGGCAACTATCGTCGAGCATATCACGACGATGTCGCCTTCCTCAAGCTTCGCGTTCTCCGCGATCAGCCTTGCAATGTCATCTCCTTCCCTGATCAGGGGAAGCCCCCTGACGGGAATGAACTCAGCCCTTTCTGGACAGATACTCAAAGATGATACTTGCGAGCTCATCCCTTGTGAGCAATCTCTCGGCTGCTCCCTGGGCGAGCTCTTTCCTGCCTCCACCGCTTCCTTTCGCGTACTTTCCCACCTCCTTCAGGATTTCCCTCGCATCATAATTCCCAGAAGCAAAGGCAACAACAAACACCCTTCCCTCGTTCTGGGCCATAAGACAGCCCAAAGCTCCCTTTTGAGATAGATAATCTGCAAGTTTTTGAAGTTCGGCCATATCTGCATCGATCACTTCGGCAACAACCTTAAGACCGTTGAAATCCTCAGCATCTCGCAGCAAACTTTCGCCATTAAGCTCTGCAATCCTCTCCCTAAGTCTCTCTATCTCCTTCTTCTGTTCTTTCCATTCCTCAAAGAATCTTTCAACGGTTTTAGGAAGCATCTGTGGTTCTACGCGCAGTATCTTGCTCGATTCCTTTAGCAGGGATTCCATTTTTGCAATTGCTTCAATTGCTGCTTCTGCAACCGCGAACTCGAATCTAACAACACCATCCTGTATAGAATCAACTGAAAGGATCTTAATAAGCCCGATCTCGCCTGTTTTGCTGCAGTGCGTGCCGCCGCAGGCCTGCACGTCATCGCCAACGCAGACTATCCTGATCTCCTTGCCAGGAGGCACACCGCCCTGGTAAAGCCTGAATCCAAACTTCCTTTCCGCCTCAATTCTGTCCATCCAGAACCATCTTATGTCCTTATTTGCAAATATCTCCTTGTTTGCGAGCCTCTCTATCTCCCTTACTTCTTCATCGGTGACCTTCTTGTAGTGGCTGACATCGAGCCTGGCTTTATCAGCCTCTTTCCTCGCTCCCGCCTGCCAGATGTGCTTTCCGTAAAGCTTTTGCAGAGTGTAGAGAAGCACATGCGTTGCCGAATGATGCCTCATATGCCTGAGCCTTCTCTCCTGATCTATTACTCCCTTTACCTCCCCCAGCGGCACGGGACCATCTATCTTGTGAAGAACGACTCCGTCAAGCTCGGTAACGTAACTGACTTTCACCTTCATCCCATTGGAGATTATAAACCCTGTATCGCTGTCCTGACCGCCGCTTTCTGGGTAGAATGCAGTTCTGTCTAAGATCAGGAAACCGTTTTCAAATCCTATTGCCCTTGCGGAGAACTCAAAGAGCTTCGGATTATCGTAGTAAAGCTTCTCGGTTTTAGGATAGGATTTTGAAAGCTTTATCTCCTCTTTCTTCTCCTTTATCGCTTTTGAATGTCTCTTGGCCAGTTCGGAGTAGAAATCAGGCGGAAAATCAACTCTGACATTCTTCTCTTCGGCTATCCTAAGCACTACTTCAGCAGGAATGCCGTGGGAATCATAGAATTCGATCAAATCATCCTTTCCCAGGCTCTTCTTTTTCTCTATCGTTCTCTCAACCAATCGAAGCCCCTTCGAGATTGTGGAGGCAAATCTATCTTTTTCAAGTCTCAGAATCTCTTCGATCGTCTCCATTGGAACATCGAACTTAAATCCCAAGATTTTAGAGTGCATTTCAACCAGATCGTAAAGTTCAAGGTTAAGCTGCAGCTCTTCTGCAAGCCTCAGGCTTCTCCTTATGATCAACCTTGCCAGATACCCCCCTCCTGCATTGGAAGGAATTAGGCCATCACCCAGCATGAACAGGAGACATCTCGTATGGTCAGCGAGGGAGTAAACCTTTGCAATAGGTTCAACGAGGCTTTTAACGTCTTCAACATCTATCCCAAACTTTCTTGAAATTTCGAAGTTTATTCTGTCCTGCTGGTATCCCATTCCCGCAAGTCTCGAAGTCTCGGCCACGATTTCTCTTGCATCCTTTCCCCTAAGATAGCCTAGGCCGCTTGACTGGAATATTCGATCCAGAACCCCTCCAAAGATTGCATCGTAAACCGTTGGAGATCCTTTGCTCATCCAAACAAACCTCTCGAGCCCATAGCCAGTGTCGACAATGTAGTTCTCCATTCTGCTGTATCTTTCGCCCTTTATCTCAATGTCTCCTTTTTCATCGGCCCTCAAGTTCATGAAGACGAGGGTTGCAAGCTCAAGCCCCCTTATTATTGCCTCCAAGCATGGACCTGCGTTTCCGCCTCCCGCCCATGGTTCTTCCTTGTAAACTATCTCCTCTCTCCTTATTCCGAGCTTTTCCAGCAGTTCCGTGCAGTAAGCCACAGTTTCGTTCTTCCAGTAAACTTCTTTCCCGGGAAAATTGAACGCGTGATGTGCCATCATTTCGAAGAGCGTCAGGTGTCTGCCCGTTCTTCCGACGCTGTCCAGATCGTCGAGCCTGATGCAGGGCTGGGAAATCGTTAGAGGATTCGCGGGAGGCGGAGCAATGCCAGAGGTTACGAAGGGCTGGAAATCGGCTATGCTGGCGATGGTCAGGTAGATGTCATCCCTCCATCTTGCGACGACGGGATATCTCTCTATCCTCGCATGCCCCCTTTCTTCGAAGAATTTGAGATAGAATTCACGCATTTCGTCAAGCTTAAGGCTTTTTTTGAAAGGAGAGTTGCCTATGAAGGTATACCCTCCGCACGGCGGGTCTCCGCAGACATCCCTCTCGCTTACAGTCCAGAAATACTTTCCGCACTTAATGCAGCGCTTCCTACGGAATCCGTTTTCCTTCAGAAACGTGATATCGAGGTATTCTCTCTCCAGAGTCATCGAGTTCTGTTCTAATCGCGGTATATATCTTTCTCGTCTTGGAACATAAAAGCTTAAAGCTTGAGTGAGGATGATTTTTATGGATTCGTCGCTCCGCATCGCGAGGATTGCTGGAATAGACGTAATGATCCACTGGAGCCTTTTCATAATACTTTTCGTTCTCTCAAGCTACTTCTACGTCTCGCACACACCTTTTGGCTTTGCAAATCTTGGAGACTTCGAGAGAATAGCTTTCTCCATTCTGGCTTCCATCTTCGTCTTCGTTGCGGTTCTTCTGCACGAGCTTGCCCATTCGCTTGTTGCAATGAGATACGGCGTGAAGGTGAGGGGAATTGTTCTCTTCATCTTCGGCGGCGTTGCGATGATGGAGAAGATTCCGAAGAACCCGAAAGAAGAGCTTGCAATCGCTTTAGCTGGGCCATTGACAAGTCTATTGATCGCAATTCTGAGTTTTTTTGCAGCCTTGATCACAGCTGGCGGCATTTCGATGTTCTTTCTCATCAGTGCATACTTCAACGCCATACTCACGATCTTCAACCTAATTCCCGCGTTCCCAATGGATGGCGGGAGGGTTTTGAGAAGTTTGATTGCAAGGCGAACGAGCTACAGCAAGGCTACAAAGACAGCTGCTGGAATTGGAAAGGCCATCGCGGTTGCCATGGGCATAATAGGGTTCTTCAGTTTGAACATCTGGCTCCTGCTAATAGCTCTATTCATCTACCTTGGCGCTAGTGAGGAGGAGAAGATAGTAACGGCGGAAGACCTTTTTTCAAGGTTCACAATTGGCGATATAATGACGAGAACCGTGATCTCGGTTTCCCCTGAAACCAAAGTTGGCGAGGTCATCGACCTGATGTTCAGGTACAAGCACCTCGGGTATCCTGTGGTTAAGGACGGAGAACTCGTTGGCATAGTGGCGCTTAAAGACATAATGCATGCGGATCCGAATGCTAAGGTTGAGGACGTGATGAGCAGGGAAGTGATCACACTGAAGCCTGAAGATCCAGCGTTTGAGGCCTTCAGGATCATGGGCGAGAAAGGGATCGGAAGGATTCCAGTAGTTGAAAACGGAAAAATCGCTGGAATTGTTTCGAGAAGCGATCTGATGAAGATAAGGGAACTCCTTGATTTCCTGGAGGTGCTGGAGTGGAAAAGAAGCTGATCATCGTCGGCACAGCGCATATCTTGCAGAAGAGTGTTGAAGAAGTTAGGACGGTCATAGAGAACGAGAAGCCCGAAGCTGTTGCAGTTGAGCTGTGCTTAGCGCGATACAGGGCTCTGATGGGTGAAAGGGATGAGATTGCGGTTACAGAGATTCTCAAAAGAGGCGACTTCTTCCTGATCCTGATCCAGCTTCTCCTTGGCTACTTCCAGAGGAAGATTGGAGAGGAGATGAAGACGAAGCCTGGGGCGGAAATGCTGGAGGCAATAAAAAAGGCAAGAGAAATCAATGCAGATGTTTTGCTCATAGACAGGGACATAACGATAACCTTCAAACGCCTCTGGCAGCAGATGAGCCTGTTGGAGAAGCTGAAGTTTCTTTACTATCTGTTTCGTGGCTCACTTGTAAAAGAAGTGGAAGTAGAGGATATCCTCAAGGAAGATATAATAGACCTCCTTGTCAGGGAGTTCAGAAAGATCTCCCCAAAGGCTGCAAAGGTTCTGATCGATGAAAGGGATGAATTCATGGCCTACAATCTGCTCAGGGCAATGGAGAAGTACAACAAGGTGGTTGCAGTTGTCGGGGCGGGGCACAAGAAAGGAATCATGGAGGCAATACAGCGGGGCGTTAAGGATCCCGCAAAGCTGGTTGAAGTCAGGCAAGGTAAAGCTCTGAAATGGGTCGGAATAGCCGTAGTGGCAGTCATTCTGGGCTTCTTTCTTGCAACAGCTTTATTTGCCGCAGAATTGCTGTCCAAAGTCTTCCTTTACTGGTTTCTGATCAACGGAATCCTCGCAGCTTCTGGAGCGATTCTGGCGAGGGCTCATCCTTTCTCGGTGATTTCAGCATTTCTCTGCGCCTGGCTCACTTCGCTCAACCCATTCTTAGCTGCAGGCTGGATCTCGGGAGCTGTTGAAGCATGGATCAGAAAGCCGACGATGAAGGATGTGGAGGATGTTTTCAGGGCCAACAGTCTGAGGGATATGCTGAACAACAGATTCTTCAGGGTGATCCTTGTTGCAGCCCTTACGAATCTTGGAAGCACTATCGGCACCATTTACGGCGGCTATTACATTCTGACTCACTTTGGCATTGATGTGGCTAGGGAGATTGAGGAAAAACTCTCATTCCTATGATCCAGCTGCAGCCCATGGGAGCAGTTGACAGGGAACTGATTGCCTGGCTTGCTGGAGAGCTCAGGGAAGTTTTTAAAACGGAAGTTTCGGTTTTGCCTGCCATTCCCATACCACGGGATTGTTACAGCAGAAGGGGGCAGTATAACTCGAGCTGCATAATTTCGAAGCTCAGGGTGGCAGAGAAAACCCTTGCGGTGACTTCCGAGGACCTTTATGCAAAGGGACTCAACTTCGTTTTTGGAGAAGCAGAGCTGGGAGGTCTTAAAGCCATAGTTTCGTATCACAGGCTGAAGTTCGGTGCGGATAGAGAAAGGCTTAAGGAGAGGCTTTTGAAGGAAGCAGTTCACGAGCTGGGGCACGTCTTCGGATTAACTCACTGCAGGAGCAAAGGATGCGTTATGAACTTCTCGAACAGCGTGTTTGAGGTTGATTTGAAGAGTTCGAGGTTTTGCACTCTGTGTTCTTTAAAGCTAAAAAATAGAAGATAAATCTTTTAACCGTGCCTTCTCCTCAGCAGATAAGCCAAAGCAATCAGTCCAGTTACTGCCAATGCAGCTTCAAATCCCGGAATGAACGGCTTTTCAGCTGTTGGCGTGGGCGTCGTCGCTGGTGGCGTTGTAACTGGCGGCGTTATCGGCTTAAGCGTTGGCGTCGGTGCAGCTTTTATCACGGCAGCGAAATAGCTGAAGCTCGGCGTTGAGGCTTCGTAGTAGTTGTATCCCTGCTCGCTTTTAACGAATTTCGTTGGAAGCTCGATCCATTTGCTCCCATCCCACTTCATCAGAATTAATGCAATCAGATTTGGATCGA
>Ga0071330_1084185_pt1 | contig 42315 bp, 26 predicted proteins | sample GBScel77sediment_FD_63802 | JGI IMG/M metagenome (GOLD analysis project Ga0071330, IMG submission 63802) | Hot spring sediment microbial communities from Great Boiling Spring, Nevada - Cellulolytic enrichment Sediment 77C v2 (version 2) | ecosystem: Environmental > Aquatic > Thermal springs >...
GAATTGGACTAAGGCAACTAGGATTTTCCGAGGAGGACTATCAGAAGTTTAACCAGCTGATTCGCCGGCCGAACGGGATCATCCTAGTCACCGGCCCGACCGGGTCCGGAAAGACCACATCGCTTTATGCCGCCTTAAACGAGCTGAACACCCCTGACCGGAAGATCATCACGGCCGAGGACCCGGTGGAATATTACCTGCCAGGTGTAAACCAAGTTGAGATCAAGCACGAAATTGGACTGGATTTTGCCCGAGTCATTCGGGCGATGTTGCGGCAGGCCCCCAACGTGATCTTGGTGGGGGAGATGCGGGACCTCGAGACCGCACAGATGGGAATTCAGGCTTCGCTCACTGGACACTTGGTATTCAGTACGCTCCATACGAACGACGCGCCCAGTGCTATAACACGCCTGATCGACATGGGAGTACCGGCCTACCTGGTCTCCAGCAGCATCATCGCTATCATGGCCCAGCGGTTAGTTCGCCTTGTTTGTGAAAAATGCAAACAACCGTACAATCCGCCGGAGTCGATGCTCCGGGCCGCGGGAATCACCCCGGAGATGGCATCGAAGATCACCTTCTACAAGGGGCGAGGCTGTGAGGTCTGCAACCGGACCGGGTACAAAGGCCGGACGGGAATTTTCGAGTTGATGGTAATGTCGCCGCGATTGCGAGAGCTTGCGTTTAACGAGGCCCCAACCGCCGAGATCCGCCGGGTGGCCGTCGAGGAAGGAATGAAGACTTTGTTCCAGGACGGACTCCAAAAAGTTTTGAAAGGTATGACCACCCTCGAGGAGCTGTTCCGGGTCGCCAAACTGGAGGAAGCGGTAGTTTGATACTTCGCTCCCGGAATGGGCAGGAAAGCTCTGGGGAGGTTCAGAGGAAAAAGTGGAGTCCAAAGGTGGTAAATTATCCCCCAGGAAAGGCACCCGAGAGGGTGGCGAATTACCTCTGCAAGCTCCGGGGAAGACAAATTGCAGATGCCCCGAGGTTCAAAAAAGGGGGAGCTTTGTTAAGACAGGTCTCCCGGCTGTGAAGAGCTCTGCTATCCGGAAAGGTAGGGCTGTGATAAACGGCAGATAAAGTAGGATTTGGGATAGCCCTTCAATAGTGCACCGATCGAGGAGGCTTGAATAATTCGAAGGGCCAATCGGCGAACTATTTGCTGGCCTGCCTGGACACCAATCGTGGTGGTCAACGATCCCAAAAAGTCCCGAAAAATTGGTGGTGGGGCTCTCGGGTAAGAGGGTGGTGACAGCCACAGGCTGCTCCGGGAGAAAGGGGGGAGACCAGATTTAAGGCACGCTGGTTGCAAAAAGCCGTAGGTAGCTAAGACCGGCTGGGCAGGATTTTGGCACAGGAGTTTATTGTTTGCCCAAAAGGAGCCAGGCGAAATGGCGACTATTCAAATCGATAAACTTCTCCAAACGGTTGTTAATCGAGGAGCTAGTGACCTTCACATCAGCGTCGGGCAACCCCCGGTAATCCGGCTCCATGGGCGGCTGGTTCGGCTGGATACGAAGGTTTTGGAGCCAGAAGATACCGTCGCCCTGATGAAAAGTATCACCCCCGAAAGATGCCAGCAAGAACTCCAAGAGCGGGGGGGAACGGACTTTGGATTCGCCTTTGGAAATCAAGGACGCTTCCGGGTCTCGGTTTTCAAGCAGAAAGGCTATGTGGGGATGGTGCTCCGGCTCATCCCCGCCAAAATGTGGACCCTGGATGAGTTGGGGGCCCCGCCGGTACTAAAGGAACTGATTATGCGGCCGCGGGGACTAATCTTGGTGACGGGTCCTACGGGATCCGGAAAGTCGACGACTTTGGCGGCCTGCATCGATTACATCAATGAAAATATCGACCACCATATCATCACCATCGAGGACCCCATCGAGTTTTACCACACCCACAAAAAATCCATTGTTAACCAGCGGGAGGTGGGAGTGGACGTGCCGAGCTTCGAGGAAGCGATTTGGCGGGCTCTGCGGCAGGATCCAGACGTGATCCTTGTGGGTGAGATGCGAAACCTGGAAACCATCCAGGCGGCTATCACCGCGGCCGAAACCGGTCACATCGTCTTCGCTACGCTTCACACGACGGGGGCCCAGGGAACGGTCAACCGAATTATCGACGTATTCCCGCCCTCGCAGCAGGCTCAAATCCGAACGCAGCTTTCGACCTCGATCATCGGGATTGTGTCGCAAACGCTGTTGCCCAAAAAAGGTGGGGGCCGGATTGCAGCTTTCGAAATGCTTGTGGTGACTCCGGCCATCGCTAACCTAATTCGTGAGAACAAGGTGTACCGAATTAACTCCGCCATTCAGACCGGGCACAAGCTCGGGATGCAGCTTTTGGACGACCATATGTTTGAGCTTTGGCGGAGAGGATTGGTGGACAAGAAGGATGTGCTCATGAAGGCCCAGTCCCCGGATGAGCTGGCGGCACGGATTGCCCGGGCTGAGCGGGGAATTTTGGAAGACGAGGAGGAAGCTCGGGAACGTTTGGCCCGCGAGCAAGCTCGCGGAGAAGATTGATCCGGTTGAGGAGCAGGCCCCCAAACCTTAGGGTGAGCCTGGCAGCGGCAGGCATTCGAGAGCCGACCAACACGGCCAGGCAAATACGATCAAAAGGTGCCTGGAGGAAGTCGTGTCAGGCGTCGAGCCTTACCTGTCGGGGTTTCGGTGGCCAATTTGGCCTGAACTTTGATGGGTTTGAGGGAACGTCTGACCGAGTTAGCAAACAGATCGCAGTTGGTTTGAGAGCGAGTGACAATCTATGGCTCTGCGTCGCATTGGTCAAATTCTTGTCGATTTGGGGTATCTCACCGAAGAACAGGTCGACATTGTCCTAGAGGAACAGCAACACCGGCCGGGGGAACTGTTCGGCCGAATCGCCGTCGAGCTCGGTTTTTGCACCCAGGAGCAAGTAGCTCAGGCGTTGGCCGAACAAATGGGCCTGCCTTTGGTTCGGTTGCGGGATATGACGATCCCGCCAGAGGTCCTTTCTCAAGTGACCGAGCCAATGGCTCAGCTTTACCGAATTATTCCTATCGCTTTCAAGGATAACACCCTGACGGTGGCAATGTGCGAACCCCAGAAACTTTCGGTGATCGACGAATTGCGGAGTTTTCTGGGGTATGAGATTCGGCCGGTGGTAGCCACCGAAAAGGACATTCAGGAGGCTTTGGACCGGTACTATTCGAGCGGCACGGAAAGCGTGGAGTCGATCATTGAACAGCTGGAGAAGGATCCCCAGCTGCAGCGGGCTGCGGCAGAACTGGACGAGGAAGGACCGATTGACATCACCAGTGCAGAAGCTTTGGCCGAAAGCGCGCCGGTCCGCAAGCTCCTCAACATGATCCTCCTTTTGGCCATCAAAGACCACTCCAGCGACGTGCATTTCGAGCCGTTCGAGAACGAGTTCAAGATTCGCCTCCGCGGCGACGGGGTTCTTTACGAGATGGTCCCGCCGCCGCGGCATTTGGCCATGGCCTTGGTCACGAGAATCAAGGTTTTGGCCAATCTCGATATCGCGGAACGCCGGTTGCCTCAAGACGGACGCATCCGCTTGTCGGTGGGTGGGCACCCGGTCGATTTGCGGGTCAGTGTCCTGCCGACCATGTTCGGGGAAAGCGTGGTGCTTCGGATCCTCGACCGGTCGGTGGTGATGCTCGATTTGAATGCCCTCGGGATGGAGCCGGACATTTTGGCCGAGTTCCGCCGGATCATTAACTTGCCGCACGGGATCGTTTTGGTTACCGGCCCTACAGGTTCCGGAAAAACCACAACGCTTTATGCCGCCCTTAACGAGCTAAACTGCATCGAGGACAAAATCATCACTACTGAGGATCCCGTGGAGTACGATATCGACGGGATTGTGCAGATTCCGATTGATCCCACGATCGGGAATACTTTCGCCCACTGTCTCCGATCGATCCTCCGGCAAGATCCTGACAAGATTTTGGTAGGGGAAATCCGGGACTTGGAGACGGCGGAGATTGCCGTGCAGGCTTCGTTGACCGGCCATATGGTGTTCAGCACTTTGCACACGAACGATGCTCCGAGCACGGTGACCCGTCTCCGAGACATGGGGATTCCGGCCTTTTTGATCACCGCCACTTTGGAAGCGGTTTTAGCCCAGCGGTTGGTCCGAAAAATCTGCACTCAGTGCCGGGAAACGTTTGTCCCACCAAGCGAAACCCTGATGGAACTAGGGCTCCGTCCAGAGCAGGTGGTCGGCAAACGGTTTTATCGGGGCCGAGGGTGTGTCAACTGTAACAGCACGGGCTTCAAGGGCCGCACGGGAATCTTCGAATTGATGGTAATGAATGACGAGATTCGCGACGTTATCAACCGAGGTGGCGGAACGGAACAAATCCGAGAGATCGCCTTGGAACAGGGTATGCGGCCGTTGCGGGAGGCAGGACTCCGAAAGATCTTCGATGGAACCACTACTTGCGAAGAAGTGATCCGGGAGACGGTGCTCGAGGTGGGTTAATCCCTTGGCACCAGGTGGAAGAGGGCTTCTCAAGCACATTTTTCAATCTTCTGGCAGCTTCGAGGATAAGATTTTTGCGAGGGTTGGAGGGAGCTGGGCTCGATCGGAGGCTTCCGCGGATCAAGGGAGTTTGCCATGCCCACCTATCAATTTGAAGCAATGGACCCCACCGGGAAGGAAATCCGGGACGTGATCGTCGCGGAGAGCGAAGAAGAAGCTCAGGCGACGATACGTCAAATGGGGTACTTCGTCACCAAGATCGTAGAGAAAAAAGCTCCGAAAAAGGCCGAGAAAAAAACCGGGAAAAAACGGAAGACGTTCGCCATCGGTCGGGTGAGTGCAAAACAACTCACCACCTTCACCCGGCAGTTTTCCATTTTGCAAGATGCAGGCCTGCCAGTATTACGAAGCCTCCGGATCTTGGAGAATCAGTGTCGGCCGGGGCCTCTAAAAAACGCCCTGATCGATGTATGCGAGGAAATTGAAAGCGGGGCAAGCTTATCGGAAGCAATGGCCAAGTGTCCCAAGGCCTTCGATCGCCTGTATGTAAATATGATCAAGGCCGGCGAGGCAGGCGGGGCACTGGAAGTCATTCTTCAGAGGCTTGCGGATTTCAAAGAACGGGCCCAAGCCCTTAAGAGAAAAATCAAAGGGGCCCTAACCTATCCGGTGGCGGTGGTCTGCTTTGCCATCGCGATCTTGACCTTCATCATGATCCGGATTGTGCCGGAATTTAAAAAGATCTTTGACGAATTCGGCATCGAACTCCCCTTCTTAACGCAGCTCCTTATCAACATCTCGTATACGGTGCTGAACTACTGGTTCTTAATCCCAGGGGTACCTCTGGCAATCTGGTTGTTTGTGAAGCTGACCTGTCGGTTTGAAGCCGGCCGTTATGGGTTCCATTTGTTCCTGCTGAAGATGCCGATTTTCGGCCAACTGGTAGAAAAGAACATTATTGCCCGAACGACGCGAACGCTGGGGACATTGGTGGCGAGCGGCGTGCCCATCCTTGAAGCCCTTCAAATCACCAAGGAAACCTCCAACAACGCAGTGTTCGAACGGCTTTACGGAAAGGTCCACGATGCCATCCGGGAAGGGGAAACCATCGCACAGCCGCTAAAGGAGAACGCTCGTCCTAGACTCAATTTGATCACGGCCTTTTGGTGGGCATTTTTCCTTGGAGGGCCTATTGGACTACTACTATATCTGCTGAAATGGAACCAACCTGTCATTGAGGACATGGTGATCAACATGATTGACGTGGGGGAAGAGACGGGGGAACTGGACACCATGCTTTATAAGGTGGCCGATACCTACGACGAAGAGGTGTCGGTGCTTACCGAAGCCCTCACCAGCCTGATGGAGCCTTTGCTGATTATCATCCTGGGGTGCATGGTGGGATTCATTGTTATCGCCTTGTTCCTGCCGTTGATCACGATCATTTCTGAGCTGAGCTAATCTTCCCGTTCTGGGCAAAACGGGATCGGTCGGGCCAGTCGCGGGGATATTGTTGCAGAATCCGGCGGTGGAGCCAGGAGAAGAGGAAATGTGCGCGCAAAAAATCCGGGGGTGCCGGAAGACCGGTTTTACTCTGGTGGAGATGCTGGTGGTCATCGTGATCATCGGCATCCTGGCGGGACTATTGACGGGGGCGATCATTATGGCTCGAACCTCGGCCCGAGTGGGCGTGGTTCGCAGTGAAATTGGTCAATTGGAGCTTGCCGTACAAATGTATAAGGATAAGTACGGCGAGTATCCGCCCGATTTTGCTTTCACCGATTCAGGCTCGCCGGCTGAGTTACGAATTCCGGCCCGCCAGCGGGTCATCCAGCACATCCGCAAGAGGTGGCCCCGGGTGGTCATCCCTCCAGGCGATCCCGATACCCAGTGGAACGGGCTTCTCCAGGGGTTACAGACTCTCTATCCAAATTTACAGTTTAATGACGACACTTTCACGCCGGCCTCGGCCCTGATTTTTTGGCTGGGAGGCCTTCCAGAAGATGCTGCTTCTAGCCAGTGGATCCCTCAGGGATTCCACAGTGATCCCACGAATCCTTTCAAACCTGGCTTGCCTCGGGAAAAACCGCTTTTTGACTTTCGTCGGGAGAGACTTGTAAGCAGTCCGCTCGCCTATCGGCCGGATGTGGGTAACATCCCTACCGGGCCAATTGTGTACTTCCGGTCCTATCGCTTGCCGCAGACGGGGAGGTTCGAGTATGGGTACCCAGTAGGCCAGGTCCTCGAGGTAGTTCGCTACCCGAGGACCGGACCTCACCCCGAATTCGGCCTAGCAGTGCCCTATCTGGAACCGTGGCCGGAGATGCCCGATCCCACTAGTACAGACGATCAGGCATTCGCCGCTCTTGTGCTCAAGCGAAGTTGGCGGAATCAGGAGTCGTTCCAAATCATTGCTCCTGGTCTTGATGGGCATTTCGGAATCGGGCTGGATGTTCCAGAAGGGGCGGGAACTCCGTCGCTATTCCGCATCAGTCGGCTTGGGGCCCGGTTCTCTCAAGAAGACTATGACAATATTGCCAACTTCTGCGTCCGCACATTGGAGGACGAAATCGAATGAGGAACATCGCGGCAGACCCCCAGAGGATTCCGCGAAGATCACCACCAGGGTTCACCCTTGCCGAACTTCTTGTTGCCATTACCATCATTGGAATGCTGGCAGGGATGGCCCTCGGTGTCTACTACGTTTCGCGAGAATCCGCTCGTGCTGCCCGGACGCGGGCGACTATCGCCAAGATCGATCGGTTACTCATGGAGCGATATGAGAATTTTCTTACCCGTCGCGTTCCGCTGAGCACGATGGGTTTGCCCCCGAGGGTAGCCGCGGAAATGCGGTTAAATGCGATCCGTGACCTCATCCGCATGGAAATGCCCCAGTGTTTTCGCGACATCGAACAAGGACCATTGACGTTTCTTTCACCTTTTCCTCCCCCTAATGGTCAAACTTACAGTGTTCCGCAGCCGGCCGTTCACCGGGCTTACCAGATGCGGCTGCAGCAACATTCCCCATCTCCGGAAAACGAGTCGGCGGAGTGTCTTTACCTTATCTTGACCACCGGGCCGAATTCCGCTCGCGATCAATTTGCCGGCTACGAAATTGCCGACACCGACAATGACGGTTGGCCGGAGTTCATCGACGGATGGGGAAGGCCGATCCGCTTCCTCCGCTGGGCACCGGGGTTGGCCGACTCGGATATCCAACCGCGGGTGGTGGATAGCAATTACGACTTCGATCCGGCTCTAGCGGTCCAGGCCGTCAAGACTGACTACGACCCGTTTGATTCTCGCAAGGTCGATTACTCCGAAGACACAAATCCCACGGGGACCAACTACCCCCCACGTTCTTGGCGACTTGTCCCGTTTGTGTACTCGGCGGGACCGGATGGCGAGTATGGCCTGTACGACGTGGAGTACGTGCGGGAAACCGGCGGTGACACCGCCCCCGAGCTAACTTGGGTTGGAAACCCGTTTTACTTTTTGGATCCAGCCAGCAAGTCGAGGGTAGTAAACCTGTTGGGAAAGCCGCGACATCGGACGGAAACGAGCTTTTATGACAACATTCACAATCACCGCATCGAAGGTCGCTAAGTCCAGGGAGATTGGCATAGGATGAAATCGAGAAGGGTGGCGGAAAACTTGGACCTTCCTAAGATGCTCTTCCCCGGGAAGCCCTCCGCCCCCGGAGTTTACTGGGCACGGGGTGGGCTGACTTTGGTGGAGCTGCTTGTTGTTGTCGGGATTATCCTTATGCTCATGGCGGTGGTAATTCCTCGGGTTCAGCCGAACATCGAGGAGGGCCGGCTTCGCGAAGCAGCCCGGGGATTGTATGTGATGCTCGGCTCGGCTCGGGTGCGGGCCATCGAAAGTGGCCGACCGGTGGGGGTGGCTTTCGAACGGTTGCCCGAGCAACCGAATGCTTGCCGCGTGGTGCATCAGATCCAGCTACCTCCGCCTTACGCCGGTGAATCGTTGGATGCCCGGGTGCGATTGACTTTAACTCTCCAAGACACAAACTCGCCTCTGAAAGCTCAAGTCAGTGTCGGGGCGATTGCCGACGGTCTCATTCGGCCGGGAGATCGCATCCGCTTCGGCTTCCAAGGTCCCTGGTTCCGCCTGGCACCGATTCCTCCTAATCCGGATAGCAACAACGACGGATTTATCGACTTTGATGCCGGGGTGGACTCGGACGGCGATGGCTTCTACGACAATCTGGTGTTAGGAATGTTGCCTCTGATAGAAGGGGCCACGATCGGCAGTTTGCCGTGGCCTTTGTTCCCGAATTTCGGACCGCCCGTTCCCTTTGTGGTCGAGCGGATGCCCAACCTGGATGGGACCGGCTTTGGCGGAGCTTTACTTCGTAGTGCAGAACCACCCCTCCGCCTGCCCGAACAGGTGGTCATCGATCTCGGATTTTCGGGTTTATCTCCAGCGGGCAACGAGTTTGCCGTGGGAACGCCTTCCGCTCCTCCGGTGCTTTTGATCTTTTCCCCCAATGGTGCGGTGGAGGAAGTGTATTGTGGGGCGGGAGTGCCGGCCCATCCTTTCCGACGCATTTCCGTTACTCAGCCTCTCTTTTTCTTAATTGGTCGATGGGACCGGATGCCGCTTGATCCTGCGAACCCGGTTTCCCCGGCGGATGACGGACTTCTCAATTGGCAGGATAGCCGGAATCTTTGGGTCGCCATTCAGCCGCAAAATGGGCTGACGACGGTGGCTCCCGTTTTCGCTGATACCACCGGTCCCGGCGGCCTGTCGGTCCCTAGCTCTCTGGAGGCCGCCCGAAAACTGGCTCGCGAAGCACAGGTCGCCATGGGAGGTCGGTAAAAAATGCCTGAGGGTCTTGCAGTGAAGTCATACCGTTGCTGCCAAGGAGGCCCCTCCTATTGCCGACCGGAGGGTATGACCCTATTGGAGGTGCTCATCTCGGTCTTCGTATTAATGATTGCCCTCCTAGGACTTGTATCGGTGTTACCGCTGGCCAATCGGGCGATGGAAGAGGCGGCTCGTGCCGATCGGGCTCAGGCTTGCGGGACAGCGGCCCTGCATGAGCTTCGCACCCGAGAAGTCCTCAGCGATCTGGATGGTCGCCGGCACCCACCTTTGTCCCCCTACAGTTGGTGGGATTTTCGCCTGCAACCCATCCTTGGAATGCCGAACGCCGTCCTTGATGCCTCCCAAGGTTACGTGATTGACCCTTGGTTGATCGCCCAAACGGCGGACCGATATTTAGATCAAAACAACAACCTGACAGATCCGAACGCGGGTCGGCTGGACCGTTTCCCCTGGACGCCGTTGAACTGGACCGCTTCGGACACGGACTGGTACTGGCCCCAGGTGACCCTGAAGCGGGTAACTCTGGCGTGGCCCGATGTGTGGACTTCCCCAACCCAGCGGTTGCCGCGTTCGATGGTGCAGCGGGGCACATGGCTTCGGCTTTTCCGATGGGAAGATGACTTATCGGTGGGTCCAGCCCCGGATGATCTGGCCCGGCCTATCCTGCTTCATGTCACCGACTCGGGCAATAACCCGGTCAAGCCCCTGGCAGAGGGACATTTCAGCTGGCTTGCTACCGTCAGTTGCGAAGACCCGCCGGATCCTCAAACGGGAAATCTCCTGAAATTGGATCGTCCGCGGCGGTATCGGGTTTCCGTGGTGGTTTTTCATAAACGATCGTTGATCACTCCGCTCGACTACGACGATCCTGCCGAAGGTCCTCCCCCGGAGACCCCGCCGGAACGAACGATCGTTGCCAGTTTCCTGGGGCCCTCTTGGGGTGGAGGGGAACTTCGGCTCGTTGTGCCCCCAGAACGGGCCGGCTATCTGGAAGAAATTCGCCCAGGGCAGTGGATTTTGCTTACAGGTTGGGATCCCGTCTGGCAGCGGGGTGTACATCGCTGGGTTCGTATTGTGGGAGTTGGAGATACTTACTCAACGGGAAGTGGTTTAGTTCGGGAGATAACCGTCGCGGGTCCCGACTGGAATATGGATCCGGCAACAGGCTGGTGTCTTCGAGACTTCACGCAGAATCCGCCCATCTTCGCGGATTTCAACGGGGATAACATCGCGATGGATGTACAGGTGTGCCTGTTTTCCGGTGCCATCGCCGTTTATACGAGTATCGTGGAAGTCTGGTAGTTCGCGGATTGATGTTTCCTCTGGTCTAAGAGTGCTCGAAGAATTTGGCCACGGCCTGCAACCTTCGGCACATATCTTTTGGGTGAGAGGTAGGAGATCTCACTTTAGGCACAAGGCTGTGCTGTCCTTCCGACGGGTAAGGACAATCCGGCAGCTGAGTTGGACCTCTTTAGGACTATAGATGCCGTAACTTTGCCGAAATTGGGAGTATCCTCGGGCTGGCCCAGGGCAAGGCCCCCGATCTTAGGGGTTAAGTGGAGGTTTCCCCTATGCTTTACCGCACGAGGAAAGCCGATCGACGCGGGGTGATTCTCCTGGTGATCCTGGGACTTGTGGCAGTCTTTGGGATGGTGGCGGTCACCTTTATTTTGATCACGGGCCATCACCGCCGAGCTGCCCTTACTCAGGCCCAAATCCACGAGCTTTATGATCCAGCTCCCAAATTGCTTGAAGAGGCAATGTATCAAGTGATCCGGGGCACGGCGAACCCCGCATCCGTTTTGCGGCATCATAGCCTGCTGGAGGACACGTACGGGGGCAGTGAGCAGATCATGATGACTCACTTTCCTCCCTTTGGTATACGAGTGGACACAATCGCACCGCCACCGGGAAGCACAACATGGAATCCTCCACCGCCTGCCACGAATCCCCCGCCGGGACAATTGCTTGCATTCACGGCCATTGCCAATTTCGACATTTCCTCGGGGACAGCCACCCCGGTGGATCGGCCCTATCGGTTCGTGGGGCGGGTAATAACGGCCATTGAAGGTCCGATCGCCGGCCGATCCTCTCGAATCGTCGACTATGACCCAGCCACCAACATGTTTATTGCGGTACCCTTCGAAGAGGTAGCCAACCACGAGCTGGTTAACTGGTTTTGGGAACCATTCCGTGCCCCACCTCCGCCCGTACCGCGGGTCATCCGATTGATTGTTAATGGGGTTCCCTTTGCGGGTACCGGAGTAGGTTTTAATCCTGGGGCTTTTCGCTGCGATGCTCCATACCCGGATACTGCGAATTTGTTTGCTCCCCTAACGGGATGGACCTTCCCGGCGGCCTTGCTGCCCAACCCGAAGTACTGGTTCAGTGATACCGACCCGGCCGCTCCCGGTGGAGCCAACGAAGACTACGACGCCGTCGACTATCAGAACATGCTTCTTGCATTGCAGCTTCCCCAGCCCAGTGGAGCCCCGTTTGGTTTGGTTCCCATCCCCTCCTTACATCGGCCGGAACTTATCAACTATTGGGTTCACCGCCTCGTCTACGATTGGCCGGGTTCGCAAGATAGTGATCGCCCCGATCTGTGGAGAATGGTGCTACGACCCGATCTATACGCCTCCCCTGCCAATCGGCGGGCCATTGTGTCGCTGATGGCCAGGGCGATGCTGCGGCCCCTCGGTATCCTTCACCCAGGTTTTGCCAGCACCAACCCCACCTGGCAAGCTTGGGCAAATCAAGACCTCAGCAATCTCACGGAACAACAGCTTGCCGAATATTGGGCTTCTTCGCCGGTGCTTAATGGTCCGTGGGATGTGGATAACGACGGCGATGGCTGGCCGGATAGCATTTGGGTCGACCTGGGGTTTCCTGCCCGGCCTCTTCCCGACGGCCGATATTACAAGCCGCTTTTTGCCATTCATTGTGTGGATCTTGACGGCCGGCTCAACCTGAACGCCCACGGGCAGTTGGCTCACACCGAGCCGGCCTATTACGATCCCCCTGATCTGGCCACTCAGAGCTTTCTTGACCCTAACCAGTCGTCTAGTCGCCGGCTGATTCCAGCAGGTGGGCCGGTGGATCTTGCTGCTTACTACCGCGATGGAGGCCGGGGACTCGGCTATGGCCCGGCCGAAATTAACCTGGTGGCTTTATTTCAGCGGCCACCGACCGACTTGCCTGACTTTGCCCGCCTCCGTGGTTTGATGTCAGGTCGTCCGCTTGACATTGGCGGGCTGGAAGGTCGGTATGGGGATCTGGCTGTCTTACTCACTCCGGGGCTCCCCATGCCGGGGGCAACAGGGGTTGATGATCCGCGGAGTTTCAACAAGCTCTTTAATTTCCCCTCGTTTTTTGCCAACTGGTCTCAGCCCCATGGGTTTGGAACGCCCTTTGATCTTCGCGGTTACCTGGCGACTGTGCTCGATATTGCTGGGCAACCGGTGTGGCTGGCGGCAGGGGGCAGTTGGGTCGACTGGCAGGTGGATGATCCGTATGAGCTAAACCTCAACTGGCAGAAAGGCCGAGGAGCACCCCCGCCTTTCCAGGACAATGCCTTTTCGCCTGCCGAGCTGGAACGGCTCCTCCGGCCGTTCGATGTGGATGCCCTTTCCCTGCCAGATCGGTTGGCTATGCTTTTGGGTTATCCGTCTTCCGGCGTTCCCAGCTTTGTGTTTCTTCGCCAAATGGTACAAAGTTTCATCTACCCGCATCGCCACGAAATTACGACAGACAGCTGGGATGTGCCGGTGCCGCCGGGGCCGTATCTTCCCGGCTCCAATCCAGCATCTAATCATCCGGTGGAAATTGTGGCGGCCCGCTTGCGAGCCGGCGGTTGTCCCGAGGCCGATATCCCCGCTCAGTTACGCCTGATGTTAGGACCGGAACTTGTTGCCGGTTTGAAGCTGAATTTGGCCCGGGTCCTTGGCAACCGCTTGGATGATAACGGGGATGGCGTGGTCGATAACATCTCGGGTGAGGGCGACACGGAGGTCATGCCTTACGCTATCCCTGGGGGCACAGTATCCGTGCCCCTGGACCACGATAACGACGGCCAGCCCGGAGCGGTGGAAGATCCTCGGGTCCAACTTGCTCGGGCCCTTTATGTGCTGGCCATGGCCCTCACGGAAGGCACCAATGTCCCGAACGACTATTGGGAACGTCTGGGTGGGCCTCGCACCGATCGAGCCCGATACCTCGCCCAATGGGCCGTCAATGTCGTCGACTTCTTCGATCGCGACTCCATCATGACCCGGTTTCCGTATGATCCCAACCCCTTCGATGCGGATGGTTGGAGTGTACCTCCGCCGGGTTCCGAGGAGGAAAAGGTGGTTTGGGGTTGCGAACGGCCGGAACTTTTAATCACCGAAACGCTTGCCTTCCACGACCGGCGGACCGAAGATCTGCCGGACTTTGGCCGGGCTTACCCATCAGGAAATGAACCCAAGGAAACGGATGAAGGTGACGGGGTTCAAGATCTAGACCAGCGTTATCGGCCGCAAGGGTCACTTTTCGTAGAGATCTTCAATCCCTGGGTCAACCACAGTGCCTTCTCCCAACTGGAACCGGTACCCGGAGAGTTTTATCCGCCTTCCCCTCTGGCGGTTGACCTTACAAAAATGACGCCACCTCCCCCTGGAGGCCAACAGGGCGACCCCGTGTGGCGGCTAGCCATCACGCCGATTGAGCCTCAAGAAACGTTGGGCGGGGGAGTCGAACCTGCCGATCCGGATGATCCCAGTGCGAACCGCCGGCCGGCTCTAGAGCGGGTGGTCTACTTTACACCTACCCCAGGACCGGCCGACGGTGCCGAGGTGATCTTTTACAGCAGTCTTCCAAATCAAGCCTTGGTTTTACCGGGCGGATATGCTGTGATCGGTCCAGGAGGTCCGCCGGATGGTGGTCGGACCTATATAGGCTTTGAAACGGGTGATCAGCAGAACCCAGGCACAACCCGGCACATCGTCTGTGATCCGCAACAATCTCCCCAGTTTGCTGTATTGCATAATGAAACGACACCTCCGCCGGGAATTTTGCCCCCGACAGCGGTGATGATCGACCGAGCGGTAAATCCGGGTGGTCAGCCACGAGATCAGCGGCTTAGTGTCAGTGAGCCGGTCACAGGGTATCCCGACACTGTTGACCGGGGCGACGGAATTACCGCTACTTACGATCCGAGCACAGGGCAGTACGATTATGTTATTGACAAGCCGCTTGACGCCCGGAGTAATCTGCACCCAGAGAACCCGGACCTTTGGAACCAGGTGTTGGGAAAGAATATCACGGTCACGCGATTTCGCATGGTCCACTTGCAGCGGTTGGCCGATCCCACGCGGCCGTATCATCCGCAACTCAATCCGTATTTGACGATCGACTCCATGCCGGTGGATCTGACCTCCTTTAACGGGCTATCAACAGAGGCCGACTTCCAGGCTGGAGGACAGCCGGGCGAAGATGGAACACCGCTTGAGGACGGGCCCATTATGTTCCACACGCGGCAGCGGGGAGAGGCCAACTACCGACCCGACCCGAATCAGCCATTGCCCTCCGATTGGAACATTTGGAAACAGGAGCCGGTGAGCAAAGCAGTTCAAGATGACGACGCTACAATAGCGGGCGACCACATCTTTAACCGAAAGCTCTTCCATTCGCTGGGGTATCTCAATGTGGAGCGGCGGGATGAGACCCCCATTTTCGGCCCGCCTTGGGATACTACCAATCCGGATCCGAACAATCCCGTACAGGGTGCTAATGTTTACGCGGGGTTATCGCGGCAGGCTTTTCCCTGGCTAACCTGGTGGAATCGGCCGCCGGTTAGCCCCCTGGAACTGCTGCTCGTTCCCACCGTCCGAAGCAGTAAGCTACTCTGCCGTCGCGAGGACGATCCAACTTCCCAGCAGCAGGGGGAAGCTTTTTATCACTATTACCGGATTGTAGATCGGGACGTCATGAGTTCGGTTCCGGGGGGTGACTCGGTCTCCGATGCCGAGCGGCTCAATCCGTTTGAACCTTACCAGCCTGGTGGGGATCGGGCTCCCTGGGCAGTTCCTTATCCCCATCTGGCGAACTTCTTCGAAAGTGCACGCACATGGGAATCTCCGCAGCATGGCCGTCGGCCGGCCCCGGAATTGCACCGAATCTTGGAATTCGTGCGTGTCCCGTCGCCTTTTGTGGGGGTGGAACTTCAGGCAAACCCGGCGGCAATGTCCGGCAATCCGCCGACCGGCCCGGCCCACGGATTTCATCCCCCCAACCATCTGATCTCCGAATACCGGGAGCCGGGGAGGATCAACCTCAACACGCTGGTGAGCGAACTGGTGTGGCAGGGCCTGTGGAATTCCCCCGCCTTGGGGCTTCCGAGGAACGATCCGGATAATCCCGACGACCCCAATCCTCTCCGGATCCAATTCGGCGTGGATGTGGCAAGTGGGTTCGATCGGTATGTAGGGCGGGACTCGGCCGGCACACCTCAGGTGCTAATCGCCTCGTTATGGCAACGGTGGATCCAAAGTCGCCGTGGCTATGGGGCCAGCGACAATGTATTGGAGATGGATCCCTTCTGGCCCACGCGGTTTGCCAATCCGCTACGATCGTGGATGGGGGCGTATCTCTTCCCGTTAGACACCTTCCAAGACGTGGTGCCTCGGGAGGTTGATGCTACTTTACTTCGAGAACACCCATTGGATATTTCCTGGCAAAATCGAAATCCCATGAATCCATCCCAGGGAAATCCAAATCCGATAAGGCCACGACGGCCACTTTTTGAGACCGAATCGGTAGGCGATCCTTCAGTAACCGACCCAACCAACCCTCTCAGCCGACCCTTACCGTGGTGCGATACCGATCGGAACCCGTTCTTCCGGTATCGGAATTTGATCCGGCTGGCCAACCTGGTCACTTGCCGGAGCAATGTATATGCGGTTTGGATCACGGTGGGGTTCTTCGAGGTCACACCGGTCCGAAGTGATACCGTGCCGCCTGCCGTGCAGGCAATGCTCACTTCTCCGGATGATCTCCGGCTGTTCTATCCGGATGGTTGGATCATCGGACCGGAGCTGGGCAGCGACACCGGCCAGATCAAACGTCACCGCATGTTCTTCATCGTAGACCGAACGATTCCCGTGGGCTTCGAGCGAGGCCGAAATCACAACGTGGACAAAGCTATCCTCGTGAAGCGATTTATCGAGTAGCGGTGAAAGGTCCGAGGCCTTCCTCCTTCTGCAGCTCCCTCCGGGTGGACTGCTAGTCCACTCCACCAGTCGATCCTAGTGCCCAGAGAGGCCACTGAATTTCCCCGATCAATTTAGGCCCAATGCTTGCGACTTTTGGGAAATAGCGAGACCTCCGGAGGTGGCAAGAATCGCAAGCCCCTGGGCCAAGGCCAAAATCAAGGAAGTGTTCCCGCCGGCTCGGAATTTCTTTTCGGCAAACCGGCTGCTCGGGCCTGGTAGGTGCTTGGTGGTCGGGACCAAGGATCTCAGTTCCCCTTTGACACCGATAGGGCAAGGATCGTTAACCAGAGTGTTCCCGCCAGTCCGAAAGCTGCCGCTACTGCGAAGGGTACAGTTAGCCATTCCTTTTCCAGGAGGTAACCGACGTAAAGGCTGGCCACCGCTTGTCCCGCGGCAGTCGCAGTTCCCACCAAGCCGAAGCCTAAACTTCGCAGGCGGGCGGGAAGGAGCTCGGCCACCGTTGCCCGCTCCATCGCCTCCTCGATGCCTAAAGAGGCTCCGGAAAGAGCCATCGCCAAAGCCAAGACCAGCAATCGCTCCGGAAAGGCGGCTAGCAAAAAGCTCGTTATCGCCCCCAATAGATACCCAAAGGCCAAGGTGCCCAACCGCGAGGTGCGGTCGGCCACCATCCCGGCCGGGTAAGGAGCCAAAGCACTCACCGCATTGTGGATAAGGTACAAAAAAACAGGTAGCGAGAGAAACACACCTATCGGAAATTCCCATCCCTCTACACTTCGAGCGACAAGATAGATGAGGAACGATCGCGAGTAATTCCCAAGAGCAAAAAGGAGCACCCCGCAGAAAAGTATCCAGAATCGCATGGGTAAAACGGTGACCGAATCGGAAAGTGACGATTTTCGATCGTCTCTTGTCTCCGGGCTGGCGGGGCAGTCTAGCGGTTTTTCCCGCACCAAAAAGAAGAGGCTACTTGCGGCCAGAAGGCCAGGTACGAGTCCCATCAAAATGATGTTACCATACGACCACGCCAGCATGAGCAATACCGCGGCCAATAGGGGCCCGATCACAGCCCCCAGCATGTCGCTGGTCCGCTCTAACCCGAAAGCCCGCCCGAAATATTGGTGATCCACCGATCGCGATAGAAGATCATCCCGCAAAGGGCTGCGAAACCCGCGTGCAAACCAGGCAATCCCCCGGAAGAAGACCAAAAGCCCGGGCTGAATCGTGAAGCTGATGGCGGCGGTAAATACCGTGGTCACCAAATAGCCCGAGGCCGCCCAAGGCTTTTTCCGGCCGACGAAATGCCCAACGATCCCCCCTGCCAATTTCCCCAGGTTAAACAGGAGGTTGGCCACGGCCTCGATAAACCCGAGGACCTTCGGGCCGAGACCAGCCGCCCGTAAATACAGGGGGAGCACAGCTGTACAAACTTCGTGACTGACATCCGAGAAAAACGTCGCTAAACAGATGGCCAAAACGTTCCTATTAACCCACGATGGTCGCATTCAAATCTCCATGAAACCAAAAAGTTAGCGAAGTGCTTGGCTTCGCCTCTCATTCCGGGTTACATTCCTCTTTGCAGCAGACCGAGAAAGAGGACTTCCGCTGGGTGTTAGGCTTTCTTTGGCTCCGCAATCCCGCAACCCCAGGTCCGAGTTTGGAGGGAAATATCTGACGGGGGCAGCGGGGTCATTGCCGCCTGGGCTTATCGAAAGCTCCGATATAAAGACCGCAAGGAAGGAGGGAGCGATTCTAACACGGCCGAACTACAGGAAACAAGAAACTTCTCCGCCCCTCGATTCTCGGATCGGTCCGTACTTTGCGGCGGAGCTTAGAGTCGGTTCCAGCGGCGGTGAGGAAAAGCCGTCGACTTGGAGAAAAGCTGATTCATCACGGCGGAGATAGCTCGGCCAAGAGACCGGGCCGCCTCGGCAAATTCTCCTTTTGCCTGATAGCCCTCAGCCGATTGCCGCCACTCATCGAATCCCTTCCAATCCACCGGCCATTGTTCTTGCCTGCCTTTGCCGGCGAGGGCTTCCGCCACCTGGGAAAGGTAAGCGACAAACTCTTCATCAGGCACTGCCCGGTAGGTTCGATAGGGCCCTTCCTGAAGCTTGCCCTCGGCCCCAGCTCCTCGGGCAGCCCCAGCTGGCTTTCGCGACTTCCACCACGTTCTTCCCCTTTCCGCCAGCAAAGTTAACAAAAAACCTATCCCCGCCAAAACTGCAAAGGCAAAATAGAGGATGGCCTTCTGCAGCTCATCTCCCCACCACGAGACTACCGCGGCACCCAAGAGCAGAAGGAAAATACCTGCCGCTGCCCCAAGCAAAAGGGACCGAATGACCGCCGACCGCCCATGGCGAACAGGCAGTTTTTCGGCCTGTTCCACCTCGTCCACTCGGACGACAATAACGGAGATATTGTCCGGGCCGCCGTGATAGTTAGCCAAATGTACCAGCAATCGGGCGGCTTCGTCCGGCGGAAAAAGGGATACCACCTTGCCGATCTTGTCATCCGCCACCGGGCCAGAAAGCCCATCCGAACAAAGCACAAACACATCCCCGGGACGAAGATCCGGCAAACGATGGATATCCACCTTTACCTCGGGATGGGGTCCGAGGGAACGGGTGATCACGTTTTTCGGGATGTAAGCAAGCTGCTCCTCATCTGTGCCGATCAGTTGAGCTGCCTGAAGCTCCCAAACCAAGCTGTGGTCAAAGGTCAACTGCTCGAAATTTCCGTCGCGAAGGCGATAGATTCGGCTGTCGCCAACATTGGCAAGAACGGCCCGATCCGGAAAAAGGACAAGGGCACAGACGGTGGTGCCCATCCCGCGGAATTCGTCGTCGGCTTGGCCCCGCTGATGAATCTGCTGGTTGGCCTCCTGGATGGCTTCGACGAGAGCTTCCTCGGCAGGTCGATTCTCCAGCTTTCGGTAGGTTTGGATGAGGAGATCGGTGGCCAACTTGCTGGCCAATTCTCCGGCGGCATGAGCCCCCATGCCATCGGCCACCACAAAAACATGCCCCTGAGTCTGCCACTGCTGGCGGGTTCCGGCGGGGGCCACGCGGACACTGTCCTGATTGTTTGCCCGCCGCATCCCTACATGAGTAATGGCCGCAAAACTCACCCCAAATTGTGTGCCTGTCGCCTGTAATTCCATGACCCATCTTCACCCGTGCTTGGGTCTAGGGTAAGTAAGCTACTGCCCGGACAAATCTCCCCCCTCCACTCGCTCTCGGCTAAGTCCATTCCCCCGGGAACCCGGCCCATAAGTTCCGACTAAACTCACCTAACAGTAATTTAAAATCGATTCCTACCCACCTTTCAAGCCTAGTCTGCCTTTCCCTTGAAGTGTACTCCCAATTTGAGAATCTTCCAGGAAGGCAAAACCGCGTGAGTTTTTGCCAGGGAAGGGCACTTTCCCGGCAGTGCATGGTTCCTCGGTGTTGCTGAAGTCCAAGACGGGCATCCTTCCCAAAGCTTTTGTCCAAAGGTCCCAAGCGGGACCTCTACACCCCGCAAACCCAGGTGAACGCTTGCCAAAAAAGAGCCTGAACTATCACCATTACCTAGTAAATAGCCGGTGGCCGGGGGAATACATAGAGGGGGATCGGAGAGTAACTACGTGTTTTCGGCACAAAATGCGGGCAAGGCCGGCGAAGAGCCACGGCTCTCCAGGGGAAGATCGTTTGATTGGTGTTCGACGTGAACCAGGGTTGTGAAAAGCACAGGGGATACCTGAATAGTCTACCCCCAGGATTAAACGGAGGTTTGCCCCTGCCCGTGCCACCCAGGAAAGCCCATTTCAGGAAGATCCCGTCCTAGGGTAGGAACTCGCTGCTCTGGAGGAGACACCACAGCCCGCCAGCCGGAAATGCTCGTTTTCTGCCAAAAAAGCTCTTACGTCGGCCCAGGAGTTAGCCCCCAATTGCCCAAGCCTCTTGCTCAGAACGGCTTGCAGTGCCAGGGGAAGACGGAACTCGGTGAGGCAGTAAATTTCGGAGAGGCATGCATTCCGGGAACTTTTAGGGGGTTGCGAAGAGGGGAAGTAAGGAGTGGAATAAAAAGGGAACAAGGAGTGGAATACAAAAGGTGGGGCCGGGGATTCTCGGCCACCAGCCGGGCTATTTACCTCTCAGCCGGGGTCCGCGGTCGGCTTGGAGGTCTGCCCGCTTAAAGCCGGCCAGTGCCGAGAAATTCCCGGCCCTTACCCCCGCCACAGGGTGCCGCCCCTTCGAGCAACTTGCCCCTTTTCACTGGGGTTCCGCTCGCCCTCCGTACCCCTCGTCGACCCTCCGCGTAACCGTTCGTAGGTCCCTACCTGCTTAAATTCTGCCCAACGCAAAACCCGGAAGATAGCCCCTTAACCCCCCGATTTTTTTCAGATTGGACAGAGTTTGGGCAATCAGAGGTGCCAATCTGGGCCCGGGAAGGGATGCAAGGATCGTGGCCCGAAAAGTCCGCATTAGACCGTTCAACCTTTGGCTGAGGGAATTCCCCGGCATAAGCTCATCGCGGGGACCTATGGACGACCAGGAGTTGCGGAGGTTCCTCGCAAGCATCCACCAAGCGACCCCCTCCCGGTGGTGCCCTCATGTGCGGACTTCAGCACTAGGCTGTTCAGAAAGGAATCCTTCCGAAAAAGTGATTTCGAATTTCCTTTGCTTAAGCGGAAGCCCTCCAACGAAAAGGTGCTGCCGATCGGGGAAACTCCCGGCCGGTGGCACTCCACCCGATGGGAGGAGATTTGCCGTAACTCGATAACGACCGGGGAGTTAGGCACTTATACCCCGTATGACGGTGACTATCCCATCACGAATGGTAACCTGTCACGATTTCACTGATTGCGGGAGGCCGTTGGGACTATTCCATTCCGGCCATCCACCCATCCCGGCCCACTTCCCCCGATCAAAAAACTCCGTGCCCCGCGAGCAGGTCAACCAAGGAGGTGAAATTTTCCCCAAGTCCCTCCTAACCTGGAGAATCAAGTCCCAGGAGAGAAGCAACCCCGCGGCCGGCTGAGCCTCGGAATGCCCGTGCCGCAAGAAGGCCTCCGGAAACGGACCTCCTACCAGGCACCCACTGGGGGCAATAGCCGACCGGTAACCCGGAGGCAAAAAACGGCCAGCCCTTTCCGTAACCCGGCAAGCCGACAGCGGGGGAAGAAATCGAGGAGTGCTGTAACCCGCTATTCTCGAGAGAAACCTTGAACCTCCCCAACCGGGGTTTCCTCCCCCTAGTCCTTGGGAAGAATCCGGTCCTTGCCTACCCACGGACGAAGGACCTCGGGAATTACCACCGATCCATCGGCCTGCTGATAGTTTTCCAGGATAGCAACCAAAGCCCGGCTAATCGCAATCGCTGTGCCGTTCAAGGTATGGAGCAACCGGGTACCCTTCTCCCCTTTGACCTTGTAACGGGCATCGAGCCGCCGTGCCTGGTAATCCGTACAGTTCGAGGTACTCGTGACCTCTCCGTATTCTCCCCGGCCGGGCATCCAAGCTTCTAGGTCGTATTTGCGGTAGGCCGGCCCACCCAAATCCCCAGTTGCCGTGTCCACTACCCGATAATGGATTCCCAGCCCATCGAAAATCCGGCATTCCAGTTCCCGGAAGTATTCCAGCATGGCATCGCTCTGCTCCGGAAGGGTAAAGGCGAACATCTCTACCTTGGTGAACTGGTGAACCCGGTAGATGCCTCGGGTGGCTCGGCCGTGGGCCCCCGCCTCGGTTCGAAAACAGTGGCTAATCCCACACAACTTCAGGGGGAGCAAATCCGCATCAATCACCTGACCTGCTAGGAGGCCCCCCAGGGTGATCTCCGCGGTGGCAATCAGGCTCAGATCGGTTCCCTCGATGCTATAGATCTGCGTTTCCGGCCCCCGGGGAATAAACCCGATTCCCTCCAAGATGTGGTTCCGGGCCAAATCCGGCGTAATCATCGGTGTAAAACCTTCCTCCATGAGGATATCGAGGGCATAACGTTGAAGAGCAAGCTCCAGCAGGACAGCTTCGTTTTTCAGGAAGTAAAATCCGTGACCGGTGACCCGGGCTCCACCCTCGAAATCGATCAAATCGAGCATCTGGGCAATTTCCACATGATCGCGAGGGGGAAAATTGAACTCGGGCTTGGGTGTCCGACCGTAACCGATTACCCGATTCGATTGGCTGTCCGGCCCCACCGGGGCATCCGGATGGGTCATATTGGGAATCATCCGGTGGATAGCACTGGCTTCGGCTTCGATGGTGGCCAGCCGATCCTGGATTTCGGCGGCCTTTTGCCGCACGAGCCGCCCTTCTTCTCGCAAAGCATCTTTTTGGGCGGGATCCTGAGTGCGGGCCATGCGTTGGGCGATTTGGTTGGCCTGCCGGTTGAGTTCCTCAAGCTCGGCCTGAAGCCGCCGCCGCTCCTGCTCCAAGGCCACAAATCGGTCCAAATCTACGTGGACATTCCGATTCCGGCAGTTTTCCCGAACCTTTTCCAAATTCTCTAAGATAAATCGTCGATCGAGCATGAGTCCTACCGTACCTTCCTCTGTTCCAACAACCCCGTGGTGAACTTACGTCCTCCACACCGCCTAAGACTGCCAAAAAAGCCCTGTAGTCCATCCGCCCTTTCAGGACCGAGCGTGGATCTTTCCAGTGCTTGAAGGAATGTCTCCGGCAGAAGCAATCGACAACCCTACAAAGCCATTTCGGCCCGGACCGGCCGCGATAGCATCAAGAATCTTTAGGCAACTGCCTGGTTTTTGCCGAGCCAAATTCCGCTCTAACCCCGGGCTTCGGTCGGCGGAAAGTTCTTCGACTCCTATCCCCTTTTCACGCGGGACAATTCATCCCAAAGCCGACTACTAGTCCGAATGCCCCGGTGAAAGTCGACAAGTGAAAACCGCTCGTTGGGGCCGTGGGCATTATCCGTCTCCTGGCCCCATCCCACCAAAAGGATATAGGCCCCCAAAGCCCGATGGAGAGCACTGACGATGGGAATTGATCCGCCTGCCCGGATAAATACCGGAGGACATCCGAAGCCTTCCTCAATGGCTCGGCGGGCTGCATCGATCCAGGGACTACGAATCGGCAAAGCAAAGGCCCGACATTGGGCCAGAACCGTCAACTTCATCCGAATCCCCGGCGGGCACATTGGCTCCAGGTAGCTTTTCACAGCCTGCACAATCTTCCCCGGGTCCTGATCGGGCACCAAACGAAAGCTAAACTTCGCGGAAGCCGACCGGGGAATAATCGTCTTTGCCCCCTCTCCTTGGTAACCACTGGAAAGCCCCGAGATATCGAAGCTCGGTCGGGTCCATAGACGCTCGAGGACCGTGAAACCGCTCTCCCCGCTCCCCCCGGAGACTCCGATCTCTTCAAAAAACTTGTCTTCGTCGAAGGAAAGCAGGCCGAGCATCGACCGCTCTTCTTCGCTGATGGGCTTGACGTCATCATAGAACCCCGGCACTTTGACCCGGCCACGCTCGTCCACGATGGCCCCCAACATCCGTGTAAGCACATTGGCCGGGTTGCTAACCGCCCCGCCGTAGGTGCCCGAGTGCAAGTCGGAGTGCGGTCCCTCCAGGTCCAACTGGAAATAAACAATCCCTCGTTGGGCATAGGTTATCGCGGGCTGACCGGGCCCAAATTGGGCGGTATCGCTGATTACCACACAATCGCAGGCAAAACGTTCCGGCTCCTCCTGAAGCAATGCCGCAAGTCCCGCACTGCCAATCTCCTCCTCCCCCTCGATGACAAACTTCAAGTTGATGGGGAGACTACCACGGACAGCAAGCCAGGCCTCGGTGCTGAAGACGTGAGTGAGTAACTGACCTTTGTCGTCACTGGCTCCCCGGGCATAGATAAAGCCATCCCGCCGGCTGGGTTCGAAGGGCGGAGTTTCCCAGGCTTCCAGCGGCTCGGCCGGCTGTACATCGTAATGCCCATACACAAGTACGGTGGGAGCCTCTGGGATAACAGGGGATGATTGGGCATAGACCAAGGGATGGGCATCCGGCTTGGACTTCGGGAGAAGAATTTCTGCCCGGAGGCCGATCGACTGAAACTTCCGGCGAAGCCACTCGGCGGCCCGCACCATCTCCTGCCGGCACTCGGACTTTGCACTGACCGACGGAATCCGGAGAAAATCGCAAAGCTCTGCCTCAAATCGGGAGGCATGCTCGCGGAGGAATTTGTCTATGGTGGTCATAAGTTCTTGCCTTAACCAAGGCAAACAGAGCAATACCGAGGGGGAAGAATCGGCAACCCCTCAAAGGGCAGAATTGGCAACTCTCTGAACGAATACAACCTAAGCCGATGAACGAATACAACCCAAGCCCATTGTTCCTAATGGTTGGGCACAAAATAATGTTTCGATTCAGGAAGGCCTCGTTAAACAGTACGACATATTAACACATCGAAGCCGGCGGGAAGAGTCCTTCTCGGAAGGAACCTGAGTTTCTCACCAATTAGCCGTCCCATATCCAAAGACTGCCAACCCCAGCTCACCCGGGAATTTCTATTCTCCGGAATTTTTATTCTCCCAATGGTGGTCACCTCGGGCAAAGGAGGGAAGACCCCGCGTGGGAAAGAAGATAAATTGGGGGTTGCCAGAAAACTAGCCAAATTTGGTCCCTTTTGGGGCTATCGGTAAAGTCCCCAAAGTCCCTTGCCTCGGCGGACAGTCGGTCCCCGATTCTGGCGGAATTCCTCGTAAGGGCTTCCGGGGGGAAATATAAGTCAGAGTGCCCCTGGTAACCGGGCCGAATCGACAACTGCCCCTTCGACCGCGGGGTTGGACAAATCGGAAGGCAGCGGAAGAGAAAGATCGTGGGAAAATCGAGCAAGTCTTGTGAATGGTCCCTTCCGAGTTAGGTCTGATGAACGATCCCTTTCGAGTAACCTTGATAGTTCCCGAAAAACACTACATATGGCCAGGTAAGAGACGAAACTATCGACGGTTTGGGGCCGCTTGCTGGTGGGCAGACTATTCAGACTCCGACTGGACTATCCAAACCTTTCATAAATCCCTGAAAATACTTGCGTGCTAATGATTCCGCCGGATCTCTCAACCTGGTGGGCCCCGTCCGCATGGGTCGGGAACGAATCCCCCTTGTAGTCCAGGCCGGCAATTCTCCCCCTCGGGTGGAGATCGTCCCCCGCCTTGGGATTTGGTTCCCCTCTTCTGGAATAACCAACCAACTCCTTGCCAAGCATGCCGGGTTGGCAGGCCGGGGCACTATTTCGGGGTGAGCCATTTTTCGGGCTCGGCCGGGAAGATGGCTTGATACCGCACTCCTTGCCGCGGTTGAGCCATCCAGGGAGCCACAGTATCCCGCCAGCGGGCATAATGAGGCGTCTGTTTGTGGGCTGCTGCCGCCGCTTCGTCCCGATAGACCTCTAGCAGAACAAAGCTATCGGGGTCGTCGGCCTGTTGGAGCACATCAAAGCGGATGGCCCCCGGCTCCTGGATTGAATTTCGGGCATTGTCCAGGGTGGCCTCGATAAATTGCTGCCGAAACTCAGGCTTAACCTTCACGTGGACAAATGTTATGTGCATCGGTCCCTTACTCCCAAGCCCTCAGGATGTCATTGCAAGATAGAAGTGTATTTACGTGCACCACTGGCCCAAACCGGGAAAGGCTACACCCCAGTCCCGATACCGCTCCGATTCGATCGACAGTCTGCCCTAACGGAGGGCGGCCCGTCCGCCAGATGCTGTAATCAGGCTACCGGACCCGCAAGCATTATTGCAAACACGGTAGCCCCAAGCAATTACCGGTGTCCTCTTAGGAGCCCAGCGACAGAAAAGACCTTGTCTCCACGCAACCTGCTCTACCCTCGGAGGCCGTCCCGAAATTCCTTCCTGGTCGCTCTCGGCTCCGCAGTGCCCGGTAATCAACCCTGGAAACTCCGCCAAAAAACCAAAGTTGGGCAATGCACCACCCTGTGGAAATTGATCAAGGATCCCATTTGGCAGCCAATTATGGGAACAACCTCCGAACGTTATCCCCCCGGAAACCGATTTGAGGGAGTGCGTTTGCAACCGTTAATAACGATAGCTCCAGCATCTTGCCACAGGCTCTCGCAGTTTGCCGGACCTCGCTATTATGGACCAACACTCGGGTTTATTATGGACCAACAATGGCTCGGCCCCCGCCAGTCCTGAAACGCTCGCGGCATTTGGCTGGGAACAATGGCTACAAACAGCCACAAAAAAGGTAGAGATTTTGCCCTGTTGCAAGCCAGCAGCCTCATCTCCCCACAAGTAATCCCCCGATGGTTAGGAAACCCATCACTTAATAAGGAAACCCCACTACTTAACGAAGATAGGAAGAAGAGCCAAGAGAAAGCTTGCAAGATTATGGAGCACATGAAGCACTACCGAAGGGACCACTCGGACTGTTCGGTAATAGAGCATCCCGAGGACCACGGCCAGGAAAAAGATCGGCACCGGATCGGGGGCCCAACCTAACGGGGCCAGCAGACGGGTCAACTGGGCCTGCAGTAGCCAAAGCGGAGGGGTGACCACCACACAGGCAAGGGCTCCTACCTTCATGTCATAGCCCAGCTTTCTGAGATCGATTCCCATATTGGCTAGAAAACCTCCCCGCTTGCCGGCTGCCATGATCATTACCGCCAAAAGGGTTACGATACCCAATTGGGCAGTAAAGTTCATGGCCTGACGAACCTCCTCCACCGGAGGGATTTCCTCGGCGGACCTTCCGTGTAAGAGGGCAAACCAAAGGGATATCCCCACTACGGGAAGAAAACCGGGCAGAAAGAGACGAAACAGCCGGACCCGCCGTCGCCATCTTCGCTCCCGCTGGCCGAGATATCCGAGCAGTACAAGCCGAAAAATTACCTCCTCCACAATCGGGGCCAAAAGAACCACCACTGCAGAACACCACAGCACGGTACCCAAGCTTGGATCTGCCTGCAAAAGTAAAAAGACCGGATGGACCACAAGCTCTTCCCAGTCGTTCGAAGAGGAGGCGTTTTCGGCCGAGGATGAAGCTTCCTCGGAGAACTCCCGCACCAAGTGAGAGTGTCTGAGGACCTGGTCGATTAAAGGTTGCTCCAGTGATGGAGAAGGGAGGCCCCCCAAAAGAAGTTCCACAGCCAAGCCGAGGATCAATCCCCAATGGAAAAGGAAAAATACGACCAAAGCCTCCCACCCGGACCAGGTCGGCCGCCTGCCCGCTTCGTAAGGAAGGACCTCCCCCTTTTTCCGCAGGCGGTTCCACAACTTCGCCCCGGTTACAAGGCTTACAAGCACGGTCACCAAAACAACAACTTCCGCCAACAGTTCTCCCATCGATCTCTCAGCAGGAAAAGGTCAAGATTGGGGCAGATTTTGGAAAGGATTTCCCTTGTTACTCAAGCTTTCCAACAAAACTTCCCAAAAACCCGGTCGGTACCCCTTCAGCGACTGATAGCTTTTTGAAAGCCGCCAGGTTGACCGACGGCCACTACCGACTTTTCGCAACGGCTAGTTCCGGCCTTGCCCCGTAAGTCGGCCCTAGAACAACCCAGCAGTCTAAAGATGTGCCCCGCTTCGCCAAGCCAAACGCAAGGGGCTGGGGGGAAATGCCGGTCGGTTTCCCCCAACTTTTGGCCAGTTTCCTGGGCCAGCCCATCTGCACGACAGGTTGAAGCCAAATCTTCCCACGGCCGGCATTGAACCCGAATCTCCCCACGGCCGGCATTTACTTAGCCTGCGGTAAGAAAGGCTTTAGCAAGCCGAACCATTGGCCAAATGTACACAATTCCCGAGTAAACGGTGACGGCCACCATCGCCCAGACCGAAGCCACTACTACCCAGTATAACCAAGCCCAAGCAGGGGATGTGTCGGCTCCTACTGCCAGGAATAACAGTCCAGCGGCCCCTGCCACACTCTGCACCACCATTTTCAATTTTCCCGCGGTCTGAGCAGAAAAATCTTGCCCTCGTTCTTCCACCCAACTTCGCAAGGCTGTCACAAGGAGTTCCCGGCCCAAGACGACAACCACCATCCACGGCTGAAGTAGCTCCGGGCGGGAATGCATCCTCGGATCTGCGACAAGAAAGACCAATGTGCCGCAGATAAGGATCTTATCGACAAAGGGGTCCAGTATTCGGCCGAGCACGGTAACCATCCCAAACCGACGGGCCAAAAACCCATCCACCCAGTCACTTCCCGTGGCAATCACAAAAAGCACAAAGCCGGCGGCATATCCCCAGGAGACCGGGAGGGAGAGGATCACAAACAAAACAATCGCCAATCCCAACCGGCCCACCGTGATCCAGTTCGGTAATCCCAACCTCCACAGAAGGGTAAGGACGTTGGAAGCCATCGCAAAAGCTCAACTCTCTGTTGGTTAATCTGCTATGACAACCGAGGAACTTGCGGCAGCGGTCGCCGGAGAGGTTTTCTCTTCCGCTCCTGTCTGCGTTTTTCGTGATAAGACCATTTCTTTGATCCCGCTGGATTTCAGTCCGGGATCCGGCCCTTTTTAGCCTGAGTGGTCTCTCCGACTACGAACCTCGTTGCCGGTATTCCCCAGCCCGACAACCGGTGGGAATTTTTGCCCCGCAGCCTCTTGAGAGCAATCTCCCCTAGTTCTGGAGCGGTAAGGTTCAGGAAAGTTCCTCGATGACCGCGGGCTTTAACCCTCCGGCAAAGGTGCCGGTCACCTCCTTTGCCACACCGCAAGGCGAGTCATTCCGCTGGGTAACGTTGAAGCACCAAACCAGTCTCGCAAGGAAATTTTTTCCCAAGGAGTTCTTCATCCGTTTCATTATCGTGCTCTTCTTCGTCGCCGTCGCGTGGGGTGGGGTTTTGTCGACGGGTACAAGCTCATCGTGGTTTGCCCACCGGAGCGGCAATCAGGTCATAACCATGCCGGGCTACAATTTCGCAGGGAACCAGTTGTCCCGGTCGAATGCCTTTGCCTGTGACATAGACAACTCCGTCAATCTCGGGTGCCTGGGCATAGGTCCGGCCGACAAAGACCCCCTTCTCCCCCCGAACCGGCAGATCGATTAGCACATCGAGGGCCTTTCCCACCTGAGCATCATTCCAGGCGAAGGCAATTTCCTGCTGAATGGCAAGCAAGGCCTCCGCCCGGCGTTTCCGCTCGGCTTCTGGCACTTCACCGTCCAGCCGAAGGGAAGGAGTGTCCGGCTCGGGAGAATAAGCAAATACCCCCAAATGCTCAAACCGCTGGGCACGAACGAATTCACACAACCTCTCGAATTCCTCCTCGGTCTCTCCTGGAAAGCCGACCATCAAGGTGGTTCGGATGACAACCCCTGGGATAGTTTGACGGATTCGGGCTAACAAAGTCTCGATTTCTGCCCGAGTGGTTTGGCGATTCATCCGCCGTAAAATCCGGTCTTCGCTGTGTTGCAGAGGGAGATCCAAATAGGGCACAACCCGCCGGCTGTCGGCAACCGTGTCGATAAGTTCCTCCGTTACATGTGTGGGATAAAGGTAGAGCAAGCGGATCCACTCAAGACCTTCCACCTCTTCCAACCGACGGAGAAGTTCCGGAAGAAGAGATTTGCCGACCAAATCCACTCCGTAATAGGAAGTGTCTTGGGCTACCAAAATGAGTTCCCGGGTCCCAGCGGCAGCCAAGGCCCTCGCCTCCGCCACCAGTTCCTCAAGCGGTCGGCTCACATATTTGCCGCGGATTTTCGGGATGGTACAGAAGGTGCAAAAACGATCACAACCCTCCGCGATCTTCAGATAAGCGACATGGGGAGCGGTCAACCGCATTCGGCTGGGAAACACCGCCTGCCCACCCGGGCAACTTTCCGGGCACTCCGGTGGGGATGGGAGAAGGATTCGACTGTCCGCCTGGGATCCGCCATCCAAAAGTTCTTCCGCAAGCTCGCCAATCTGCGATTCCCCCCACACTCCCACCACTCGGTCCACCCCAGGACACCTCTCCAGGAGCTTCTCCCCTTCGTACTGGGCAAAACAGCCGGTGACAATCACTTTTCCCACAAAACCCTGCCGCTTTAGCTCGAGGACTTCGTAGATCGTTTTCAGCGATTCTTCTCGAGCGGAGGCCAAAAACCCGCAAGTATTGACCACCACAAGGTCCGACCCCTCCAGCCGTGGTGTGAAGCGGAGACCAATGTCCGCAAGTTGGGCACAGATTTGCTCGGAGTCGACCAGGTTCTTCGGACACCCCAGAGAAATGATGCTGAAACTGCCTCGCTGCCCAGCACTTCCTGCCGGGCCAGGTTCCTGTTGTGGATGTTTTTCTCGCGATCCCTTCATGGTCGTCCCCAATTTTTAGGGTACTTTCGGAACCGAAGCAGATGGAAACCAGTATGCTAATCCCCCTCGGCAACTATGCCTGGGTCACCCCCGCATGTTCAGGAAAACTTTTGCTGCTGGTGCCGGCAGCACTCTGCCCCACTATTACCCCGCATGTTCAGCGAGGCCTTAATACCCGGCTGTTTGGGGGCCGTCGTGACGTGTCCCACGCATGTTCAGACAGACCTTGCTTAGCCCACCACCAGATTGGAATTGCCCCTGGTCTTATTCCACCACCAAATTGAAATTGCCTCCCTGTGAAGTTCCTTTATGCCAAGAGCAGACGTCACCAAGAACTACCCCCAAAGTACCCCACCAGGTTTGGCCAAGCCGACGTTCCCCGAGTACCGAATTAAACTCACAAGGGCACGTTTGTCCTACCCATTTTCCGATCCAGTTTCCGATCCAGTTCCCGGCACCGAAACCGTTTATCACCCCCAGTTGACGGAAATGGGAACACCTGCATAGTAAATTGGTGAAAATCGGAACACCTGCTTGTCGATCGCCGGGAAAAAGGCCGGCAATCCGGCTTCCTGTCTCCGTGCGAACAATCCCACGAAGCATTCTGGGGGATGGCCCCCGCCAGTTCGAAGCATCACAAAACTTCCGCGGCCGATAATCCCTTAAGCTCGATGGCAACTAAGTGGGTGTTCCTAATTCGCTTTTTCTACGGGAGAAAGTCCTTCCCGGGCCAAAGCCTGAAGATGCTGCATTCGCGAGGAGTAATCCCCCTGCAGATCTGCGAAAAACCCGGTGCCAATGACCAGCATGTCCGCCCCTGCTTCCGTACAGAGGGCTACGTTCTCAGCTTTCACGCCACCGTCGATGGAAAGGACTAGGGAAGAAGGTGCCACAGCCCGAAGCCCTCGTAATTTTTCCAAGGCACCAGCCTGAAATACCTGACCACCAAAGCCAGGCATCACGCTCATCACAAGCACCAGATCACATTCGCCCAGAAAAGGCTCAAGAGTTTGCCAAGGAGTAGGCGGATTTAAAGACAGTCCTGCGGCCGCCCCAAGCCGGCGGATTTCTTCCAGCAAAGGCCGAGGATCAGGAGCCACTTCGATGTGGACCGTTAAAGCATCCGCACCGGCATTCCGGAAAGGTTTCAGGAACTGCCCCGGGTTTTCGATCATCAAATGCACGTCGAGGATCAGATCCGTGACCCGGCGGATAGCCTCCACAATAGGCACTCCCATGCTCAGGTTCGGAACGAAATGCCCGTCCATGACATCAATATGCAAGACGGTGGCCCCTGCCTTCTCCAATTCACGGATCTCCTCCCCCAGCCGGGTAAAATCGCATGCTAAAAGGGAGGGGGAAATCACCGGCCGATTCTGCCGAATGTCCGCCAACCAGTTGCCGGAAGCATTCACCCGCATGGTGTGGTCTCTCGAAAGCTCCAAATCGGTTGGAATTTCCCTAACCCCTTCCGCAGAGGGGAACCGAGCCGCAAGAATTCGACCTCCCGAAAGCCGGTCCTCCTGGAGGCCGACTTAAAGATGCCCATTTAGCCAAGAATTGTATTGCAACGAGCTTCAAAAAGCTCATCTTTCTTCATCCCTCTGCCACCCAGCCGTACTCGGAGATTGCCGGCCCCGGCCGGCAACGATTAGGTCAACCTGCAATCAAGGGGTCAAGAAAGCCCCTCAGCCGAACCAGGCCGAAGTCCCTCGTGACCAGGTGGCAAATCAAGCATGAAGGGGACAAAATCTGTTCGCGGCCTCTGGACCGAGGTTGCACAAACGCCAATACAGTTGGCAATGCGGCCCCACTTAGGCCCCATCCATAGCAGTTAATCACACAATGGGTAGCAGACTACCGCCCTCCGACGAAGACCGCAACCGGAAGCTGAAAAGGATGGGGGGAGCAGAAAGACAATGTTCCTCTCTCTCCTGCTGTCAAAGTGACAGCCACCCTCCGGGCCTGCAAAATCTAAGAATCCCCCTTCTTCTCCTGAGATCTAAGTCTAGGAACCATCATAGGTTACGACGCTTTGCCGGTTTAGGCACAGTTCTTGCACCGGGTTATTCAGCAAACCGATCACCTGCCAAATTTGGGGAAGAATGCCTCGAACCCTATAGCTGCAAGAGCCTACTTCAGGGGTCTGCCCGGGCATGGAGGCCCACAAATCCATCGGAACAAACCCGCGATTCGAATATTGCTGCCGTTGTTGTTAAAAATTGGCCTAAGTTTCGTCTGCGTTTCGAGCTTGAATCAATTCCCGAAGGCCCCGATATACGGGGGCAATCCGACCGGAGAGAGAACATTTAAAAAGGCTGCTCAGTGGTTCGGTTACTGCTCCGGGAACTGGAATAACGGGAACTTAAAGATTTTTCGGCTACTGGATCGGGAACTTGAAGACCTGAAGTTACTGTCGGGGATCTCCGGATCCGCACTCGGTTGTGCGGTGACTGAAGAATCGAAGGAGGACTACAGCAGTGGCGAAACAAATGGTTTTTGAAGACACTGCCCGGTTGGCATTGGCAGAGGGTGTAACCAAGTTGGCCCGGGCGGTTCGGACGACCTTAGGCCCCCGGGGCCGGCATGCTGTTTTGGATAAGGGTTGGGGTTCTCCCAAAATCACTAAGGACGGAGTGACGGTAGCTGAGGATATCAGCCTCCAGGATCCTTATGAAAACCTCGGGGCTCAGCTTGTTAAGGAGGCTGCTTCGAAGACCAACGATGTCGCAGGCGATGGCACCACCACAGCTACCGTGCTGGCCGAGGCCATGTTCCGCGAAGGACTGCGGATGATCGCTGCCGGGGCTGACCCCATGGCCTTGGCCCGGGGCATGCATAAAGCCACCGAGGCCGTGGTGGAAGAAATCCGGCGGATGGCCAAAAAGATCGATGATAAGAACAAGAAAGAAATCATGCAGGTGGCCACTATCGCCGGGAATAACGACCCCGAAATCGGAGCGGTGCTGGCCGATGCCTTCATGAAAGTGGGCAAAGATGGGGTGATTACCGTCGAAGAAGGAAGACAGGCTGAGACCTACGTCGAATTCGTCGAAGGAATGCAGTTTGACCGCGGGTATCTCTCCCCGCATTTCGTAACCAATCAGGAAGAGCAGACCTGCGAGCTCGAGAATTGCTATATCCTTGTCCACGAGGAAAAAATTTCCAGTGCAAAGCCTCTGATTCCTCTCCTGGAAGCAGTAAGCCGGTCCGGCAAACCTCTCTTGATTATTGCCGAGGATGTGGAGGGTGAAGCCCTTGCCACTTTGGTGGTCAACAAGCTGCGGGGCATCCTTAGCTGCTGTGCTGTGAAGGCACCCGGCTATGGCGAACGCCGCAAGGCAATGCTCGGCGACATCGCCATCCTTACCGGGGGTCAGCCTATCTTCAAGGACTTGGGCATCAACTTGGAATCGGTAAAGCTTTCGGATCTGGGCACGGCCAAGAAGGTCATCGTCACTGCCGATGATACTACCATCATTGGCGGAGGCGGGAAGAAGGAAGCCATCGAAGGCCGGGCCGAACAGATCCGCCAGGAAATCGAAAAAACCACAAGCGATTACGACCGGGAAAAACTCCAAGAACGGTTGGCTAAGCTCTCCGGCGGTGTAGCCCAAATCATGGTGGGGGCTGCCACCGAAACGGAGATGAAAGAACGGAAAGCCCTCATGGAGGATGCTAAGGCGGCTACTCAGGCTGCTTTGGCCGAGGGAATCGTCCCCGGTGGGGGTGTGGCCCTCATTCGGGCCAGCAAGGCCCTGGAAAAGTTGGAACTTACCGGGGATGAAGCCCTCGGGGCGAAAGTGGTTCAAAAGGCTTTGGAGATGCCGCTGTACTGGATCGTGGAAAATGCCGGGTATGACGGAGGGGTTGCCGTCAACCGGATCAAGCAATCCAAGAATAAAAACGAAGGTTTCGATGCCGAAAAGTGCGTCTACTGCGACATGGTCGAGGCTGGAATTATCGACCCAGCTAAAGTGGTCCGCGTGGCCCTGGAAAACGCAACGAGTGTTGCCTCGTTGCTTCTGACTACCTCCTGCCTCGTGACCGAAATTCCTAAGAAAAAGAAGGAACGACCCCGCCGTGGCCCGGAGGACTTTGAGGACTTCGAGGAATAAACCCTGTAGGAAGGAAGCAAGGGGTTCCTTAAGTCTCTCGGTTCTAGGTCCGGGTTGTCGTCGAGGGTCGTTGGAATCTAAACGCATCGAGGGCCATTGTAACCTAAAGGAAACTCCGGCAACTGTAGCCGGTTGACCATACTCAAAGGGGCAGGAAGAACGGTTCCCGAGCAATGGTGAAAAAAATGGGGCTAAGGGGGAGAGACTCGGATCCCCCGCTCGGCACAGCTACTGCCGAAGAGGCAAACGAATCGAAGGTGAAAGGATCCGGGCCTTCCAGGTGGAAGGCCCAAGCTCGGAGGTAAGTCGGACAGTTGCGATTCCGGTCAAGTAAACCCAACCTCTTAAGGACAGTTCAAGATTAAGGAAAGGTGGAGACCATGGCAAAGACGATCAACCTCAAGCCGCTCGATGACCGGGTTGTTGTCGAACCGATGGAAGCCGAAGAGCGAACCCCGGGGGGAATTGTGCTGCCGGATACCGCCAAGGAAAAACCCCAGCGGGGCAAGGTTTTGGCAGTTGGGCCTGGGAAACTTTTGGAGAATGGCCAGAGGAGCACCATGTCCGTGGCCGTCGGCGATGAGGTGATCTTCGGCAAGTATGCCGGTACAGATATCGAGATCGACGGTCGCGAGATCAAAATCCTGCGGGAAAGCGACATCTTGGCGAAGGTAATCAAGGAGTAGTTAGCCTGCCCTGCTACCCTGCTGGCAGCCGGCTATAGGAGTCGGCCTAGTGTTGTGCCACTTGTTCTGCCGCGGGGGGCGGGATGCGGAACGGTCCAGAATTTCCCTGGCCAGCGAATCCTGGACCTTGTTTTCACCGAACCCTCACGGGTTCGGACCTTTGGCTTGCCCATCGTTTGTCAGCAAAGGCAAAGCAGCAAAGGCAAAAAATCTACTTGGAAATTTCGGAGGTGGGTTGGGTGTGATGGGGTCGGCCCGAAATACCGTCGGGTCGGCTCTGGGAACAATTGGAAATTGGGCATTGGATAGATTTGGAGAGGGACCATAACCGTGGCTAAGCAACTGCTTTATGAGGATCAAGCTCGGAAAAAGCTTTACGACGGTGTGGACAAGTTAGCCCGGGCGGTGGCTGTCACGCTGGGCCCCACCGGTCGCAATGTGATTATCGACAAAAGCTACGGTGGCCCGACCGTTACAAAGGACGGGGTCACAGTAGCAAAAGAGATCGAGCTCGAAGACCGCTTTGAGAACATGGGGGCCAAGCTGGTCAACGAAGTAGCCTCCAAGACCTCCGATGTGGCCGGCGATGGGACAACCACAGCAACCATTTTGGCCCGGGCAATCTATCGTGAGGGTCTCCGGCACTTGACAGCCGGTGCGAATCCCGCTGCCCTCCGGCGGGGAATTGAACGCGGAGTCCGGGCAGCAATTGATCACCTGTACACAATTGCCAAGAAGGTTACTACCAAAGAGGAAATTGCCAACGTCGGGGCAATCAGTGCCAATAACGACCGGAAAATCGGCGAACTGCTTGCCGAAGCAATGGAAAAGGTCGGTAGCGACGGCGTGATCACCGTCGAGGAAGGTAAGACCGCTACCACCACCTACGAGATCGTCGAAGGCATGCAGTTCGATAAGGGGTATCTTTCCCCTTACTTCATCAACCGGCTTGAGCACATGGATTGTGTGCTCGAGGATTGCTACATCCTCATCCACGAAAAGAAAATCAGCAACATCCGCGATCTTATCCCGCTGTTGGAGCGGGTAGCTCAGACGGGCAAGCCCCTCCTGATCATCGCCGAGGATGTCGAAGGGGAAGCCTTGACGATGCTGGTGGTCAACAAGTTGCGAGGAGTTCTGAACTGCTGTGCGGTCAAGGCTCCCGGCTTCGGCGATCGTCGGAAGGCAATGCTCACCGACATCGCTATCCTCACCGGTGGCACGATGATCAGCGAGGATTTGGGGATCAAGTTGGAGAATGTCACCCTGGAACATCTCGGCCGGGCTAAGAAGGTCATTGTGGACAAGGACTCCACGACCATCGTGGAGGGTATGGGGAAACCTTCGGAAATCAAGGCCCGGATCGAGCAACTGCGGAAGCAGATCGAAGAGACCGATAGCGACTACGATCGCGAGAAATTCCAGGAACGCTTGGCCAAGCTGGCCGGCGGTGTTGCGGTCATCCACGTGGGTGGGGCTACCGAGGCCGAAATGAAGCAAACTAAAGCCCGCGTGGAAGATGCCCTCCATGCTACCCGGGCGGCTGCCGAGGAGGGTATCGTGCCCGGTGGCGGGGTGGCACTCCTGCGGTGCCGAGAAGCAGTGGAAAAAGCCCGGCAGAATGCTCGGGGTGATGAAAAGCTCGGAGTGGACATCATTTACAAGGTACTCTCCATCCCCTTGGAGCAGATTGCGGAAAATAGCGGGTTCGACGGGGCGGTCATTGCCGAGGAAGTGGCTCAGAAGCCGACCAATTACGGCTTCGATGCCAACACCGGCAAGATTGTCGACATGTTCAAGGCCGGGATCATCGACCCGCTCAAAGTCGTGCGGATTGCCTTGGAAAATGCCGCAAGCATTGCCGGCCTGATGCTCACCACCGAAACCTTAGTGACCGACCTCAAGGATGAAGACAAGAAACGGCTGGTGGAGGGTGCAGTCGTTTAGCCGGCCGTAAGGGCAAGGCCGGGGAAAGTACTCCTTGGGCAGAATGCCCTGTTTCCTGGTGGACCCGGCAAAAGGTGTGCCGCAGTACCTTGGGCAGACGGGGAGGGCCAGTCCCAAAACCGGAAAGCATCTTGCCTGAATTTCCGGATCTTGCCCGCCGGGACAGGGCATGCTTCATCAGGCCGGGAATTCCCGCGAAACCCGAATAACCCAAGGACGAACGGAGGCCACTTGTTCAGCACAGGTGGCCTCTTTTGTATCCCCGGGGTTGTGTGGGGAAGAACCCGGTAACTGTGAAATCCCCTGCAACCCGATCCGGCCGCAAGGAAATCGGTCTTTGAAATACCGATCTTCCCTTTAATCCTTGCAAAACCCCGGCTACCGAACCCAGGGGAAAATCCGGAAGTTCAGCATTCGGGCGGTGGGGGAAACCGCTATCATCCTACCCAAGGGGGAAGTGTCCCCGATGTTACAAGGTAGATAATCTTACGGAGCACGGGGAACCAGAATCCCCCCAAGCTCCATAGCAATCTAAGGGAGGGAGTGAAAATCCCTTCCGAGCAAAAGCGAAAACCGATCGTTTTATTGACAGGGAATCTCTGAGCATTGGGGCCCAAGGCTGGCCGGGGTTCCTCGCCGGCTTCGGCCCCTTTTTGGGCCGAGTGGTACAACCGCGGGAGGGGTCGCCGAATCGTGAGGACCCTTCGGGGTTTGTTCGGCTAATAGCCGGAAAGACAGTGGAGAATATCCTCCGGGAATTCGGCTGGGATGACTTCACGCCAATGCGGACCTGTAAGCCAGGTCGGCCCAAAATATAATCCCTAGGAATGATGGTTCTTTAGGCGAAGGAAACGAGAGGACTACCTAGGGCATATGGCAACAATGGCCGGAAAAAAACGGGATTATTACGAAATCCTTGGTGTGGACCGTTCGGCCACCCAGGAGGAGATCGCCCGGGCTTATCGGCAGTTGGCGTTGAAGTACCACCCAGACCGGAATCCCGGAAATGAGGAAGCGGTAGCGAAGTTTAAGGAAGCGGCGGAGGCGTTCGAGGTCCTCAGCGACCCAGAGAAACGGGCCATCTACGACCGCTACGGTCATGCGGGTTTGGAAGGGGTGCCGGGCGGGGTCCGCGAATTCCACGATCTGAGCGAGATTTTCGAGGCCTTCAGCGATATCTTTTCGGACAGTATTTTTGCGGAATTTTTTGGGATGCCTCGGACTCGGCCCCGGCGGCCCCGGCGAGGTCAGGATATCGTTTGCCAAGTGGAATTGGACCTGATCGAGGCCCTTCGCGGCACCACCAAGTCGGTCCGCTTCCGCCGCCACGAACCCTGCGAACAATGCCGGGGTACTGGGGTGGCGGGGGGAGCCCGGCCCGAGGTCTGCCCCTACTGCGGCGGTCGAGGCCGGGTGGTTCAAATTGGCGGCTTTATCCGCGTGGAAACCACCTGCCCCACTTGTCAGGGCACCGGCTTGATCATCCGCAACCCCTGCTCGCGGTGCGGTGGTAGCGGCTACGAACTCAAAGAAGTCGTCCGGGAGGTACGGGTACCGGCGGGGGTGAACGAAGGTACCCGCCTCCGCTTACGGGGCGAAGGAGAACCTAGCCCCGAAGGTGGGCCACCCGGGGACTGCTACTGCGTGATCACCATCCGCGAGCATCCCCTCTTCCGCCGCAATGGCCAGGATTTAATTTGCGAGATTCCCATCACTTATTCCCAGGCAGCTCTCGGCTGCACTATCGAGGTGCCCACCCTAGAAGGGCGGGAAACCCTGGAGATTCCTCCCGGCACACAGTTCGGCCAGGAATTTGTACTTCGCGGAAGAGGTCTCCCTCGGTTACACGGACCAGGCCGGGGAGATCTGATTGTACGTGTGTATATCGATGTTCCGAAGAAACTCACTCCCGAGCATGAACGGATCTTGCGGCAACTTGCCGAAGTGGAAAACGTCAACGTTTCCCCGCAGCGGAAGAGTTTCTTCCAAAAATTGCGGGAGTATTTAGCGGGACAATAGGAGGCACCGTCCTTCGGAGGTCAATCTAGGCCCTTCCGGGCCTGACTGCCTCCACACCCCAGCGAGGATTCATCCCCAGGAAAATTATCCCCTAGTTAAGTGGGAGCTAAAGAGCTTAAGAACCAGGGTTGGAAGCAATGAACGACAATCGCTATCAAAAAAAGGAATGGGGAGAATCACCCCGGCCTGAGGAAATCCTGCCACCCGGGCAGCGATCCCCGGAGGTGGAAGAAAATATTGCCCTGTCGGGCAAAGCGGGGCGAAGCAGCGGAGGGTCCGAAGGCAGCCCTAACTCCCGCGAAGTTCCCTCCGGAAACGAACATGCGGGGGTTGGTGAACCTTCGGCTGGAAACGCGATGACAGACTCGACCGCGGCGGCTCAAGGGGAGCAACCTCCAGCCCAGGCCGAGGCTGCAGCTGCCGTCAGCGGCCAGGAAGCCACTTCGCCGGAGACAGGCAAACCCTCCGCTGCCGAAGAGACCGAACAACTCCGGGCCGAGCTTGCCCAAGTCAAAGACCAACTCCTCCGGGCCTATGCCGAGCTGGATAACTATCGCAAACGGGTAGCTCGGCAGATGGAGGAAGAACGCCGTTACTCCGAACTGGGACTGATCAGGGATCTGCTACCTGTCCTCGACGACATTTACCGGGCTATCGAGGCCGGGGAAAAAGCCGCCGATTCCTCCTCCCTTCTGACCGGGATTAAAATGGTGGCGGAACATTTAGAGCAAGTACTGGCCCGCCATCATTGTTACCGGATCGAAGCAGAGGGCAAACCGTTCGACCCCAATCTCCACGAGGCTGTCGCCCAACAGCCCAGCGACAGTTGTCCTCCCAATACTGTGGTTCAGGTCTTGCGGACGGGATACCGGCTGCATGACCGAGTTGTTCGGCCGGCCCAGGTGGTTGTGTCGGTAGGTACAGCCCCGGCACCGGCCAACAACTAGTGGACCGCTTTTCCGAACCGATGGGCCTCGGTTCCTTTCCTCTTACATTAGCCCGGTTTTCGGGCCTCCTAGGACAAACGCTAGCTACACCAATTGTTCGAAAAAACTACCTTTATGGCCGACCGAGTTTTTCCGAGGCAAAAACACCTAGACCTTCAAACTTACGGGAAAGGCCGGGCTTCCACGCCTGCCGCGGTTTGTGCAGGGAAAAATCAAGGAAATTGGTGGACACCTTCCACTGGAACTACTGCGAAGCTTGGAACTTTTGAACGAACGTTCAGTTAAACATTTTCCCTAGTTCTTCAAAAGAGCTGATAACCTAACGGCCAAAGGAAAAGGATCGAAAGGGTTTTGTTGACCTAGCCAAAGGAGGATTTCCATGCCGACTTACGAATACCTGTGCGAAGCATGCGATCACCGGTTTGAGCTTTTCCAATCGATCACCGCCGATCCTGTCCGGGTCTGCCCTAACTGCGGCCGCCGGAAGGTCCGCCGGCTAATCGGCCCTGGGGCTGCCATCCTCTTTAAGGGGTCCGGATTCTATCAGACTGACTACCGGAGCGAATCCTACAAGAAGGCGGCCGCTGCCGAAAAATCCGCAAGTTCTTCCGGCGGAAATGGCGACACCTCCGGCAGTGGAAAGAAGGAAAAGGAGAAAAAGAAAGCCAAATCCGAGGTTTGAATTGGCTCGATAATCCGGGCAAAATCATGGGAAAGGAGACTCCCAGGTCCAAAACCGCACCGGTCGGCTGAGATATTGCCAGAAACTTTGCGGTAGGCAAGGCCCCTTCCGCTAAGAAGGGCCCGGTGACGAAATAATCCCATTCGCGGAAATCCCTGCGGCAGATGACCAACACCAAATGGCGATGCCCCATTTGCGACAAGTGGTTCGATCCGGCAGAAAGCCGGGCCCTTCCCTTTTGCAGTGAAAGGTGCCGGCTAATCGATCTTGCCCGGTGGCTGGGCGAAAAATACCGAATCCCCGGCGAAGAGGTCCCAACACCTGAGCCGGAAGAGCAGGAAAAACCGGAAGTGAAGTAGCTCTGTGAAATAGCTCTTATCTCCCCCGGGCACGAGTTCGGAACTTTTCTGGGCAGATTCTCCGCCAAAACCAAGGACTTCGCTAATAGGCAGCACCTCCTTTCCACAAGCCTTGGGATCCCCCACCCCGGTGGGACCCCAAAGGGAAACTTTCTTCGCCAAGAAAGGCAAGCTGTCCGGGCTTTGCCCTGATTTTCCTTCGCTGTTCCTCCCAAGCTCGCCGGGCATGGGGTTCCCCCTTTGTGCCAGTCAAAACCCAACGGGTTTGAAGCGAACAGTCCCATGATATTCTGAGGCTGTCAAAGCACCTTTGCTCCCCGGGAGTCACCGAGCCAACGTAAAGAAAAACAACTTTCGAAAGAAGAAAAAGATTTCCTCGCCGATCTGGAACGATCGCAGATTGTCGCGGAGAATACTTGCTAGTAAGGTTTGAGCCCCTTTTGATCAAACAAGTGGTATCAGCCCTTCAGGTACAAAAATTGCCCTCTCCGGTAGCAGGCGGTAAACGAGTTATGGGATCTCAGGATTCGCAAAGTCCCGCTCCGCACGTGGATCTTAGGGTTCAGTTAGGCCGACTTCACCTTCCCAATCCGGTGATGGTTGCCTCCGGCACCTTTGGATATGGGTGGGAACTTTCCGAGTTTTTGCATCTTAGCCGCCTGGGGGCCCTCATTCCTAAGACGGTCACTCGCCATCCTCGCCAGGGGAATCCTCCACCCCGGGTTGTGGAAACCCCCGCCG
>Ga0071330_1037816_pt1 | contig 42258 bp, 46 predicted proteins | sample GBScel77sediment_FD_63802 | JGI IMG/M metagenome (GOLD analysis project Ga0071330, IMG submission 63802) | Hot spring sediment microbial communities from Great Boiling Spring, Nevada - Cellulolytic enrichment Sediment 77C v2 (version 2) | ecosystem: Environmental > Aquatic > Thermal springs >...
CGGAAGTCAGTATGGTGTCAATTTGTCGGAAAGAATTTTCAGATGTCCTGTTTGCGGTTTAAAAATTGACAGAGATTTGAACGCTGCAATAAACATGTTGAAGGTAGTAGGGCTGGACCGGCTAGAGGTTAAGCCCGTGAAGTAGAAAGACCGCTGCTAGGATATTCAGGGGTAATCCCTATATCCTGGTAAGTCATACCACGTAGAAGCGGGAAGCCCAACCCCCAAAAGGAATCCTATCTCCTTCAGGGGATTGGGAGGAGGTCAAATATTTTCCTCCTGCGTTTGTAAAATAAGCTCCTGAATATAATTTTCAAGCTGTTTTGGAAGCCCAAGTATTTTTACGTCCATAAACCCTTGTGTAATCAGAGATATTGCCTCGTCTTTTGAAAGTCCTCTGCTCATGAGGTACTCTACCTCTTCTTCGGCAATAGGACCTATTGCAGCCTCATGGGAAAGATGGCTCTGGGGTGCTCCTGCAGATAAAAGTTCTGGCACAGCATACATCATTCCGCTGCTTGATAAAAGTATTCCGCGGCAGTCAAGGTGCGCTTTTGAGAGGTTCTGCCGAGCCTCTAAAATTCCGCGCGAGTATATCTTTGCGCTGTCTTTTACAATTGCCCTTGATATTGCCTGTCCGCCTGAATTTTCACCTTCCAGTATAATATGTGAGCCCATGTCAATCTCAGAGTCTTTTAGCCCGTACAGGAGCGAGTTGAAGGATGCAACCGAGTTTTTACCTTTCAAGATTGCAATGGGAAACGACTGTATGGACTTCACAGGTTTTAAGAGAACATAGTTTGAAACAAACACAGCATCATCCTCAACAACTGTTACGCCGCGGGGTCTGACATAAAAATCTTCTGCCCAGTTATGAACCATTGTAAAGGTGAGTCTGCTTCCCTTTTCAAGGTAAAACTCAGAAATTCCAATGTGCAGCCCTTCCTTTACCTTTGGTGCTGTTGCACATCCGTTTATAATCTGAACCTCTGCACCTTCTTCCAAGATGACAATATTGTGCACGTTTTGTATCCTTGCATTTTCCTGCAAAAGCAGGCACGCCTGTATTGGTTTTTCAACCTTTTGCCCTTTGAACACTCTTATAAAATACCCATGGGCAGGATGTGTTGCAGAAAATGCTGTATATTTGTCCTTGTCAGGCTTTACCGCTTTCCAGAAATATTTTTCGCGAACCTCTGGATACTTTTCCAGAGCTTCATTTATATCCAGAATTTCAAGCTGGCCATGGTACCTTTGCTGAAGCCGCCTGTATACAACAGAGTGGTCAAGCTGTAAAAAACTTCCCGACCGTCCTTCTTCAGATACCTCTATTCCAGCATTAAGGATTGTTTTTTGAATCTCTTCTGGAAGTTTAGAAAGTTCTGAAATCTGGTCTTTTTCCTCTGCCTCTTCAAAGGCTGAAAGGTCAATGTCTGTACCAAAAGGTGCTTCTTTATTTAAAGCTGACTTTGCAAGCTCCAAAATCTCTTCATCTATATAGTGTCTTGAAGACAATTTTCACACCTCCCAAACCCGTTTTGTCTTATCTCTTCAAATAGATCTTTTGCAGGACCTGAACATACAAGTTTTCCATCAATCAGAATGTGACCTTTGTCTGCATTGACATACTCTAAGATATACCCGGTGTGTGTAACAATCAAGCCGGAGGTGTGACGTTTTTTAATCTTTTCACCTTTTAAAATTTTTTTAATCATATTTCCAAGCAATGTGATATTGTCAAGGTCAACACCTGATTCTGGTTCATCTAAAAGTACAAGGCTTGGTTTTTGACACAAAAGCTGCAAAAGCTCAGACCTTTTTATTTCACCGCCAGAAAAACCGTAGTTTACTTCCCTTGAAAGATGATCTTCTAAATTTAAAATTCTTGCATACTCCTGGACATCAGCATCTGTGTTTCTTATAGACTTTATTATTTCAGAAAGTTTTTGAAGCTCAACACCTCTTATAGCTGGTGGTTTTTGAAACATCATGCCAATTCCGAGCTTTGCCCTTTCATGTGTAGGCATATATGTGATGTCAACGCCATTGAAGATTATCTTGCCTGACGTTATTTTGTATTTTGGAAGACCCATTATGCTCATCATAAGTGTTGTTTTTCCACTTCCATTTGGACCAAATAGAATATGAGTTTCTCCATCAGGGATTGTGAGCGATACACCTTTTAAAATCTCTTTTGAGCCAACTTCAACGTGAAGATCAATAACTTCAAGCATCTTTGCGACATCTCCTTGTCAAAATGGATTTAAAAGTTTCTAACTTATTTATTATACCACCAAAATTGCATTTGCTAACAACAAAACTTTTGCATAAAATTTAAATCAACTTAAGAAAATTGTGGTAAAATAATATCATAATTGATTTTTGAAAAGGGTGAATTTAAAAAGTGAAATTGGTTTTGGCAATTATATCAGAAGTGGATAAAAATAAACTTAACCTTGCGCTTATTGAAAACGGGATTTCTGCTACAATTATTTATTCAACAGGTGGTCTTTTAAACAGAGGGACAGTTTCATTTATGATAGGTGTTGAGGATGAGAGGGTTGATGAGGTAATTGATATTATAAAAAAGAATGTGTCAGAAAGGAAAGAGGTTTCAAAATCTACTTTGCCACCTGCTCTTCAGACCCTGTTTTTTATGAGCAAACAAAAGATTGAACAGGGCGGAGCGGTGATTTTTGTCTTGGATGTCGAGAATTTCTTGAAAGTTTGAAAAATTACAGAAATTACGGGGGTCTTTGAGAGAAATGTCCTTAAATATGAATTTCGAAGAAGCAGTAAAATATTTATATAGCAATATAATAAGAAAAACGTTTGAGGATCCTGCCGGAAAACCAAGAGAAGAAATAGTAACAAGCTATAAAAATAAAGATTATGAGTTTGTACTTATAGATACACGAAAAAAAATAAACAATGAAATTCAATACAATCCCTATGTAGTAATAAAAAGGAAACATTTTGGAGTAGAAAAAGGTTTTTATTTTGTTTATTTATTTTCTAATAGGTCAAAAGAGCCTTTTGAACCTCCAAAAAGAGTTTATTTATCTTTTGGTTTTGCAGGAGAAAAAGAATTAATTGAAGGATTGTCGGAAATACTAAGAAAGTATTTTGAACCTGTAAAAGAAGTGTTTCCTGTTGAAAGAATTGAAGAAGAAATACATAGTAATTTAGCATATAAAAGAGAAAATCATATTTTTGGCAAATTATACAATAAAGATGAGTTCTTGGCGTTACCTTTTGATAAATTTAAGGAAGAAATTGAGTTTATTTTAAATTTATACGAAATATTTTTAGAATCAATTGGGGTTGGAAAAAACGTTGATTGGAGTGATATAATAGTTAAAATAAAAAACGGTGAGTTTAGCAATGAATTAAACAAAATGAAGGTGAAAATAGAACAGATGATGGAAGGTTATTATATAAAATCGGATAATATCAAAAACATAGAGACATTTAGTAAAGAATCCAATGTTGGCAAAATTAAGAAAACAGTAATGAAGTATTTAATGCATAATAAAGCTATCATCTTGACAGGTCCACCTGGTACAGGGAAGACTTATCTTGCAAAAGAGATTGCCAAAGAAATAATAGAGGAAGATGGCAAGCAAATAAATCCTGAAGATTATATTGAGAAAATCCAGTTTCATCCCTCTTACGATTATACAGATTTTATAGAAGGTTTTAAACCGGTTATCCAGAAAAACGGCAACACAGCAAGTATTGCTTTTGAACTGAAAGATGGTGTCTTCAAAAAATTCTGCAGGAAAGCGGCAAAAAATAAAAACTACAAGTACTTTTTTATAATAGACGAGATAAATCGGGCAGATCTTTCAAAAGTTTTTGGGGAAGTAATGGTACTTATTGAAAATAGCTATAGGGGGGAAAAGCATAAAATAAAGACACAGTATAGTTACATTTATGAAAATATTGACAAAAGTGATGAAGATCCATTCAAAGACGGCTTTTATATTCCCGAGAATGTTTACATAATTGGAACTATGAACGATATTGATAGAAATGTAGAAACGATAGACTTTGCTATGCGTAGAAGGTTTGTTTGGATTGAAATAAAGACAAATTATGTAATGAAAGATGTACTAAAGGGTATATTTGAAAATAAGAAGAAAGATAGCAAATTACAGAGGGAAATAACAGATGAAAAGATAGAGGAACTGGTCAAAAAACTTTCTGAAATAGCTGAAGAAATAAATAAAAGGGTATCATCCGAAGGGAAAGAATTTGGTTTGAATGAACATTACCACATTGGACCAGCATATTTTGGAGAAATTGATATTGAAAAAGCTATAGATGAAAAGAGTTTTAAATCTGCTTTTGAGGAGTTGTGGGAATATAGATTGAAGCCACTTTTAAATGAGTATGTAAGAGGATACGAAAATGGGGAGAATTTTATAAGCGATATAGAAAAAATAATTGAGAGTAAAATATATAATAGTCAAAAAAGCAATAATAACCCAGAAGAAAAAACCTCCAAGATTCTGAAAGTTTAAAAAATAATTTACAGTACAATAATTGTGAAATGTTTACTCAAAGGTGAGCTGAAAATATGTTTGCAGATAGATATATTTTTCGCCTGTGTGATTATACAGTTTATAATTTGAATAACAATGAAGATATAAAATTAAAGATTTTTGACAAAGAAAATATATATGAAATTTATGATGAAAGATTAAAAAACGACGAAGATAACAGCGAAAATAAAGGCAAATATCTTTCAAAAGAAAATATTGAAAAGATTAATATTGGGTTAATATTACAGAAATTAAATGAGACCATTGCCCAAAATAATATACACAATTATATATTGAAAGTAAAAAATAAGGAACAAAAAAGCCAGCAGTTAAATAGATTTGAACAGGAAAGCAAAAACATATTATTTAAATTTGAAAATGGACAACTCCAAACTTACGGATACATTGGTACAATAAGATTAAAGATAGCATTTGAAGAAGAGAAACAAGATTTGTTAAAAAACCAAGAAAGCAACAAAAATGAGGTTAAAAATACTGATAAAACGAAAGGCAGCAATAAAGAAATAGATGTTTTATTTGAAATATGTTCAAGATTTGATAAAATTAAAAAACAATATTTTTTAATTTATTTGCTTTCAAAATGCTTTAGAAATCTTAAGAATTTTTATGAGAATAAAATCAGAATAGGTGTCAGTGATGTTGATTTATGGAACTTACTTATGGTTCTCAAATTTAAGATAGAAATTGAAGAAGCATATAGACAGGGGCTTTATAGAACTTATAGAAATTTCGAAAACAATAATTTTAATTTCAGAGGTAAACTTGACGAAGCAAGGTTTATCAAACATAATGTTCCTTTTTTAGGTAAAATTGCATATAACGTTAGAGAACGAACATATGATAATTACCTTCTACACCTTGTTTTGCATACCTATTATAGGGTAAGAAATAGATATAGAGAAATTGTCGATGATATAATTAATTCACAGACATTGGCATATAAAGCGATAAGACAAATGGAAGAATTAACACCCACATTTGCAAATTCAAAGTTGACAGAAGTATTGAAAAACTGTTCAAAAAAGATTGTACATCCATATTATCATGCATATGAAAAAATAAGAATAACTTGTTTGCAGATTTTGAAAAATTGCGGGATTTCTATCTTTGATTCATCTATTAATGATTCTTTTCAGGCAATATTTATTGATGTATCTGAACTGTGGGAATTTTTTGTATATGAAATATTGAAAGAGGCTTTTGAAAGTAAGAATGGTAAAGATAATATTAGAATAGAATATCAAAAAACTGAAAAGGTATTATCAATTGATGGTTCTGAAAAGGGAAAATGGGAGATTATTCCTGATTATATTCTCCAGAAAGAAGAAGGGATAATTTGTGTGTTAGATGCTAAGTACAAACCTGCTTGGGCTGATTTTGTTTGTTCTGGCAATGCAAAAGATAAAATCAGAGATGATTTGTATCAGATAATAGCATATATTCAATTTTTAAATCTCACAAAAGGAGGAATTATTTTTCCTGTGGAATCTAAAAATGAAACTGATTGTAATATATATAGCTACCATTTAAGCCGTCTTGCCTTTGAGAAATACTTTTTTGCGGCAGGTTTAAAAATTCCTTATTACACAGGTGAACAGAGCATGAAGTTGTGGGTGCAAAAGATTGAAGACAATATAAAAGAAATTATAGATGATATTAAAAACTTTTTAACAGATATTACACCAAAAAATAGTTTTAATTCAAAACAATAACTTTTAAAATATACCCTATATGGGTATAATAATATAGGGGTGATTATGAAGATGATTTATGATTGTGCTGTAATTGGGGCAGGACCAGCGGGTTTATCTGCTGCCATAAATCTTGCTCAGACAAACAGAAGTGTTGTTGTATTTGCAACAAAAGAAGAAGACTCAAGTATCTACAGAGCGCCTGAAGTGAACAATTATCTTGGGTTTCATAGTGTGTCCGGAAAAGAGCTTTTGCAGGCGTTTTATGACCATGCTAAAAAGATGGGCATTGAGATTGTACACAAGAAGGTTATAAACTTCTACAAATCAGGTGATATTTTTACCATAAACGCAAACAACGATTTTTATGAGGCGTACTCTGTCATTTTAGCAATTGGCACACCAAAGAAAACTTTATTGGAAAATGAAAGTGAATTTGTAGGTCGGGGAATTTCTTACTGTGCTGTTTGCGATGGAATGCTATACAAGGGAAGAACCATCGCCGTTATTGGAGAGGCTATTGAAGCTGAAGAAGAGGCTGAGTATCTTTCTGAGCTTGCAAAAAAGTTGTACTATGTGCCACTTTATAAAAAGAATGAGTTTCATTTTAAAGATAACGTTGAGCTTATTTTCTCACGTCCAAAAGGAGTTTATGGGGAAGACTTTGTTAATGCACTGGAACTTGAAGACAGGATATTGAATGTAGATGGGGTTTTTATAATCAGAAAAACTATGCCAGCAGACCAGCTAATTTATGGGCTTGAGTTTACTGAAGATGGACATATAAAAGTTGACAGCAAGATGCAAACATCTATTGAAGGACTTTTTGCAGCAGGAGATGTAGTGGGAAGACCTTATCAGGTTGCGAAAGCTGTGGGAGAAGGATTAATTGCAGGTCTTTCAGCTTCAACATATGTCAAAGCAGTAAAAGAAAAGCAAAACAAAAAGGATTGATCAGGCAAAAAAGCCAAATCAATCCTTTTTTCTGTTACCAATACACAAGATTTAAAAACATATTTGCAAGCTTTGCCTGTTCTTCAAGTACATTTTGAGGGGTTTTGCCGGAGTAAACAGGCTCAATTTGGCGGGATTCTAATGTCCATAAAAAAGCCTTGAATTTTGGGTATCTATGAATATTTTCTTTCATGTAGTACAAAAGATCGCAGAGGTTCTGGTAAATTTCAGAGTTTTTGCACTTCTCTTGATAAAATTTTTGAGGGTCTACAATCAATTCAAACACCTTCGCAATTTTATACCTATATTCATCTTTTGCGCCTTTGTCTTCAAAATTCTTGATATAATTATAATAGCTTTCGCAGAATATCCTATACATTGTATTTCACCCTAAAAATTTCGAGTTTTTCTAAAAACCTTTTCTTCTTTGTTTCAAAAAAGTCTTTTCTACTCAGGATTTCTTCAATGATTTTGTTAATTAATTCTTTATTGCATGATGGCATTAATTTATCTATATCCTCAATATCTTTTTCGTTAAGCCTAATAATTTTACTGACCACAATATCTTCTTTTGAAAGAACATAAACTCTTATATATTCAAAGCCATCAAGCTTTTTTACTCTTTCTTTAAACGATGGTGCTATTGGAGTGCTTTCATATTCGAGAAGGTCAAAATCTCCAAGAAACCTGAGGACTTTTCCAATTTCAGAAGGATAGTTCAAATCTAAAATATCAAAATCGCGGGTAGCTCTGTCTAAATACTCACCTAAAATACATGCACAGCCACCTAAAAGGTACAACGAAAAAGGTCTTATTTGCAAGGCTTTTGCAACCTTTTCGGCATCTTTTAAAAAATTGACAAGCTCTTCTCTTTCATGCATTTTGAAAATAAACAAAGTAAAGTTTTCTATATTTTAAATTATACTACACAAAAAATAAAAAACAAAAGGGCAACCTTGAAAAGTTTTACTCAAGATTGCCCTGTGTTAAAATCCACAGGACCCGCCGCAGCATCCGCTTGAGCATGAGTATCCGCACCACATTCCTTGCATCTCAAATCATAAAATGGCATACCTTATACCCCCTTATATATATTTGTGCTGCTGATTTTATTATAATTCAATTATGTACCATGTGTCAATATACCCTATAAGGGTATTTACAATCAATAAATCTTTGTAATAATTCTTTTAATACTCAAATATATTTTTACTGACAAGTCCATTTTAAATTGCGTAGGGGGAAAGATATTTTGATGGATGCTGATATCTACAGAGAAATAGCAAAAAGGACAAACGGTGACATTTACATTGGTGTTGTTGGACCTGTCAGAACAGGAAAGTCGACCTTCATAAAAAGATTCATGGACCTTTTTGTAATTCCAAACATTGAAGATGAATATAAAAAAGAGAGGACAAAAGATGAACTTCCTCAAAGTGCGCAAGGCAAAACTATAATGACAACAGAGCCCAAGTTTGTTCCTAACGAAGCTATTGAAATTTTGCTATCAAGTGGTGCGAGGTTAAAGGTACGGCTTGTTGACTGCGTTGGGTACCTTGTTGAAGGTGCAATGGGGCACATGGAAGAAAATCATCCGCGTATGGTTACAACACCGTGGTTTGAAAAGCCAATCCCGTTTGAAGAGGCAGCAGAGATTGGTACTAAAAAGGTTATCCAGGACCATTCAACAATTGGAATAGTTGTTACAACAGATGGTACTATTACTGATATACCAAGAGAAAACTACATAAAGGCAGAAGAGAGAGTGGTTGAAGAATTAAAACAAATCAACAAACCATTTGTGATTGTTCTCAACACCGCAAAACCTTACTCACCTGACACACAAGAGCTCAAAAAAGAGCTTGAAGAGAAGTACAAAATGCCAGTTTTAATTGTCAATTGTCTTCAAATGCAGATTGAGGATGTAAAGAGAATTTTAGAGACAGTACTGTTTGAGTTTCCTGTTGTTGAGGTTAAAATCAACCTGCCCAGATGGTTTGAAGAGTTAGAAAGTGAGTCCTGGCTCAAAAAAGAGGTTTATGAAAAGATAAAGGACTATGCAGAAAAGCTTGACAAAATAAGAGATATAACAGACCAGCTTGAGATTTTGAAACAACATCCCCAGATTGACAGGTGCGAGGTTGTAGGGATAAATTTGGGAGATGGGAAGAGCGAGCTTTCAATTTATTTTAAAGAAGGGCTTTTGTTCAAGATAATTGAAGAGGCAACCGGGTTTGAAATAAAAGGTGAACATTATCTTGTAAGACTTCTGTGTGACCTTTCACAGATAAAGAAAGAGTATGATAAATTAAAAGATGCTCTTGAAGAAGCAAAAGAAAAGGGATACGGCATTGTTGCACCTGCTTTGGATGAACTCAAGCTTGAGACACCTGAAATAGTCAAGAGGGGCAACAGTTTTGGGGTGAAACTGAAAGCCTCAGCTCCATCTCTTCACGTTATAAGAGTTGAGGTTGAAACAGAGGTATCACCAATTGTTGGCACAGAAAAACAGAGCGAAGAGCTTGTAAACTTTTTGATGAGAGAGTTTGAAGATGACCCCAAAAAGATTTGGGAGTCCAATATATTTGGGAAATCTTTGCACGAGCTTGTTAAAGAAGGTTTGCAGAACAAGCTATACAGAATGCCAGAAGATGCTCAAGCAAAGTTGAAAGAAACATTGCAAAAAATTATAAATGAGGGAAGTGGCGGGCTTATTTGTATTATACTTTAAAACAAAAAGGTCCAACTGCAAAAGAGCTGGACCTTTTTGTGTTTTAATACCCTCTTGCAAGGTAAATGTAGCCTTTCTCAACATCACATGCAAGGTTTACACTTTTTGCACTTGATTTTGCAAGCAGGTTATTTGATGATGCATAGCCGATGTAAAGAGTATCGTATCTTTCAACATAAGTGTAGTCGCTTGTAGTGCAGATGATCATTGAAGGTGCTTTTCTTGATTTTAAAAGTCTTATGAGTATATCCTTTTCATCTTGCCTGAGGCTTTCAAATGGTATGTCCAACACAACAATCAATGGTTTTTTTTCAGCTGATAGATTTTTAATCCTCATCCATTGATAATATGAAAAATCCAAAATCGAACCACTTTTTGTTTTTAAAAATACTATATTGAACTTTTCATTCTTTTCATATGGTGGATTGTCTTTTTCGAGATTGTAGCATTTCAAATAACTGCTAAGGTTTGATTCTACCTTTTTCTTAATGTCACTTGGTAGGCTTTCAAAACTCTTTGTCAGGAAAATAACAGACGATTTTGCAAGCTTCTCATCAAACTTTGCAACATACTGGTTTATAGCTTCAACAGGAGGTAGATTTACAATATTGCCCCTCAGATTGTCAATCCAGATGTAACCTTGAGTCTTTTGCGGAATGAGAAGAATATAGTTTAAAGTTTTGTAACTCTCTACATTTAAGGAATAGGTTTTAAAATTGTCGCTTTTGAGCTGGGCAATCTCAACCTCTTTTTGCGTGCCATTTGGCATTTTAAAACCAAGATAGACTTTTACATTTTTTGCACAAAGGTCAAATGAAATTTTGCTTATATTTGTAAGGTCAACAGGAGTTTTAAAATCAAGTTTAAAACTTTTGCCTTTTGTTGATGTGATAGTAAAGTATATCTTGTTTGAATATTTTCCCTGTGTTTTGTTCTTTGATGAAAGAAACATCGAAACACCTTTTGGCCAGCTCAAAGCAAGATAATCAAACGACCTTAAAAGCTGTAAAGTCTCACCTATTCCAACAGGTATGCTACATTTTAAATCTTTGTAAGTAAATGTTACAAAGCCTCGAAAGTTAGATTTTGCTCTAAAACTTCCGTCTTTGAACTCGAAAGCAGGATTCTTTTCTGCCTGAACTTTTCTTGAATCTATCTCTTTGAAGTGGCCAAACTTATCTTTTATATAAAACCTCAGCCTTGTCGACTCCCCGGGCAAAAGATAAAGCTGCTTTTTGCTTGAGGTCAAAATCTCTAGTTTGTACACCGAAATCTTTTTTTGGGCAAAAACTTTCTGGTATACATCTTCATACACACAGGATACTGTCACAACGCCATCTTTGTAAGGTGTGAATATGCCGTCTTTTATGTCTATCTCATAAGCATCCTGATATACTTTCAGATATACAGCGTCATATGTGATTGTGTTGTAGAATCTGTCCTTTGCAAAAACTTTTATAGGATACTCTTCGCCTGCAAAGACCTTGTCAGGACAGTCTATATAAAATGTGGAGATTTTATCATCTCTGTATTTATAAAAAGCTGCTATCGAATCAAATACTTTTCTGGTATTGCCTGTCTTGTAAAAGGCTTTGAGGTTTCCATCATTATCCTTTGCAATAAGCTGTGTGGAATACCCGCCATCAAGATTTATAGCTGTCCACACGCCAATTGACTGCAGGAAAAGAGCAAGCTCACCCTGTGAAAGACCAATACTCTTTCCATTTCGACCGTCAACTGCAACAAGATAGAGATACCGACCGGTTTTGTCAATGCCAATTGCAGAGCGCGGATGCCTTCCTGCAATCTCATGTGTAAAAGTTAGTATTTTGCCATCTTTTAACAAAAAGGTATTACCAGATGCCGCAGCTTTTATTTTCTCAAGGGGAACAGATAGGTCTATCTTGATCTCCACCTTGTCGCCCACTTTGAAGTTTGATTTCAGGTTTTTTGCATAGTTTCCTGTTGCAGCCAAAAGATATTCATCTTTATCCAAGGCCACGACTGGCGCTTCTTCCCTGATATCTATGATAATGCCATCTTTTATGATGAGCTCCACAATTCCCTTGTACTTATTTCCAATGGTTTTTTGGACATAATCACCTGTAAACAAAATAGGGTATGTCAAATCACCTGTAAACTTGTTTATGTGTGCAATCTTGAATTCATAGCCAGAATCCACATTTACAAGTTTATATGAAAGACCATTTATATAGTCAAAAAGAATTTCATTCGAGTTTGTGTATACAAAAGCCGGGAAGGTATTTTGCTTGTTATTTGGTGAAGATAAGATCTTGCCACTTGATACAGATATTCCAATTGGCCAGATTTTATTGTAGTTTGTTTTTGTGTTTGTGTAAAAAAAGTTTGCGTTTATTGCGGCAACAGGATTTTTATCAATTTGATTATAAACCATGTTATAGAGAAAATCACCGGTGTTTGCAACGCTGGCTTTCAATACATCAAAGTCAAATCCGCCATCTATAAGATCAAGCTTTATGCAGTTTATATCAACAAACCCCTCATCTGTCAAAAGTTCGTACTTTTCATAATATGTGCGAGGAGCAATCTGCCAGGTTGTTTTAAATCTCAGGATTTCTGTGTACGGCTTTGCAAATGCTGATAAGATAAAGGATAAAACTGTCGCAAAAGAGATAAAGCTTAAAAACTTTTTCATCTTCACGATTGCCTCCAGTCTTTTGTTATGAAAAAATTACAAAAGTTTAGTCTTTTAACTCCCATATATTTCTCTTTATAGCATTAAAGACTAAATCCTTGGTTGCAGGGTGAAACTGTTTTAAGCTTTTTACAAACTCTTTCATTTTTTGCCTGTTAGTTTTTCCGTTTGCAGGGCATGGATTTGTTATTACAGGAAGTTCAAGTTTTTTTGCAGCAGACCTCAGGTCATGTTCTTTAACATAAATCATAGGTCGAATTACTGTTATCTGAGTTCTGTCAAGGTATGTCTTTGGTGAAAAACAGTATATTCTTCCTTCATAAAATAAGCTCAGGAAAAATGTTTCAACAACATCATCTAAGTGATGACCAAGTGCAACTTTATTGCAACCCAGACTTTTTGCTGTTGAGTTAAGTATTCCACGGCGAAGGTTTGCACAAAGAGAGCAAGGGTTTTCTTCTTTTCTGATGTCAAACACAATCTGTTTTATCTGTGATGGAACAAGATGAAATTCAACCTCTATTTTATCACAAAATTCTTTGATTGACAAAAAATCCATGCTATCAAATCCCATGTCAACGGTGATAGCAACAACATCAAACTTTTTAGGGTAAAATCTTCTCATAAAGCTTAAAGTATAAAGCATGGTAAGACTGTCTTTTCCGGCAGAAACCCCAACCGCTATTTTATCGCCATCTTCTATCATCTCAAAATCTTCTACTGCTTTTCTGACTTTGCTAAAGATATGCTGCATTTTCTTTCTTCCCCCAAATTCTATTATTTTGATTTACATTGTAGGCATTATTAATTATACCATGCATAGCATAGAGCAAAAAAGTTAATAATTTCCTGTGTTTAACCTCTTGACTAAAAACAAAAATGGTGTTATCATATAAATGCTGATGGCGGGGTGTAGCTCAGCTTGGTAGAGCACGTGGTTTGGGACCATGGGGCCGGAGGTTCAAGTCCTCTCACCCCGACCATTGAGCGAAAATAGGTATTGACAAAGAAAAGTAGAGTGTGCTAAAATACAAAAGCGTCGGTTTTAAATTTATATTGAAAGTAAAACATGGAGGGGTACCCAAGTGGTCAAAGGGGGCAGACTGTAAATCTGTTGCCGCAGGCTTCGTTGGTTCGAATCCAACCCCCTCCACCATCTAAGAGAATAAATGGTGCTGGCGTAGCTCAATCGGTAGAGCAGCCGACTTGTAATCGGCAGGTTGCGGGTTCGAGTCCCATCGCCAGCTCCATTTAATTTAGAAAAAGAATAACAGGTGCGCCATTAGCTCAGTTGGTAGAGCAGCTGACTCTTAATCAGCGGGTCTGGGGTTCGAGTCCCTAATGGCGCACCATTTAAATGTTAAATGTGCGCCCATAGCTCAGCTGGATAGAGCAACGGACTTCTAATCCGTAGGTCGGGGGTTCGAATCCTCCTGGGCGCGCCAGTTGTTTTCAAGGGTTAAAAGACATTGGAGAAATATACCAAATAATAATTTGACACCTATTTGACACCTACACAAAGCGAAATTAAATTATAGAGAAATTCGCAACAAGATAGTTGTTTAAATATGCAATCCGCATGAATAAATATGATATGGCTTAATTTAAAGCAGCTCATAAATCCCGTCAAAGAGTATCATCTTTATTTTTCCGGATGACAATAGAATTCATTTTGTCTATCGCTTCTTTTTTGATTTCAAATAGAACATGTGAATATATGTTCATTGTAGTTGTTATGTCTTTGTGCCCAAGAAGTTCCTGAACAACTTTTGGATGTGTATTTGCTTCCAGCAATCTTGTTGCAAATGTGTGTCTTAATGCATGGAAATTGATATCAAGCCCGGCTTTTTTAATAATTCGATAAAATGTGCGTTCAAAGTTTCTTGGGTCTATGGGTGTTCCTACTCTGGTTGCAAACACAAATCCCATGTCTCTGTAAGCACTGCCTGCCTGTTTCTTTTCTTCTTCCTGACGTTTCCTGTGTTCTAAAAGTTCATAGTAAGCTGCTTCCGGGAGAGGAATTATCCTGTGGGATTTTTCCGATTTCACATCTGTTATGGCAAGAACAGTTTTATTTCGTTCATTATTAAAAGTTTTAATTCTTCTTAAAGAGTTGGCAACAACGATAATTCTGTTTTCAAAGTCAATATTTTCCCATCTGAGTGCCAGCAGTTCACCCAGTCTCATACCGGTGGTCAGTGCAAGTATGAACAATGGTTTTAATCTTTCATTTTCTATTGTTTCTAAGAACTTCTGCTGTTCTTCAGGTGTTAATACTCTTATTTCTTTTTTAGTTTTGTCTTTGCACGGCAGGTTGGTTGCTTCACTAACATTTCTTGGAATAATACCGTTTTTTACTGCCTGTTTTAAAGCTGAATGAATAACGGTATGAATATGTTTGATTTTGCTCAATGATAGCCCTGATTCAAATTTTTCATTATAAAGAGTTTGCAGGTGTTCAGGTCGCAGGTCTTTTAGTTTAATCCTGCCCAGTGTTGGATTGATGTGATTTCTGATGATACCTTCATAATCTGAAAAAGTTGATTCTTTAAGGGTTTGTTTTTTATACTGCCACAACCAGGTTTTAAACCACTTTGCAACTGTTATATCACTACTGTCAACCAGAAATCCCTGTTCAATTTCATTCAGTGCTTTTCTAATTTTATCAGCTACTTCCTGTCTTGTTTTGCCATAAAAGAATTTCTTTTTTTGATTTCCTTTTTCATCGTGTCCAACAGTTATAAAACCGCACCATCTGCCATCTTTTCTCTTGAATATGCTTCCTTCTCCTTTGCCACGTCTTGCCATGTTCAGTTTCTCTCCCCGACTCAAGTAAATTTTCTAACAATGCTGATAACCTGTCCTACCACAATAAATTCATCTTTTTCTGTTAATACTATAGGTTCATATTTGGGATTTAAAGAATACAGGACAAGTGTATTATCTTTTTTCACAACTTTTTTCAACATGCCTTCTTCTCCGTTGATAATAACTACTCCAATAGCACCACTGGGTATCTCCGGTTGTCTCCTAACAAGAGCGAGGTCATTTTCTTTTATTTCCGGTTCCATACTGTCGCCACGTACTCGTAGAAAAAAACAGTTTCCGCAATCTTTGTACAATTCAGCGTCAATGTATTCAAAACCCTGAAATTCCTCGTATGCCACACCGTTTGGACCAGCTTTTACAACTCCGACTATTGGCACCTGTAAAAGCTTTCCGACAGGGATAACATCAAAAATGCTTGTGATGTCAACTTCTTTCCTTTTATCCGTGTACCCAAGCAGATATTCAAGTGATACATCAAAAAACTTTGCAATTCTGTACAGTGTATCCGGGTCGGGCATTCTCCGCCCCTGCTCGTACATGCTTATTGTAGAACCGCTAATATTGAGTTTCTCACCCAGTTCAATCTGGGTGAGTTTCCTTTCTTCTCTGAGTTCTCTCAGTCTTTTTGCAAACAGACCAATCACCCCCTTTTTATATTTTACACCATAAGTGTATTTCTAGACTACACTAAATGATTATTTCATTCAAAAATTTTTTAGAAAACATAAAAAAATATCTTTACAAATTCCACAGTTAGTGTATAATAAAATTAAACAGGTGGTTAGAATGACGAAATTAAAAATTTTACGAAAAGAAAAGAAACTTAAAGCTGAAGATGTTGCCAGAATGCTCGGAATCAGTAAAAGCATGGTTTACGAAATTGAGAGAGGAACACGACGTCCCGGTATCGACACAGCTTTAAAAATCTCAAAATTATTTGGACTGTCTTTAGAAGAAGTTTATTCGGATTTTACAAAACGTGAAAAATGATAAAAAGATGGGGGAGGAGAATGCCATGGCAAGAAAACTAAGTCAGGAAAAAATTGATGAGATCCTGAGACTATATTACGAAGAACATAAAGAAAAGATTGAAATCCATAGAATTACTAAAGTTTCGAGACCTACGATCGACAAGTATGTTGAAGCAGACCCCAGGTATCCTGCTGAGATAGAGTGGCGTGAAAAACAAGCAAGAGAAAGAAGAAAAGCCCAGTGGAGAGAATATCAGCACAAAAAAAGAGAAAGAGCAAAAAGAGAACTTTGGGATGAGACATATGAAATAATGAAGCGTGAACATGCTCAGGCTGTAGCAGAACTTTCATGTCATAAATGGCCATGCGCTGCAACTTTGTACGAATTTTTGAAGTCAGCTTACAAATGGGTCAGGGGAAAATTCGTCAGAAAAGATTGTCTGGAAGATGGTACTCTTGTTCCTGCTACGCTGCCAAAATACATTAAACCGGTACATACACTTTCAGAAGGACTTAAAAGAAAGAGAAACACTGTCATCAATACAGCAAATAATGAACTTGCACCTTCGTATTAAGGTGTTCATGCCATGATACAGGTGACAAGACATGCTGTAAAACGCTACCAGGAGCGTATCATGCCTTGCTCTGACTTTGAAGCTGAGTTGCGCATTTTAGAAGCTGCTACCCATGGCATTCTCCTCTCCCAAAAAGGAAAATATCGAGCTGTTCAGCACGGTAAAGCTGTGCTGATTATATACGACGATGCAAATATCAGCGTTGTTAAAACAGTTGAGACTATTTTTTTCAGTGGTTTCTGGAAAAAGAAAAAGCGGAGATAGCAATGCTGTACTGCAAGGTGGCATCTGAGTTTGGTCACATGGATAAAGATGCGGTAGGCATAGTGTAAAGGCAACACGCCAGACTGTGGCTCTGATATTGTGGGTTCAAACCCCACTGCCTACCCCAGAAGAAAAGTTTGCCATCAAAAGTTAGCCGTGTGGAAGGGGTTATCCTCCCTTTCTACACGGCTTTTTGTTTTTTAGAGTCTGTCAAGGGGGTGAGATTTTGAATGACATAAACAAGATTGTTGAGCCGGTTACTACAGAAGAATTTGCAAATATGCTTACAAAGTTGTTTGTAAATTTGTTAACCATCACACAAAACTTCGTCAAACCCATTACCGGACTCGGAATTGCAGTTGCCGTGCTTTTACTTTTGATTGGTTACATCTTTCACGTTCAAAGCGCAAAGAAAATGGGTGCTTCTATTCTGGGTGGAGTTGGATTTGCGGTAATAATCTACTTGCTTGCGCCATATATACTCGGGGTCATTTACAACACCTTTGGAAAATAAAATAAATGCAGGGGAGGTAAAAACTATGAACAGGAGAAAAATCTTCATAATCTTCGTTGTGTTACTCGGTTTGTTTTTATGCCTTACTTTTTCGACAGTTGCACTTGCTGATGCAACAAAAAGTGACCTGCAAACAGTTATTGGTAACGAAACCACTTCAACCTTTGCACAGAAGGCCGCAAGTATTGTGAATGCTATAAAAGCACCTATACAGATTGCAGCTGTGACAATTGCGCTTTTACTGGTTGTATTTCGTGGTTTAATTTTAACTGCTGCTCAGGACGAACAACAGAAAGCAAGAATCGGAAGAGCATTTCTGTGGACTTTCATAGGTTTAGGTCTTGTATTCTTTGGTATACAAATTGCTTCAGTAATCATCAACAACCTTGCAAGTGCTGCAGGAATTCAGTAAGAGTCATAACCCACAGCGGTTAAATCCCTGTGGGTTTATTTTTTTTATCTGAGACAAAAAATTAAAAGGATTGAAAGGGTGGTGATGAAAATTGCACAGGCACAGAATACCATACGAGTTCAAATTTGAGAACAAAATCGTGGGGGGTATAATGACCTGGAGACAACTGTTTATTCTTGTTTTACCGTCACTTTTTGCTGTATGGTTGTTCACCGAGTTAAAAGTACCTTTTCTGATAGCATTGTTGGCGGAACTTTTCATTATTGCGATTGGTGCAGTTTTTGCATTTGTGAGAATTGAGTCACGTGAACTGCATGTATGGCTAAAAGAAATTTTCGATTATCAACGACGAAAAAAATTTTTCCTGCCATAGAGAAAAGGGGGAGACAGTAAATGACGGACTGGTTACTGGTTGTGGTGGGTGCTGTGGTGTTTGCACTTGCGCTGTTTTCTAACAAACTTTTCCAGGGCAAAGTCCCTTCCGGTGGGAAGAAAGAAAAAACATCTACCCCGGGTGGACATAAAAGCGAAATAAAAAGACTGCTGGGAATAAAAAACATCATGCCGGACGGTACGGTGGTTATGGACGAAAACAGATACGCAAGAATTTACTATCTTTCTTCACAGGACATCGACCTGATGAGCGAACCAGAGCAGGAAGCATTAGAACTAAATTTGATTGCTGCTATGCGTGCTCTTGATTGTCCTGTTCAATTCTTTACAACAACTCAAAGAATAGAGACTTCCCAGCAGGTCAAAGAAATCGAAGAGTTTATGAACAACCCGGCAAATATGGTATCAGAGTCATTGAAAAGTTACTGTGAACTGCTCAAAAACGCACTGGATAGTTTGCAGAAAGAAAAAGAACTGGTTGTGCGAAAGAGTTATCTCACTCTCTACGTTCAGGAGAGTAATGAAAAAGTCGCAGTTGAAAAGCTGGACCAGCGCGAAAAAAATGTCCTTGCACTTTTAAAAAAAGCAAATTTCAGGATTGCAAGGTTGTCTCTGCCCGAAGTACTTCAACTGCTCGGTGATGAATTCAACAAAAACCAGGTGTTCAAAATTGAAAATGCAATTAAAAGCGGTGTCCTTGATTTATACACAACGTCCAGAAGGGGGATAGCAATAAATGATGAAGTTTACAAAGAAGTTTACGGTAAATCCAGTTAGTTCTAAACAATCGAACATTTCAGAAAAGTCCGAAAACAACAGACTTGTCGAGAATGCTACAGGACTTCTCGATCTGATACTTCCTGACTGTGTAGAAGAAGGAAAGGATTATATCTACCTGGGGCCAGAAAGATATGCCCGAGTATACGTTGTGGCAGTCTATCCGTCAGACATTTATCTTACTTTTTTTCAGACATTTTTCAATATAGGTCAAATTTCGATGTCGGTTTACATTGAACCTGCCGACACTGGTGATGTAATAAAAAAATTAAGTCGAATGATAACTGACTTGAGAGCCAATATCATTCTTGAAGGGAATAAACCTGTCGACTATCAAAAACTGCAGCAGGCTGAAGACTTTGAATTACTCAGAGCATCTCTACAAAGAGGTATTGAAAAAATTCTGTATGTTCAAATATTTTTCACAATATACGCCGACAGTCTTGAAAAACTGAAAGAAAAATGCACAGAGTTTAAAAACAGATGTGAAGCGTACAACTTAAAACCAAGAGCACTGACATTCCGGCAACTGCAGGGATATTTTACAACTCTTCCGCTTGGATTGCAAAAACATACAGAAAACTTCAAGACGATGACCACAGGCAGCAGCGCGTGCTGCGTTCCAACTGGCAACACAGAAGTGTATTACAAAAACGGTATTTTTCTTGGATACAACCTGACAACAGGAGCACCAGTATTCTACAATCAGTTCGACGACTCACTGCTGGGTCCACATGTTGTAATATTTGGTACAATCGGCAGTGGCAAGTCAACGACGATGAAAACAATGCTGGCAAGAAGTGCAGCATTCGGTTTCTGGGCATGTGTACTTGACCCAGAAGGGGAATATAAAAAACTGATAAATATGCTTGGTGGTAAATATGTTGAAGTAAAAGCAGGCGGTAAAGCAGGAATAAATCCGTTCGACTTAGAGATAGAGGAAGATGAGGGAAAAAGATTTATAAACATTGAAGGCAAAATTTCAGAGATAAGATTTTTGCTTGGTATAATATCCGAAAGTTTTATGGGGAAAAAATTGGATGGTGCTCAACTTTCTAAAATAGAACAAAGTGTGAGAAAACTCTATGCAGATTACGGTATAACAAAAGACCCTGAAAGTTTGTACTCTAATATGAAAGTTGATGAAAATGGGAAAATATATGTCGGCAAGGTAAAAAAAGTCTTGCCTACCCTTTCGGATCTGCGCAGGGAACTTTCTAATTTTGAAGAAACAAAACAACTTGCAGATGTACTTGAAATATTTACAGGCGAAGGTACTCTGAGCTTGTTTGACTGTCAAACAGATATCGAAATTCAGGAACATGATAGAATAGTCGGGTTCAATTTAAAAGAATTTGACAAAGACCCTTTTCTGAAGTTCTTTGCTTCGGTGGTTATCATGAACTGGATATGGAACAAGTTCTCGCACGAAAAGATGAGAAAATACAACAAAATAGTGGTATTTGACGAAGGATGGATGTTCACAAAATACGAGTCTACAAACGACTATCTGGAGTCAATATCGAGACGTGGACGAAAATATCATATATCCCTGATGATAGCATCCCAGACAATTCTGGAATTTTTGAGAACCGAAACAGGCAGGACAATGCTGAACATGTGCCATACAAAATTTTTGCTTAAGCAGGAACCCGATCTTGCAAAGGAAACAGCCACATATTTTGGACTGTCGGAAACAGCGGCTCAGTTTCTCGTCACTGCAAACAAAGGACAGGCAATACTGGTCAACCCGCTTGAAAAAGTCGCAATTCAGGTTGCGCCGTTTGATTTTGAATGGGATTACGTTACAACAACAAAATTTTAGAATTCATGGTCGTTTTTTTAAAAATCGTGGTATAACCAGTAATAGAAAATCTCAACAGGGAGTAATTTAAATGATACAGCAACGACTGTTTAAAAGATTCCTCATAGCAATTGTCGGGTTCGTGACTGCAATATTGCTGACTCCATCCACATGGGTGTCGCTGCTGAATTCAATCTCGCCCGTTTTAAAAGATAGAGTACTTGAAACTATCAATACGATGCAAAACAAAGCAGGATACGCGTGGTATGCATTTACACAGTTTTGTTCCAATCTTGCATACAGTTTTCACAAATATACTGACCCTGTTTTGAACAGGTATTTCGGGTACAATCCCGACACAGACGGTTTTGCCGGCATAATAATTGTGGCAATCATGTGTTATTTTCAGGGTTATGTGATAGTATGGCTTGTAAAGAAACTCTACGAAAAATTTTCTATCTACAGTACCGACAGAATTATCAATACAGGCAAATTGAAAGACGGTGTTGTCCTTGTTCTCGAACCCAGGAAAGATATTTACATCACTTCCCAGCAGGAAGCACTGAGAGTTTTAAAACTGCTGAGAAATTTTAACAGAAAAGCAAAGGCAGCTGCACTGCGCAGGGAAATGTCCATGACCCTCCTGCTGGACGAGAACAAAAAACTTCTACTCGCACTTATAGATAACATTGGTTCCACAATAACGGTTGTTCCAACGACGCACGAAGTGGTTTACAGTTACAATGTATCGTTCAACGGCAGATGCAGGAGCGTCATAGTAGCACATACACACCCTGGAATCGTACCCCCTGGTTCGAAACTCTACACATACAGTTATCCACTGCCAAGCCAGAACGACAGAACATACCATCTTGAACTACAGAGAGCAATTCATCCTGTTAAAGTTATTGACCATTTTGTTCTACCGGCAATAGACAGTGTCTCACCTTACTCAATAGTTCATGATTCCTGGCTTCCTGTAAAAAGCAAAAGAGTAAGACCGTATCCGAGAAGAGTTTTCAAAGTTATTTACAACGGTTTCAAAGAAAACAAAACCATGATGCCAACGATGGTGGGCATTAAATTAAAATACCTAGACAATTACAAGCCAGAAACAAAACAAGGGGTGGGTAATTATGAAAACGTCCGGAATTAAAACTTTCAGAACCCTGACAGCTACACTGTCAGGGTTGGTTTTTTTGTTTCTTTTCAGGCTTGGTTTTGCTGCACCGGCGGTGGGCGCAATCACACCGAACGAAAACTCCAGCACTGTTGACCCGGTACTTACTGCCAGAAGTCTCATAAGTGAACTATCTGGGAAAATTATAATAGTTGGTGTTGCTCTGGCTGCTATAACCGTACTTGTAATTGGACTCAGATTCATTGTAGCAAGGAGTTCTGAAGAAACTGCAAAAACTTATGACTGGCTCAAATATGTTGTCGTCGGTTGTATAATTCTTACCTTGCTCACAACATTCGTTGGACTTATAGCAGGACTTGAGGAAAAGTTCTACAATACTCTCAAACTGCCACAGACTTCTACTCCACCTGCTACTCAAACAGTAAGCGAAAAGGACGAGAATGAAGATACATGGATAATCAGAGGCGTGTGCGCTATCCTTGATGGTATAACCAACTTCATAACGTACGTGGGCAAAATAGCAGGGTTCCAGCCCATGAGTCAACTTCTGTTCAACAATTCAGTATTTACCGCAGAACAATTTCAGTTCATGCTGAGCTTCTACTGGCTTGTGACACTTGCTGCAACGGTGTTCATCGTCATTATGGTAGGCAAGACAGGTATTCAAATGATCACGTTCGGTTACAGCGCGAGAAAAAAAGCCGATATGATGGAAGAAATTTATACATGGGTTGAAGCAATCCTGCTTGTAGCTGCGTGCCCGCTTATTTTTGTGTACCTCAACAGGTTTTTTGACAGTCTCACAAATGTACTGCACGGATATGTAGCACTGGAATACAGCTATATGGGAGACAGTAACATCGCAAACTCTGATATTGACAGTTTTATTTCCCAAATTGATACTCAGAATCTGCTGAACACCGCAATTGTCAAACTTATGTACGCTTACCTGTATTTCAAAATCAATATGATCTTTCTGATAAGAAAAATAGTGCTGGGTGTTTTCTTCTTGTTTACTCCAATAGCAGCAATGATGTGGGGTATAAAGAAAGACTCAAATGTTATGAACGTATGGTTCGGTGAAATAATTACAAATGCATCAATGGGTTTTTTCTACGCTTTTTCCCTGCTGGCAGTCCTGCACCTTGTAAATTCACTTGATCTTACAGGATGGTTTTTCACGCTTCTAGCTATGTGGATGGTTCCACAGCTGGGCGGTACGCTGAGAAACACGCTGCAAAACTGGTTCCAGCGATTAAGCGGTGTGGATGAAGAGCGTCTTGCAAACCCATTTTTTACCGGTATCTTTCCAATGATAAAAGGTACTACAAATGCATTTTCCAGAGCATTTTCAGGTTCCAGAAGCAGTGGGAAAGAAAGCTACGGCTCAGGTTTCACAGGATACGAGTCCGGCAGCAGTCCAGGTAAAACTCCGTCAGGTGGTTCGGGTGGAAGCAGCGGTATGACTGCAGAAGGTGGAATTTCGAGCAGTAAACCTTTCGGAAGTGGACCAATACCAATGGGGGGATTTTCAGGTGTTCCTGCTTCATCACCACCTGCTGTAGATTTCAGCAATGTGTCCAGAACCAGTTCATCACAGCCGTTTACAACACGGGGAACAAGAAACATTTATGCAGACACGGATTTCACAAGAAAAGCTTTTGTACAGAATCTTGCTGCTCTTACAGGTAAAAGTTTGCTGTATGCAACCGGCAGCATGTTGCAAAACATAGGAGCAGCTGTTCAGCATGATAATCCTGCCTTTACAGCTTTTGCTCACATAGCAGGGGGAGTCTTGAAATCGGTTGGCGCAGGTACAAAAATGCAACAGGCAATAGATTTAACCACTTTACAGAGACTTGCAAACAACCAGGAGTACAAACAGGATTTTGCGAACCTGTCTTCACTGTCGAACTTTCTCGCGGCAGAAGGAAAGGGACACATGCTGTCCGAAGCAATTAAAAACGGTGATGCAAGCAGGTTGTCCATGTATTTGAGTCAAAAAGGTTACACGCTAACCGACGAGGAATCAGACTCAATAATGAACCTGCACAGAGCATTTAAACATGAAAGAGATATCACCAGAAAGCAGCTCAACATTAATGAAGTAATAGCAGCAAAGAAACTCGGACACAGCACTGAAAGTTTTGAAGCATACTTTGCAAAAAAGCATCCCTATGCAAGTGCAGCAGAAGCGTTTATATTCAAAGTTTAGAACCCAAAACCCTGCTACTGTGATAAAGTAGCAGGGTTTTTGTTTTTGTGAAAGGATGTTCCCGGTAGTTTTTGCAGTTTTACTGTGGTATTTTTCTGAAAAAACAGAATACGAAAGATACGAAAGGAGAGATTCTATTCATGCAAAATAACAACCCCAATTTTAATCCATTTGATGTGATGGTGGATATAGGCGAATGCTATGCTAAAGTGATAAAAATAGCCGAAAATGAAAAAGAACTTTGCTCCGAACCGGAATGTATTGAAAATGCTAAGTACATGGTCGTGTACGAAGATGAAGATGAAAAAGTGTATCTGTGCAGGAGGCATTATGATTTTATCAGGACAAACACTTTTTGCTATGTTATCGAAAACATCCTTGACAGCAACAGTGTTAAAGAAATACCGGTGATCTTTGGTGAAAACAGAAAAACAAAAGTCTCATACATTGGTGAAATCAGCAGCATACTGCAGGAAACTGAAGAATATCTCAAAGCAATGGGGTTGCTTGAAAACGAAGAAGTGCTGGATCAGGAGACTTTTTTGACAATGCTCAGGTCCTATGACAGGGTTGCATATGCGGACGTGATTGGAGACAGAGTTTTTGTCTATCTTCTGGACGAATTTAACGACGAGTATGTAATAACCGAAAAAGAATGGGAAGAAATTAAACAAAGATTGGGGGAGTAAATAGCATGAACGATATGCTTGATATACTGGACAGAGCAAGAATTGTTCTGCTTTATCCCAAAAATGAATCAAAAAGAGAGAAAATAGAGTACGAATTATCTGATAACATGCACTGTTCAATCTGCGGGGAAAAAGCGTACTACAGACTCTCCAGAACACCTGCATGGTTCTGTACACGCCATTACAATCAGCTTTTAAATCGTTCACTGTGGGATTTCATTGACAGGTATCTTATTGAAATGGACCCGCTTGCTGTTCTGTATCTCGAGTATAAAAACAAAAATATCAACCTTGAAGTGTGGTTCGATGACAAATTGATGAAAGGAATTCAATACTACTTCAGAGATGTCGGGTTTAGAAACTTCAGACTGGATAAAGAGACGTTTCTGACAGTTGTGAGAAGTTGCAGTGGAGTTGCATATGCTGACTGGATTGATAATAAACTCATCACCTTCATGATACCCGTTCATGATTGTCTGATTACAAAACAGGAGTGGGAATTTATAAAACAAAGGGTGATTAGAAAAGGACTGCTCAAGAAGGTACAAATAAATAACAAAAGCCCTGATTATGATTTCTAATCAGGGCTGAGTTATATGCATGGGGGAGGAGAATACCCCCAACTGTTTTCTGCAAACTATTTAAACGCAAACTCATATTTTGGCCAACTGCTCAATTTCAGTATACTAGAATAGAATGCGAACAAAAAACCGAACACTGAAAAATTTTTGCCTGTGAGAAAACTTTTATTCTCACAGGTTTTTTTTTTATTTTGCAGACAACTAAAAATCTAAAAGGGGGTTGATAAAAATGAAATGTGCTGTTGATATAGGTTTTGGCTTCACAAAGGCTGTTTCTGAACAGGGAAGGGAAGTTGTTTTCCCATCCGCAGTAGCAAAAACAGTGCTCACCGACCTTGGTTTTGGGACATTCAAAGACTACTATATCAACTACAATAACCAAACATATGCCGTTGGCAAAGCTGCTCTGGATTCCATCGCTCCAGAAACTAACTTCACACCTGAAAGATTTACTTCAAACTTTGCTAAGATACTTGTGCTTACATCTTTTCTGGCAACAGGCGTCGAAGGTGAGGTTGAACTTGGACTGGGCTTGCCACTTATGTTCTACAAAACGCTGAAGGATAAAGTCAAGGACTACTTTAAATACTCAGAAGACACAATCATAGACAAAGAAAACATTGCACATAGCTATCACATCGTCCGATGTGAGATCTTCCCACAGGGCGTTGGTGCATTCTTTACCCTCGACCAGCAACTGTCAGGTAGATATTGCCTGGTTGACGTCGGTTTCAGAACAACAGACGTCGTAACAGTCGAAGTAGAAGAAGAAAATATTGAACCGCTTCTCGATTTGTGCTTTACAATTGATAAGGGAATGTCACTTGCAATTGAAAAACTCAGTTTATTATTCGAGAGAAAATTCAATGTCAGCTACGATTCAAAGTTCCTCATGGACATCCACGAACGTTCATCCATACCTGTTCGTGGCAGACAGGTAAATATCGAAGAGATTAAAAACGACGTGTACCAGACTATCGCTAACGACATCGTACAGTCGGTGCTCAAGAAACTTCACAACGAACTCAATTCTCTCGGTGGTATCTTCGTCGCAGGTGGCGGCGCTTTCTACGCTGCCTCAATACTGCAAAGAACATTCGAAAATGTACAGGTACTTGACAATGCACAATTCGCAAACGCTAAAGGGTTCCTGAAATTGCTCACTGTGCTTGAAGAGTAATACCAAACAAAACTGCACTGTTGCTGGATTTGACATGGTTTATATGCCGCTTTCGTATTACCAGACGCCAGAAAACACGCACAGAATGAACAACGGTAATACAAAATTAATAAAACAAGGTCATAAAATCCAGAAACAACAAACTTTAAAGCGGTATTACAGAAAGGTGACCGGGCCATGAAAAAAACTCTCTCCGTCAAAATCGACGAAAATCACCCCATCTGGCAGGAAGAAAACAAGACCAGAGTCATTCTTGACGCACTTGAGTTGTACTACGCAACCAAAGCAGTTGTGTCAGGTACTATTAAGCTGAATACAATCCCCGTTAGTCTACCTCCCAGCAGTGAAACCCAAAAAGAAAATAACCTTGCAAAGAATAAAAAGGTTGTAAAGTCATTCCTCAATGCATTCTCGTAGTATAAGGCAGGGTTTTGAGCCCTGCCTTATTTCTTAAAAGAAACTGTAAAAGGAGAGAGAACAGGATGAGTAACATTCCGAATGATTTCATACCGCTCATCGAACACCTCTGTAAATGGACAAAAGAACTTGAATTTTCTATCTACCAGATACGTGAAAGCCTGTTCCTGCTGCAGGATAAAGTTAAATTCTACGCAAATATCATCGAAGACATCCATAATCACAAAATTGACACTACCTTTTTATCAGACATAACTGAAGCAAAATACGAAGACAACATCTTGACAATCTTAATCTACGACGTCCCACCCGTCTACAAAGTCACCACCCAAGCAGATGCACTGAAATGGAAAGATATGATATACAACGCTCTATCTCACCTGCCAGAAAAACCATACTTCGAAAAAGCTCACATAGTCTTTGAATTCTATGTACCACACAGCGTTTCAATTAGAGCCGACACAGATAACCGAATGCTGAAAACTTTAATAAATGCCCTTGTCATAGCCGGTATCATTCCGGATGATACAATGTACCATATGTCCTTCAGCTGCTTCGGTTACCTCACAGAAAATATGTATTGCAAAACTCTGATAAAAGTAACTCACCCTGATAACATACACAGAATCATAACAGCAAAGCCCGATATGGATGTAGCAAACAGAACACCAACAATGCCTGCACAGCCTGCACAACTCTACAAAGGACAGATAGAGAAATATATACGTAAACACCATAAAAAGGATAACAATTTACAGGTAAACAAAGTACAAAATAACCAGATGAATACAGAAGAATTGCTGTAAAATTTTGTTAAAAGAAAAGACAAAAGACAAAGTGTTGTCAGTTATACCACTCGACATACCGCCCATTAAACCATATGGTACAACTGCATAAAAGTACTTAGTTATTTGTACCATGGATAATACCACCATTTGTACCATGGGATATACCACCGTCTGAAATAGCAATAGAACAGTTTTTTGTCCCGTAATGACAAAGTGATGGGATAGGAACAGGAACGCAAAACTAAGTTTTGCGTTCAGAAGTAGCAGCAATTTTTCACTGCAACAGAGTAGAGATGAGATAATAGCGGCAGGCAAATGGTAGAAGCAGGTAAATAGCAACAAAATCCAGTAGCATAACAATTACCAGTAGCAAGCCTGCAAAACTTCAGATTTTGCAGGCGATATTACCAGTAGCCACCATTAAAAACAGACACAAGCGCTTTACAGGGCACAAAAAGCACGACAAGCAATTAATGACAAAGACCAGTAGCAGAGGGGTGTTACAAGAAATGGTACAAATACAGGAAAGGGACAGGAAGCTAATAGAGTTGATATTAAAATTCAAGATGGTACCGTTCAGAGTAGTGAAGGAGATATACAATACAGGGAAAAGGAGTGCATATCACAGGCTTGAAAAGTTGAAAGACGACGAGATAGTAAGGAAGATAAACAAGGAATACGTGACACTTGGCGAAGAAGGCATGAAGTACGTTGAAGACGAGTATGGTGTAAGGTTCAGCCCGCTGCCCAATCCAAGAAGACCAATTACAGTAAGCAGGTGGAAGAACGTATTTGAGATAGGTTACAGGCCATGGATACGAAACAATTTTATCACGTGCTGGGATATAAAAACAGAGAAAGGAATAAGCGACAAGAACAAGGTACTGGGTGTAGCGAACGATTATGGGATATTCAAGATACCACGGAACATGAGCAAGAAAGCGATGACGGAGATAATAACGGACATGAACGAACTATGCGATTACGGGGTAGAGAAGTTCATAGTGCTCTGTGACGGAGCAGAGAGGTTGCAGGAGTTTACAGACGTAGCAAGCCACAAAACCACAACAAAAGCAAGAGCGATACACATAATTCCTTACACCAGTAGCGGATTACAGATAATGGACGTGATAATCAGCATACCGGACTGGAAACAAAAGATAGCAAGAGTTGTATATGGTGAGGTAAGACCCAGCAGTTACAAAGGGATATTTGATTTTGAAGCGGGAGGCAGACAGGTATATGTAGGTATAGACGGAGAAATATTGAGCAAGAACAGTGTAAAGAGTAACGTTATGAGCGGGATTAGAGGCGGGGTAGAGGTACTGTGTTTAGCGAAGCAGGAGTGGAGGTTTGCAGACATTCCTGGAGCGGAGATAAGAGCAATAGCATTCAAGGATTTTTTGAATGCAGTAGATTATAAACAATTTGCTATGCCCAGCAGCATTGACGATGAAAAACTGAAGGGGGCAGAGGAAGAATGAAGAAAGCGCTTGGTATTGTAGCAATACTGGTAATTTATTACTTGATGATGGCGTATTTAATAGGGATGTTTAGCGGAGCAATATCACATGATGCATGGGAAATGCTGATGGCAGGTAAGAGTCCGAAGATAACGATACAAACTGACCCGGTAGCAGCGCTGGGTAATGTATTTCGCAGTCCAGAAGTTTTAAAGATCTGGCTTGGCATTGCGACTGTGCTGCTTGTGGTAGTAGTAGTGTTTATATTTGCTTACAGGGAAGAGTTGAAGATGCACTTTGGCAAAGAAGTGCCAGCAGATGAACGTGGGACATACGGGACAGCAGACTGGATGAAGATGAAGGAAGCGAAGAAAGTGTTCAGGTTTGGGAGTGAGCAAAAGGGAATACTGCTGGGCAAGGTGAACGGTGAGCGTGTAGTGCTGCCAGCAGACACGAAGTATAACAAGCACATAGCGATATTTGGGGCACCGGGGACAGGCAAATCAAGAACATTTGCAAGACCGAACATAATACAAATTGCCAAGATGGGACAGAGCATGATCATAACAGATCCCAAAGGCGAGTTATTCGAGGACATGGCAGTGTGGCTTGAGCAACAGGGTTATGATGTTAAGGCTTTGAACCTTGTCAATATTGAGTGCTCAGACCGGTGGAACCCGCTGGACGCAGTAGCAGACGACATGGACGCAACGGTATTTGCGGATGTAGTTATCAGGAACACACAAACAGGGGTGAAGAAAGCAGGCGGAGATCCATTCTGGGACAGGGCGGAGCTCAACCTGCTCAAAGCTCTTGTGTTGTACATCAAAGAAACCAGACCGCCGGAAGAACAGAACCTTGGAGAACTGTACAGGTTACTGGCGACAACAAACATGGCGGGGTTGCAGAACATGTTCATGAGCATACCGAATGACCGTGCGAGTAAAATGGCATACAACATATTTGCACAGGCGTCAGAACAGGTAAGAACAGGAGTTATCATAGGACTTGGAACGAGACTGCAGGTGTTTCAGAACAGGCTTGTCCAGAAGATGACGGAAGTGAGTGACATAGATTTGGAGGCACCAAAGAGAAGGAAGACAGCATACTTTTGTATCATAAGCGACACACACAGAGCGTTCAGTTTCTTGAGCTCACTGTTTTTCAGTTTCCTGTTCATTAAACTTGTGAACCTGCACGATACGACAACAGATCCGGAGATAAGAGCAAGGGAAGTGTACTTCCTGTTAGACGAGTTCCCCAACATCGGGGAGATACCCGATTTTCAGGAGAAGATAGCGACAATTCGTTCCAGGAGACTGCACTGCAGCATTATCTTTCAGAGTTTGGGGCAACTTGGCAGGATATATCAGCAGAGCTGGGAAGATATAATAGCGTGCTGCGATACGAAATATTTTCTCGGCTGTAATGACCTGAAGACAGCAGAGTATGTATCAATGCTGCTTGGCACGAAATCGATACACACAAGGTCAATTTCACGGCAGGGCGGGCTGGAAGGTTTGACAGAGATAGAACGGATAACACAGTCGGTTGGTAAAAGGCAACTTCTTACCGAAGACGAAGTGATAAGGTTTGAGAACGAGAAGGCGATAGTGATGGTAAGGGGTCACAAACCGCTGATTGTAGAGAAGGTGGACATAAGCGAGCTGAAAGAAAGCAGGGAATTAACGGTCAGACCTGTGAAAGACTATTTAAGACCGTGGGCAGTAGAAGTTTTAAGCCAGCAGTCAAATCAGAATACAGTTGCGACAGCAGAGAAAACTGATGCAGATTCACAGGTAGAAACTGGTGCGTCAGCAGTCCAGCCACAGGTAAACGATGCACAAACAAAAACTGCACCGCCAGCAGCAAATGAAGACCAGGGAACAACAGAAGATGAGCTGTTGTAAAGCCCTGAAGTTTTCGCCTTCAGGGCTTTTTTGCTGGCATTTTAAAAACTCAAGTTTGCAGGGAAAGGAGAGGTGAAAAATGCCATCACAAACAAAGACAGACAAAAGAATTCAAGAACTTCAGCAGGCACTAAAAACAGGGAAAATTCTACTGGGTGAAGTAATAACCAAAGAACAGCAAAACGACAAATGGTATGCGGTTGTGAGATGGAAAGGACTGAGACTCTACTGCGATGAGGCGGAGCTTGGACTGCAGGAACAGGTGAAAAACAAAGCGGATGCCCTGCTTGGAGCTTTGATTGAGTTTGTTGTGGTAGCCCAGGAAAATGGCAGATTTTACATTTCAAGAGTAAAAGCGATGGAGAAGCGAAGGACACAGTGGCAGGACAGAATCAAAGAAGGCGATATAGTAGAAGGCAGGATAACAGGGGTAACACCACGCAACGCATTTGTTGAAGTGTTAGGGTATGAATTTGCCCTGCCAGCAGAAGAAATGCTGTGGAATTACACCAACGACCTGAGAAGACACTTCAAGATAGCAGACAGAGTCAAAGCAAGGGTGATAAGCAAAGATCCACCACAAATAAGCGTCAAGCAGGCATACGACAGCCCATGGGACACACCACCGTCGGTACAGGTAGGACAAGTACTTGTTGCACCAGTAGATGCAATCGCACCTTATGGATTTCTGGTGAAACTCGACGACGGCAAGCAGTGCCTGTGTCCGCCATACTCAAATGCAAGAGAAATACCAACAATCGGCACAAAGGTGGTGGTACAGATACAGAATGTCGACCTTGAGAAGAAAAGGATTTTTGGCACGATACAGAGAATATTGAGATAATAGGGGTGATATAACATTGCAAACTAAGCTCATACCGGTAAGAGAACTACTGGACAACAGGTATGATAAAAGACCGGCATGGCAGAAGAAAATAGATGATTTTGTAACGAAAACACAAATTTTGTTTGTCAAAATCAAAATAGCTTGCAAAAGAAAAAACAGAGTGGTATAATAACAATAGCTGGGCAAAATGCTAGAGAAATGTATCTACAGGAATGTAAAAACAAAAGCTCTGGTTTGGAAAGCCAGAGCTTTTTGTTTTTTGAGGTAGGAAAATCAAAAAGCATGGTATAACAAATAATAGCACGAAAAAAAGGAGAACACTCAAATGAGCGTGGCAACGTACCAGCTTTGCTTTGATGAGTATGTAGAAACCCTCAAACAAGAGATAATACAGGAAGTAGAGAAATTTCAAAACATTGAGATTAACAACAAAGAGAGCATGAGACAATTACATGAACTTGCAAGAAGTGACGAAATAAGAAAACATGCAAAGTTTTTAGAAACTGAAGGGTACAGAATTATACACAGATTTTTTGCAGACGGCAGAGAAGTAGAACCCGAAAAGATAGACCCTGTGCTCATCCCAGTAGAGAACGATGCACAAAACAGTATATTCAAAACTGCACGCTTTACATGGAGTTTGCCATATTCAGAAGGTTATGGTAGAAGGTTAAAATTCCTGATATTTGACAGGTACAATGGCAAACTAATAGGGATTTTAGGTTTGCAGTCGCCAGTGATTGGCTTAAAAGCAAGAGATGAGTATTTAGGAGTTAACAGAGAAAACAAGATGGAGATAATCAACAAGACCATGGACATATACACGCTTGGTGCAGTCCCACCCTACAATTTTCTACTGGGTGGAAAACTTGTGGTCTTGAGTGCGGTATCAAACGAAGTGAGAGAAACATATCGCAAAAGGCATGAAGGAAAAACAACAGAGATAGAGAAAAATACAATAGACGGGCACTTAATAATGCTGACAACCACATCTGCATACGGCAAAAGTTCAATCTACAACCGTGTGAAGTACGGGGGAAGACTTATTTGCCAGCCAGTAGGTTATACAAAAGGTCAGGGTGCTCTGGTATTGACAAGCAGGTTTTGTGAACTTGCAAGGGAATATTTACAGAGCAAGGGAATAGTGGTGAGAAGCGGTTATGATAACGGACCGAATTACAAGTTTCGTCTTGCAAAAGTGCTGGCAAAACAGCTAAAATTGGAAGGGATTGATACTGAACTTGTAACCCACGGTGTTGAAAGAGAAGTGTACGTTTTCCCGCTGATTAAAAACCTGCATGAGTATGTCAGAGCACCGGATACAACTGAACCTGAATACTTTGACTATCCATTCTCAGACCTTGCAGACTACTGGAAGGAAAGATACTGCCTGCCCAGGAGTAAAAGGAACATGGAATGGCAGACATGGTGCAAGGAACAGGTGTGGCAGGACATAGCAAGATTCTTGTGAGTTTTTTTTAAAAAACAGGGGAAATTTTTTAAAAAGCAAGGGGAGTTGAAATGTCAAATAACACCAGCTGGTTTATTATTTTGCAAAGGCAGTGGAGAGAACAAAAGAATGAGGAAATTTCTGAATTTGAGGAAGGTGGAGACGCAAACATGAAATGGTTAAGAATCAAAGACGAATGGGTACCAGTCAACAGGATAAGAAAGATAACGATAGAAAGTGGATTGCTTTGTTATAAAGTAATCATGGAAGTTCAGAACTATTCCTACATTCTTTCTACATTTAAGAAGCATGAAGAAGCTGAGGAATATGTAAGACAACTTGTAAAAACCATAATCCAGCAGGACATGATAGAAATAGAAACAATACAGAATGCCTAACAAACAACAGGCAAAAAGCCTGTTGAAATAAAAACTTATGGGGGTGTATAGTCAATGTCAAAGGAAGAACTTATCAAAGCAATGTCCCAGAAGAGCGGACTGACAAAGAAGGAGTGCGAGAAGGCACTGAACACATTAACAGACGTTATTACTGAAACCCTGGCAAAAGGGGAAAAGATTCAGCTTGTAGGTTTTGGTTCATTCGAAGTAAGACAGCGTGCAGAGCGAAAAGGCAGAAATCCGCAGACAAAAGAAGAAATCATCATCCCGGCGACAAAAGTGCCTGTATTCAAAGCAGGCAAGACGTTAAAGCAAGCTGTAGTTGCAAAGTAGGGGCAGGGAGACAGACCTGCCCTGTTTACTTTAAGAAGGGGAGGTGAATGAGAAGTGAAAACTCTGGATACCATGGTGAATGAGCTGGAAACAACAATTGGAGCAGAAACAGGAAGAGACCCGTTCTGGGGACAGGCAGAAATAAAATTGCTCAGGGCACTGGTATCATATGTGAAAGAAGCAAGACCTGCGGAAAAACAGAATCCAGATGAAGTGTTAAAAATACTCCTGGTCAATGAGGGAAATTTATTTTTCCATTCTTCAACTGTGACACCATTCGTTGCAAAAGTAAAGTAAAAATTATGGTACCAAAATTAAAAAACGTGGTATAATAAATAACAGAAGGCGCAAACAAGGTCTCTTCCACTCCCCGGGAAAATGCAAGCTCCCCCTTGCATGGAAGTTAGCCAATCAAAGTAAGCAAAGGGGAGTGGAAGAGATGGAAGAAAAGTCACCATACGTACCAACCAGAGTAATAATAGACGGAATTAAATGCAAAATTGAGTGGAAAGACCATGCACTTTCACGCTGCGCCAGAAGAAAAGTACCGGAATATAAAATCAAGCAATTGTTAGAAATATCACCCGAAATTCTTGATTATCCAACTGAGACAGAGATCATTATTCAGGCAAAATGGTTTGCCCCAGTAATCATAGTTAAATGCAACGGAACAGATATCGAAATACATATTAAAACAGTGATTGACAAGTCCAATGTAACACCCAAAAAAGAAACAGACATAATAATCGACAAAAGATTTTTTGAGTAAAAAAGTGAATAAATGGAGAGTAAAAAGGCAAACAGGGTGGAGGCAAAGGCTGTGGGAAGACAGCCCGGTTGTCGCTTTCCACCCTTTTGCCTTTAATAAGACCTTATGAAAGGGGTAGATAGAAAATGGCAACAGTCAAGTTTGCAGAAGGTTTAAAAGAAGACAGAGAAGTGTTAGAATTTGTAGAAAGACAGATAGCTGAATACAATTTAGACAACGAAACATTCGAAGAAGAAGAGCCGATGTTTGCATTTACAAGCGAAGAAGAAGACCTTGCAACAAGAGTGATAAGACGAAAAGATAAGACATACGTCATTGAGTGGTACACAAGAATCAGCGAATACTTCAAAGACAACGAACCAAGAGAGTTCAAAGAATATACCCTTCCAAACGGCAGAAAAGTCAAAGTTTGCTTCGCACCATACTTCCCGCCAGAAGATCTGTTAGAAGACGCCGAAGAAGACGAATACCCACCAAAAGACAAAGTGCTCAAGTTTGTATTAGAGTGCCTTGTGAATGATGACACACCGATAGGCGAAGAAGCAGCATACTACGATGTAGAAAAAGACAAAATCACAGCAATTTTCAAGAGACTCTCACAAGACGAATACGAAATAGAAGAATACTACCGCTGCGATGCAGTGATAGACAAGAGAGAGTTTGAGTAAACCACTGGGCAGGTCCAAAGCCTGCCTGTTTTCATACAGGCTACTGGGTGGGGAACTATTCCCTGCCCAGTAGCAATTAGAATCCAAAAGGGAGATGATTTTTCTTGGATGAGCTGCAAAGAAGACGATGTCTGAAATGTGATTACCTGAACAATGATATCCCGATCAACAAAAAGAAACCAAACTGCAAAAACTTTCTAGACTGCGAAGTGTACAATGTTACGATTAAATTAAAGATGCGAATTCAATATCTGCGTGGCGAAATAGGTCCTATGTTTATATGTGCTAAAGATAGCTGTACAGTGGAGAATTTTAAAGGCAAAGCACATGCAAAGCAGGTCTTTGCAAATGTAGTCTGGGGCAGGTCAGCTCGAAAGCCCGGACAGAGAGGTACACAGTCACAAAAAACCAGCAAAATCAAGGATTTTAGGTAACTGCAAATTCGCAAAGTGAATAAAGGCTTAAAAATCGCATTGCAAATGTGCAGGGTAATATAAAAATACCTTTCATGCAAAAATCGTTCAATGTAGGGCAAAAGCAAACGGTTTCATGGGGTATTTTTGGGGGGTGTATATGCTGAACTTCCAACTTCAATTTCAAGACCTGGGTGTTCCCCAGAAGTCTTGAAAATACTGAGTTTCAAACCCAACCGGAATGCGTTCCGGGCTTTGGAGTCAGCTGAAACGGCAACAGACGACAAACAGCGACGGAGTTTTCAAAAGGGAAAACCGACAATAGCGAACAAGTGTTAGCTTAAAGTTAGAAGGCAATCACAGGGCAGGTTTTAGACTTTTGCAGCGGTTGACAACAGAAAAAGCCAGTTCAAAAGCCCGGACTGGTATTCCTGCCCGGTAGAAAAAAGCTGTTGCAAACAAAAGTTTTTGTGGTATAATAAAATCAGGAAGTGAATATCGAAAAGTTTGCCAATGAAAGTTAGCCCTGAGCTGGGAAGCAGAAGCTTCCTTCTCAGGGCTTTTCGTCTTTATTGCCCCCCCCGCAGATGGCAGTTTGCCGAACAAAGTTTGCGGTAAGGGGGAAGTTTGCAATGGATTCCATATTTAGGAAGGTAGTCGAAAGGTATATTAAAAAGGGCAGAGTTAAGATTGATTGGTATGGCGGAAAAACCGTCCGCCCTGTCTCAAAAAGGACAGGGTACTACCAAAAAAGAACGTACATTATCAGGGCAGGACAAACAGTTGAAATTTTGGACGCAGAACCAGATGACTCTATTTTAACAGCTCTCTCAAATCTGTCTTCTGACAAAGACATTGTTGCAATTATTCAAGAATTTACACCTATTTTCTTAAGTGGTCAAAAAACATACGTAATTACACCATACTCTGAACTTGTCAGAAAAAAAGTTGCTCTCGAAAAGCGCGATATTTCTTCTATATTACGCTTATTATGAACTCTGCCCTGCCGGAGCTGTCCCAAAATGTGACAGCTCCTTGCCCTGGCAGTTAGCCAAAAAAAGTTTGCAGGAAAGGGGAGTATTCGGATGATTATGCTGAACAAAGAAAAAGGCAAAAAAATATTTGAAATGTACCTGAGAAGGTGCTGGAAAATCCCTGTAGAGCCTGAGAAGATCGATTACTATGTTTATCAAAATTGTGTTCACGACTTGAAAGAAGCTGTCAACCTTTACGAAGACTACTATGAATACGAACACTGCTACTGGGACTACGAAGAAGAGGAATACGTATACAGTGACGACTATGAGACTTATGAACAACAGATTTTTGTTATTACAAGATCCAATGATTGCCAGACATTATGGGATTATACCAGAGCACACATGGGTGGGGAAATCTTTCGCAAACCTCTCTACGAAGTACTTTCAGAAGAACTTAAAGGAATAAAAATGGTGATAATTGTTGTTACCCACAATTATTGTTACAAAGACAACGATAAATACCACGACAAATACACAGTCAAGTGTTACATGTTTGCAGCGACCACAAAACTTTTCAAAAACATCCTCAAAGCCGAAAAAGAAGCAGAAGAGCTCAAACAAATACGAAGAAGCTCTCAAAGCATACAAGAGTGTTCCACCACTACCAGTTGTCTATGAGGCAGACATCAAAGTTATAGATGTACCAGACAACCAGCAGTAGGGGTGTACACAGGATGACGGGGTTAATTTCCCCGTTTCGGTAGTTTGCCAAACAAAGTTTGCAGGGGTGATATAAATGAATACTCTTATTCACAAACGTCCTGTTACAAAAGAAGAAATTAGCGAAGAAATTAGGAAATTTATTGACTACTTTGAAAAAGAGGAACTACCGGTTGCGGCAATATACGAGGCAGAAGACCTGATATACGACCTTGCCTACTGGGCACAACCGGTAGCAGACAGTTGGCCACTCGGTGGAACAATATGGACGTACGACTTTGAACATCAACAAAAAACGTACCTCATACACCAGGGTGGCACAATAGAAAAAGTAGATGAATTTGAGTTTTTGAACAGCAGATTTGGAAGATATTTGAGAGATATCCCCAAAAACTTCTGACAGCACAGTACATTGCAGTTGTAGAAACCAATAGAGATTCAGCAACAGTCTACTATACAGAAAATTCATCGAGGCTTCAGAACAAAATTCTTGGTATCATTTCGGAGTACAGAAAAACCAAAAAAGAAGTTCAGAAACTTCCGGCAGGTAAATAACAATTCTGCCGGAAACCTGGTGTCACAAGGAGTTTGCAGAAGACAGTTTGCCCTGTGCTGTTTCTTCAGGCACTTTTAAAAAACAGCACAGGGTTTTTATGTTTTTTTAGAAGTTTGCCAGAAAAGTTTGCAGGGAGAGGTTGTTTGCTATGTTGGACGCACTGTTGACACATCCACCTGTGTGGGTTGCAATTTTGTGGTTTTTGCCTCTTGCTGTATTGACAATGGCAAGGGGCGTGGAAGAGGACGACTTCTAAGGAGCTGTGCAGGGTTTTCCCTGCACAGTCCTGGTAGTTTGCTAAATAAAGTTTGCAGGGGGTGTAGAAAAAATGATTAAAGAACTTATCGAAAAATTCGTAGAAGACAACTGGGAAGACAACAGGTTTGTCAAGGAGATTCTACTCAAAAATCCGAGGTACTGGACACACTCATCATCTGACGTTGAAATTGTAAAGAACATCTATGACGCCCTTGAATACGGTGCTGGACTAAACAAGGAAGAAATGAAAGAACTTTCTGAGAAGTACAGAAGCGACATAATAATCTACTTTGAAGATTTCCTTGACAGAACAGGATATGGCGATTTCTTTGTAGCAGATTCAGAAGTACCACTGTACAAGTTTATCATGACCACTGTTTTGGACGATCTAGTATACTGCCTTGGCTGGTACATCGTAGAAAGACTTGAGCAGGAAGTCTTCCCGGAACTCCAGGATGCAGACTGTCTGGAATGTGCTCTTTCAATGTTGATACGAATATTGCAGGAACAGGAAAAAGTAGAACTGAACTGAGCAGGCGGGCAATCGCCCACTGCCCTGAGAGATAGGGCAGAAGAAGTCTCTTCTGTCCCTCTCCCTTTTTGGTAGTTAGCAAATCAAAGTTGGCAAGAAGGGAGAGGGTTTGCATGTCTGATATGCTGGAGAAAGAAGTCAAAGACATGAAAGAAGTCAAAGATACTTTCCTGACAACAGTAGAGGAACTTTACAATCCAAGGTACCCTGTTCAAAAACTCAGCTGGGGACAGGTATGGAAAACAGTCAACAACAAACTCAGCAAAGACAATTCATGCAAAAATGGGTATGGCAAAGGAAAACCATACCCGGACAAGAACATAATAAAACTATTAGAAGCAAGATTTGACGGCGCTACACTAGAACTTGCAGGGAACAGGGTATTATTTAGCATTGTCAGAACACCCAATGGTTTTGTCGAATGCTACAAACTGACCCGGCAGTTTGAACGCACACCCGGAAGAGAAGCAATAAAAGCAATAGAAAGAGCACTCGACACAGACTTTGGCAGTATCAATGATATGTTTGTAGAGGTGTACGCATACTGATTTTCTGGCTTAAGGGGGAGATTGTGTGGTATAATCAAAGTAGAACACTCCCCCTTTGCTTTGGTAGTTTGCAAACAAAAGTTAGCAAAGGGGGTATAAGGGTGGAAACAAGTGCAATGCCAAACCGGAACAGCAAACCGGGAAAATTGCCGGCAATAACTGCAAGATTGCTTGACAACAAGATTGATATGCTACGTCTTGAACTAAAACAGGAAACAGCAAATATCAGGCGTGAGCTTGCTGAAGCAAGAACAGAACTTAACACCAAAATTAACGAAACAAGGACAGAACTTAACGGCAAAATTAATGAACTCAGAGCAGAACTGCGAAATGAGATAGCTGATCTCAAAAGCGAAAATGCCAGAGAATTTAGCAGTATTAGAAACGAAATTGCTATGATCAGGAACGAAATTGCCGACATCAAAAATACTTTTCGCTGGAACACTGTCGGCATAATAGCAGCACTCCTGATGGGTTTTGCCGGCATAATTGCAGCTATAATTATTCCACAGATGATACTAAACCATCACTAAAAAGGCAGGGGATAAAAACCCTGCCTTTTCTTTTATTTCACATCTTCAATTTCCTTTTTTATCATAACTTCTATTCCTTTCTTCTCACCAAACTCAGCTACTTTTGAAGCCATTTCATGATAGAATTTCTTCTGTTCCGGATAATTGAGTTTTCTATAATTCCAACGTCCGAACACTATCCTATCTACAAAACTGATGCTTTCCAATAGTTTTTCAATATCCTGTTCAATGATATCCGGAGTGGGATAAGGTTCAATGCTAACCCACGTGCAAAAACCGCACATGTGCATTGCAAAAAGACTTTTCAGACGTTCATTGATGGGTGCTGCGTTTGGTTCGTATTTTTGCCTGAACTGTTCTGATAGCGACACCAGCGTTATACCAAAACTGTTCTCAGGATGGTTTGAAATTTTTGCAACATCCTGTGTATAAACTCCCTTTGTTAATGTTCTCACAGGAATACCATAGGAGTTAATAAGCACAATTACATCGCATGAAAGCTTCACAACTTCTGGCTGGTTGTACATGAACGGGTCTGTCGCAAAACACATATTAATGTACCTGGCTTTTCCTTTGAGTCTGGGAAGTTCCTTTTCTAAAAGCTCAATCGTGTTTTCAACAATCCTGGGTTTGGTCCAGTTCTCGTATGTGATATTTCTAAACCGCTTGTTCATCAAAAAAGCATAGCAGGGATACCTGCACCCATGCGAACAGCCCAGAACATGGTTCAGAGCATAATCACCATACTCGACACCAGTCTTGTACAGCAGTTGCTTCCTGATAACTCCTTCCACTTTCATCATCCCCTAAAACCATAGTTTTCAGTTCTTCGCATTCTCCTTTTTAGAAGACATGTATCCAAAAACCTTTTCTTCATCATCCCTTTCCAGTATTCACGTTTTCTTTCCTTTGCCGCAGTATACAACAAACTGAAATCTTTCATTTTTTCCACCTCCCAAATCTCGGTTAAAAGTTTTCACACGCTGTATCATCAGGACTCACCCACTGCTGCTTTATCTCACACATGGAGAAAAGCTCAAAGGGCTTTGGATTGTGCCTGCAGGAAAAACACCTGTAGAGCATGTACTCTCTGAAATCACAATTTTCACAAACTTTTCCACAACGTCTTTAACAGGACACTTCAGACCAAAATCAGCCAGAGCACACAATACGAATGTGTAGTTTCGCCTATTTTCCTGTTGTATTTGCAATAACTACAGTATCCCATCCTTTTCAGCCCCCAGTAGTTGCTCTTATCCCACAGTCTTGCGCCATCACGAAAATCAAACCTGTACATCTCTATTTCTAACTTCAGGAACCATAACAGGCATCAGCAATCCCACAACCTTACTACTGCCTTTTTTAACAATGTACCCATAATTCCTAACAACATCATGAAAAATGGAAAATTCCAGCAACGTGAAGAATTCATAGTACAAAAGCGAATATGCAATAGTCCTGTCACCCAGGTCCATATAAATAACATCGCCGTTGACTTTTGAGGGAACAAACTCAATAACTCTTTCTTTATGCAGGTCCTTTTTGCCAGCAACCAGAAGCATATTCCTCACGTTTTTCAGAACATGTACAGGAATTTTGTTTTTTCTGGATACATACAGTTTCCTCTTTATACTGTCAGGGATAACACTTGTATTAACCACAAAATGCCCATTCGTTATTATCCCTTTATAGAAGTGTACACCTGCAAG
>Ga0071330_1048334_pt1 | contig 41982 bp, 35 predicted proteins | sample GBScel77sediment_FD_63802 | JGI IMG/M metagenome (GOLD analysis project Ga0071330, IMG submission 63802) | Hot spring sediment microbial communities from Great Boiling Spring, Nevada - Cellulolytic enrichment Sediment 77C v2 (version 2) | ecosystem: Environmental > Aquatic > Thermal springs >...
GCCTGGGAGAACTCCCTGAGGTTGTGGGTCTGCGCACTTGAGGCGGCAATGTCCTCCATGGTGAAACCATCAACCTCAAGGCTTCTTCGGGCAAAGTCGAGTTTGTGGAGCTTCTCCTCTGTAGCTCTGGGAACTGCAAAGGGAGCTCTGGCCCGCTCCTCTCGAAGGAAGGTCATGCCCCACTCTAAAGCCTCAGGGTTCATGGTGATGACAAGGGGGAGTTTGGCAAGCTCCTCAAGGTGGAGGTAGGCATGGCCTGGGCCTTTCCGGGTGGAACAGACGAGGACTTTGGCCGGAGCTCCAAGGACCTCGACCGCATCAACGGCTCTTTTGGCCATGAGGATACCGAAGAAGCGGAGGTCTGCCTCTTCAAGGGTAACACCTCTGGCTTTGGCTTCTTCGGTGAGCTCCGTTGAGGCCTCCCAGCGACCGAGCATCATGGTGATGACCGCCCGCCAGGCGCTGTAGTCAATACCCCGGGCTTTCCCCTTCTCGTACCCCCGCTTCATAGCCTGGGCAACCTGGACAACCTGGGGGACGCAGAAGCAGGAGGTGGCGTTCACCGGAACGCCAAAGCTTACGATTTCCTCCATCACTGCAAGGCCAGCCCTTGTGGCGGGAATCTTCACCATGAGGTTGGGGCTTGTCCGGGAAATCTCCAGGGCCTGGAGGACCATGGTCGCTTCATCGGTGCTCTTCCTTGGGTCAACCTGGAGGCAGACAAAGCCGTATTGGCGGCCTCTGCGGTAGAAGTTGGAGAGGAACTTGTCGGCACCAAGCTTCCCCACCATCAGGTAGCGGTCGAACCACCCAGGATGCGTGTCGGAAGAGAAGACCCGGCCGAACTCCTGCACTCTGGCAACCACCTGAGGCCGGGACTCAAGGAGCCGAAGGACCAGGGGAGGGTTGGTGGTCACTCCATCGAAGAAGAACACTCCTCCCTCGTTGTGGGACATGAAGCGGCGAAGGACTGAGAGCGTGGCGTCATCGACACCCCTTTCCCTGAGGCTGGCAAGGAAAACCTGGTAGTACCCTGGATGGGCATCCCACCACAGTTCCAGGTCGGGGTTACGTTCTTTGAGCCCTTCAAGGAGTTCTGGCCTTGGGGCGAGTGGTTCCTGGCTCATGGGAAAACCTCCTGAAAGTGTTGAAAATAACATGGAATTTATGAACCGATTAAAGTGTAACCAGTACCCTGATTTTTGTCAAGACTCTGTAGGGAGGACTTTCAAAAAGCCCATGTCGTTGCTCCCCGATTTTACCACCCTCCGCATCTCGCGCAGGGAAGTCCTGGAAAGGTTTGAGGGCTTCACAGCAATGCTACTGATAGCAGACAGGGGTTTTTACCCTCGACATAAAATGTCCAAAAAGCAGGCCCTCCGGAACCATCGACGCCAGAGGAAACGAAGCGATGAGCGGAGCTCTACTCCAGCGAGGGTTTCCTCTCGCGCTTGGCTGCATACATTGCGGCATCGACCTGCGCGAAAAGGGCCGCAAGGTCAAGAGGTTCTTCCCCGGGCGTCCAGGAAATCACCCCGGCGCTGAAACCAAAAGGACAGGGCAGAAACTTCGTTTTTTCGTCGAGAATCTTCTGAACCCGGGCTATGACCTTTTCGGCTTCCTCACGGCTTGCCCCGGGGAGCAAGAGGAGAAACTCGTCACCTCCGTAGCGGATGAGAACATCGCTTTTTCGGGACCCTTCACGAAGCGATTCCCCAAGAAGACAGAGCGCCAGATCCCCAAAGCCATGGGAATAGCAATCGTTGATTGCTTTCAGCCCGTCGCAATCAAGGAGAGCAAGAGTAAAAGGTGTACCCTCCCGGTACACCCGCTCAAGGAGGCGAGGAACTTCCCGCTCAAAATATGCCCGGTTGTAGAGGCCGGTCAGAGGATCCCGAAACGACTGCTCCCTGGCAAGACGAAAGCTCCGGTGAATCGCCCAGGCAAGAAGCGACCACCCTAAAATGGCGCACGCGGCGGGAAGAACGGCGCCGAAAAGGACCGGTTCCTCCGTAAACTGGTCGAAGGATTCCGTCGCCACTCCTGACACAAGGAGCCACCACCCCAGTTCCCCAGGCCAGTGTTTGAGAAGCGAAACCAGGGGGAAGGAGAAAAAGACGGGGATGAAAAGCCCAAGAGTCACGACAACGTACACAGGATCCCACCGAACAGGAGGCAGTACCGGAAAGGCCAGAAACCAGAGGAGTGCCTCCCCCAGGATGATGAAAAGCGAAAACATTCCCGGATTTCTGTGCCTCAGGGCCAAAAAGGCGGAAATGGCTTTCCGTAGCCTGTTCGCCATTGTGTCGGCCTTCTTCAAGCACTTTTTCAAAGCTCTATTATACCGCAATTGCTTCTTCAGGGAACTGGAGCGGCTCCAGACCGTTGACTTCCCTGGGCAAGGTCCTATAAACTACTATAACGATAGAAATAATTGCTTTAGGGAGGATATCATGCAGTGTGTCCTGTGCGGGAAGACTGCAGCAGTGAACATCACGAAAGCCCTCTGCAGGGAATGTTTTCTCAAAGACTATGAATCCCGGATCCGGCGTCTCATACAAAGGGAAAAGCTCATCACCTCCCAGGACCGGATTCTTGTGGCCGTTTCAGGAGGAAAGGACAGCTTAAGCTGTGCCCAGGTCCTCCACACCCTGGGGTATTCCATTGCCGTGCTCCATGTGGACGTGGGAGTCGCAGCGTGCACGAACCCTCGAACAAGAAACGTTGTGGAACGCTTCTGTGAAGAACGGGACATCCCCTTCTATTTCCTGTCCTTTTCTGAGTACCTGGGTGTGGACATGGACGAGTTCTTCCGCAAGGCCCGCCGTCCCCGATGTGCGACCTGCGGGATGCTCAAGCGATACGTTTTCAATCGCTTTGCCCGGGAAAATGGGTTCACGAAGCTTGCCACCGGCCACTGTGCGGATGACGTTGCCCGGTATTTCCTGAAAGCCTGGGTTTCGGGAAACAGGGAAAGTTTCCTCTGGCTTGAGAAACTCAAGCCCCTCACGCCCTCGCTGCACCCCAGGGTTGTGGCGCGCATCCGCCCGCTCTTTTTCTCTTTAGAACAGGAGAACTACGCCTACACGAAGTTCAGGGAAATCGTCGTTGCCGGCTGCACCATGTGCTCCTTTTTCCTCCGGAAGGACTCCTGGACGGAAATGCTCCACCGGATTGAGGAAGTGCGTAGAGACTTCGCCCTGGCCATTGCCCGAACTCTTGCAAGGCAACCCGAAAAAGGAGAGGCCAACGACACCTTCCAGGAGTGCCGGATCTGCGGAGAACCGACAAGCAGGGAGATCTGTGCGGTGTGCCGGGTAAGGGAACGGTGTTCCCCTAACCACTAATACCAAACGCCCTCAATATAAGCCTAAAAACTCCCGAAAGCAGGTACATCCACATAGAACCCGCTATGTATTGGAAACAATTTACCGGTAATACCAGAGCGAAAAAGGCGCCCCTTGCGCTTTCAGCAGGCCTTCAAGGTAGAAGTAATCACCCCAGATACAGCTCTCATCAATACCCAATCCTTGGGGAAGGTGATACGTGGCGTGAAGCAGAAACCCGTCATGATTGCTATCGTCAGGGGCAAGGCAATAGATGGTCAAGTTGTGGAGTATGTTGAGTGCTTCTTCTCGTAAAAAGCTACCTCTTTCCTTGTCTTTTAACGCCACAATTGAGGCGAGCTCGAAAAGCCCACTTGCAGCTATTGCCGCCGCTGAGGAATCACGAGGCTCCGAACCGTCTATAAAGGCAAGATCCCAGTAACAAATCTTGTCCTGTGGCAAGTGAGAGAGAAAGTACTCAGCAGCTCGAAGAGCGCTCTGAAGGAACGACTCAAGACCTGTATAATAGTAACTCAGGGTAAAGCCGTAGATTGCCCAAGCCTGACCCCGACTCCAGCAAGAAGTATCGTTATACCCCTGAAGCGTTCCAAACCATACAGGCTGCTCCTCCGGAACTCTGAAACGACAGGCCTGATAGGTAGACCCGTCTTCGCGAAGAAGGAGGGACCGAATTGTCTGGGCATGCCGAATGGCGATATGCATATATTGCTTACAACCAGTCCTCCTGTAAGCCCAGTACAAAAGCGGAAGATTCATAAGGGAATCAACAATAACCAATGTTTCCGTTTCTTCCCCTTCCGATGGAAACTCGCCAAAGGCTTGTATGTATCCCCCTCGAGGATGAAACCGTTTTGAGAGCCTCTCTGCCGCAGAGAGTGCTACGTCGAAAGAAGACCGATACTGGAGAAATTCCCAACCAGGAACGCAAGAGAGGAAATACAGAAAGCCCAAATCATGGGTGTCAGTGTTACGTCCCCAAAAAAGGCGGTCTGCAAAAGAGGGGAGCAAACTGAGTATTGTGGTTCGGAACTCCTCTCTTTTCGTGCTTAGGTATGCTAACCATAAAATGCCGGTCCAAAATCCCGCAGTCCACTCGATGTTTTCCAGAGGACTGTATACACCATTCTCACTCACGTGAGGAAAACTTGAGAAGAACTTCTGAAGATTCCTTTCGAGTTTTTTCGAGATGATGAACTCAGTAATTCCCTGCCAATCCATCAGCTCTTCACCGCCCCGCTGGTGAGACCCTCGATGAGATACCGCTGGATGACCACAAAAAGCACGATAACAGGTAAAGACGTGAGCACGCCGCTAGCCATTATACCGCCCCAGCTTGTTTTCCCAAAAAAGCCCATGAGTTCAGCCAGACCAACCTGGACAGTTTTAGCGAAATCCGAACTGGTCAGAATTAGCGCATACTGGTAATCGTTCCAGGCGATGATAAAAGAATACAGCCCTGTCGCTATAATTCCAGGAACCACCAGAGGAAGCATAATGCGCCAGAAAGCACCAAAGTGGGAACACCCGTCGATCATGGCGGCTTCTTCAAGGTCCCTAGGGATGCCATGGTAGAAGCCACTCATTAACCAGACACAGGTTGGAATGGTTGCAGTGCCATAGATAAGCACCAAAACAAGACGAGTGTTGATAATTCCCATAGCCGAGGCCATCTTATACCAGGGAACCATAATCAGCGGACCTTGGAACATCTGTGAAAGCACCAAGAAAATGCCAATGCCTTCACGGCCCCAAAACACGAAACGTCCCAGGGCATAGCCCCCGGTAGTGGCAAAAACGATGGTCATAAGCGAAGTAAGACCAGCCGTGAGAATGCTGTTCAGGAGGTACCGTCCCAGATTTGCCCCCTTGGGACCCAGTGCCCAATGGTAATTCTCCAGAGTGGGATTCTTAATGTACAGTGTGGGGCGAGCAGAGAAAATTTCTCGAGAGGGTTTGAAACTGTTAAAAACGAGCCAAAAGAACGGGAACAAAGTAAAAGCCATGATGAGGAACAGATACAAATATTTCGCTTGCAACGACCGAAAAATGCGCATGCATTCACCTTCTTCCCTGCCTATACATTACTCCTATGAATCGTTCTGACGTAAAAGAGGGAGATAAAAAGAACAACAACAGTGGACAATACCGCCAGAGAAGCTCCCCTACCCATGTCATAAAAGACGAAAGAATTTGAGTAGATATACGTAGCCAGAGTGCTCGTTGCATTTCCTGGTCCTCCTTCGGTAAGGGACCAGATGAGTTCAAACTTCGTCCATGTGGTCACGATAGCCACAAGGCCGCTAACAAAGATGGCTGGCTGCAACAGGGGGAGGGTGATATACCGAAAAAGTGCAAAACCCACTGCTCCATCAACCCTCGCTGCTTCGTAAACTTCCTTTTCAATACTCTGTAAACCTGCCAGCATCATAATAGCAACATAGGGAAAACCCTTCCACGCACTGGCTAAAAGGAGGCAAAACCAGACCATTCTGGGGTTTCCCAGCCAGATAACGTTGCGAGAAATAAGGTGAAATTCCCGGAGTGCAAAATTGAGAATCCCCCACTGGCCATCAAAAATCCACTTCCATATAATGCTCACCACCACCACGGGCATAACCCAAGGAACCAGGATAAGTCCCCTCCACAAACCTCTCGTCCGGAACTTCTGATTTAAAACCAAGGCTGAGGGAATACCGAGGGCAAATTGCCAAAGCACCGATCCAAACACCCAAAGAAGGGTATTCCGGAAAATAAGCCAGAATTTCTCGTCTTTCAAAAGGAAGTGCCGATAATTCTGCCAGCCAATAAACTGAGGTTTTTGACCCCCCAGGAGGGAGAGATCCGTAAAACTCAGCCGAATGTTCTCAAAGAGAGGGTATACCTGAAAACCAAGGAGATATACCAGGGTAGGTAGAAGGAAAATATAAGCAACCTTATATCGTCTGCCGAGCACGACTATCCCTCCTCTCCTGGGGGTGATTATTTCCAGGGATCTATTTCTTGCGAATTTCCTCAATATCGGCCATAATTTTTTCGTAGAAACCCTCGGCGTCTAAGGTACCCGTCAAGAGTTCATACATTTTCTCCTGAAATTTAACCTCCATCTCACTCTGTCGAAGAATTTTTGCTTGAGGCACTCCATAGTTCGCGGCAATGGATAACCAGTCCTCGATAAGTTGTCTGTTGGCGTCCTTGATGTCGGGATAGTAGACCCCGGCCAGCTCGGCAAATTCGTCGATGGTAATATCCTTTCGTGCTGGCAGCCCAACAACCGCAGCTTCTTTGGCAAGGTTGTCTCGTTCTGACAGGTCCTCAATAACAAACCAGGCGACGTCTTTTGCCTTACTCCCCCTTAAAATAGCCCAGCCAGCATTGGCCACCATAGCGCTTGATCTTTCGGCCGATGGTCCTTTGGGATACACGATGGCACGGGATTTTGGCACAATACCAGGATCTATGGCGTAAACATTCGCGGTGAAGAAAGACCCGGCAGCAATCATCGCTACCTGTTCTTGACAAAAGGCCCGAAACATATCTGGGTACGACCAAGTAACAGCTGCGGGGGGGATATATGGACGGAGCTTCTCATACCACTTGAGGACTTCTATGTACCTGCCCCGACTTTCAGGTGAGGTATCGGCAATAAGGACGCCGTTACTGTACCCCGCAATCATGGCATCTCTCCAAGCAAAGCGAGGAAGCCCTGCTGCATAGCCATATGCATACACCTCATCGTGGGTGACTTTCTCGGCTATTTTCAGGAGATCATCCCAAGTCTTCAAATCTTCCAAGTCGAAGCCAGCCTGGGCAAGCATTTCCTTGTTCACGATGAGGCCGTACACAGTCATATGGGCCGGAATAGAATACAATACCCCATTGATTATTGAGTAATCGAATGCTGCAGGGTAAAAATCAGCACGCTTTACACGAGAGCTGGGATTATCAATGTAGGTGTCTAATGGTTCAAGGACACCCATAGCGGAAAGTGTGGTGACATCCTGAACCTGTATAAGTAGTCTCCGGCCTGAGTCATAATTGCAATCTTCTTTTCCTGTTCCGCCCAAGGTATGTAGATGTACTCAATAGAGATATGAGGATATCGCTTCTCCAGATCCTTTTTGTATTCCGCAGACCACGCTTTCTCAGGCTCTGAGGTCCCACAGTAAACGAAGCGAATCGTTATCTTCTCTTCTGCCCAGACGATACTCACCAGAACAAGAACCAGAAGAAGGGTCACAAACCACAGAGTCTTTTTCAAGGCAACCAACCTCCTTCACTGTTCCTGTACTTATTTTTTCGTACGCCTAAACCCTTACACTTAACACCAAGAGGCATGGAATGTTTCACATACTGCGACACTCAACACCTCCCTTCTCCAGCTTCGTCTCCCATACAAACCCGCAATACCTTCCTGATCGCCTTTTTCCCCTCCTCGGATATCTCCAGGAAAGGCTTCGTAACATAAGGGAGACATAGTCCAAGAGAGCTCAAAGCATACTTTGTTGCAGCGAGAAAGCCATATTGAGCAAAAACCCGGTTCACTTGATTGATGAACTTCTGCAACATCCTGGCTTCTTCGATGTTTTGAGCTCTCACCAGAGAGAAAAGCTGCACAAATTTATCAGGCAAAACGTTCGAGAGTCCTGAAATGAGACCATCGCACCCAAGGAGGAGAGCAGGAAGGCTTGCCTCCGTATCACCCTGGAAGACAAGGAAATTCTCCGGCCTCTCAAAGACAATGGTGGACAGCTGGGCAAAATCACCACTGCTATCTTTAATGCCTGCAATCTGAGGGTGCTGCGCCAGAGAAAGTACAAAAGCTGCAGAAAGCTTGTTTCCTACAAACTCAGGGATGTTGTACAAAAAGACCGGTCGATCGGCCTGGTCGGCTATCCGAAGAAAAAACCCTTGGAGTTCCTGCTGGCTGTGCGTGAAATAAAAGGGTGGCGTTACAATATAGGCATGTACCGGGAAATCTCTCACCAGGCTCATGTTATGCAAAACTTTACGCTCTGTTGTGTCGCTAATATTGGCAATGAGAATAGTTCTCGCTTCCACTGTTTCACATGTTTTCTCGAGGGCTTTTATCCGTTCCCTCTCGTCGAGATTTGGATATTCCCCCATCGAGCCACCCACAAGAATTCCCTGCACGCCTGATTGCAAAACCCACTTGAGACAGGCTTGCAAGGCCACCATATCGACGGTCTCGTCGTAATTCAAAGGTGTCACCATAGGGACAATAACGCCAGCAATGTTCATGCCTGTTCTCCCTTTCCGATTTGTTTTTTCTGCACAGCCTTCTCGACTCGTTCTTTGATGCTGATGAAGTGTTCAACAAGAAAGGCCCGGGCTTTCTCCTTGTCTTTTTCTTTAACAGCTTCCAAAATCCTCTTGTGTCTCATATAGGATCCGAGCGGATCCCTTTCTACCTCAATGGGATCCCGTAGCCGATGAAGTACCTCCCAAAAAATATCCAGAAGGCGTAAAAGCAGGGAATTCCCCACTGGGGCAAACAGAAGGCGGTGAAATGCTGCATCCTCCTCATCGAATAGCTCGCCCTGTTTGGCTTTCTTCTCCATAAGAGCCAGAATCCTTTCGAGTTTCTGAATGTCTTCTAAGCGAATGTTGTCGATAACCCGGTCCAGAAAGTGATATTCGAGCGCCTCTCGCACCTGGAGTATTTCTAAAAGCTCTGTACTCTCGAAAAGAAGGTTATACATCAAGCTCCCCAAAACAGCATCCAGGTTGAAGGCTCGTACAATTGTTCCTTCCCCAGGTTTAATGTCAACGATCCCTAAGGCCTGAAGCGATTTCAGGGCTTCCCGCAATGACGTTCGACTAACACCAAGTTGCTTGGCAAATTCCTGCTCAGTGGGGAGGCGATCTCCCGGTTTCAGTTTGTTTACAATGATGTAATTCTTAATCGCCTCTTGGACCATTGCGTAACGACTTTCAACCTTGAGATTTTTCAACATGCTTTCACCGATATGATGATACTATAGTAGTATGATACTACTGGTAGTGTACATCAGTCTCCCCGCAAAGTCAAGGCCATAAAGGGGCTGTTCGAAAAAACATGTGAAAATGCGATCAATTGGTAGCGTCTCAGGAAATGTGTCCATGGGGCAACATGGTAGCCTCCTCGAAGAAGAACTTTTTCCGAAAGGAAGAAAGGCCACCATGCGGAAAGAAATCCATGACAAAATCTCCAAGGCTTTCGAGGTGTGGCTTAGGAAGCGAGTACGAGACTCTTTGATTCGGTTCTGCCCACGGTTTACTCTTCCGATTTAGGGCAGACTTCCTCGTATGCCACAGTGGAGATGAGAAGAAATGTCACCATTATTCACCCATACACGCACTCCCGGGCAGCTTCGGTGTAAACCTGCAGATTCTCGGGCGGGGTGTCGAAGAAGTGATCCGCACACGAAAGGATGTATCCTCCATCACACCCAACGCGCTCAAAGAGCGTGCGAACGGTAGCGCGTATTTCCTCAGGAGCTCCGTACGTCAAAACGTTAATCTGATCCATACCGCCGATGAGCGCCACACGATTCCCAACCTTCTCCTTGAACTCCCATGGTTCTTGATTGCCGCCAATGCTCAAAGGAGCCAGGGTCTCTGAAGCGTCTGTTCCGTTCGCAACGATGAACTCCTCGATACCCCTTGTCCCCCCACAGGTATGGTAGGTAATCCGAAAACCCAGGTCGTGCAGGGCTTCATGGAGTTTCCGGTCATAGGGGAGGCAGAATTCCTGGTGGATTTTTGGAGAAATAAGTGTGGAAGAAGCTGCTCCACCACCGGTTTCCACAAGATCGAACCGGGCTCCCCTCATGCTTTCCACAAATTGCAGCTTTTTCTCCAGGAGAATCTGGAGGAGTTCGTGAACCCAGTCGGGCGTATCGAACGTCCGAAGGATGAGCTCGTTGATGTCTATGAGACATGCGGCGTGTTGCCAGCAACCAGCCTGATCTCCCCAGATAAGGCCCCGAAGGATTCCTCGATCACCGATATGATCGTACAGTGTGTTGACCGCCTTAACGTCGAGGCGATGCACCGGCATGTACTTTCGAATCAGTTTGATATCCTCGTCGTGCTTAATTAGGTATTCCGTCACCCAGACCGTTTTTCGATTCCCAGCAGTCCTGTACGTGAGTACCCCCTCGGGCGTTGTGATCGTGTGATGGTATTCCCAGTCGTCAGGGTTATCCTTCACCACGGTCACCTCATGTCGCCAGGTTGGGGTAGAAAACCTGGCAAAGTTGGGGTTGACAAGCCAGAATTGTTCCATTTCCTGGACATACTGAACAGCTGCGTCCATACCAAAGTACTCGAAAGCTTCGAGCTCGCTTATACCTCCGAGGTAGGTTTCAAGGTGATACCGCTGCCACTGGTGAACAGTCACGGGAAGGCGATCCGGCTTCCCCCGTTCAAGGGCGATGATCATTCGCTCTTTTGAGGTCACCGGTAACTACCCCCTCCAGGGGCGAAGATCACGCCCCAGGTCGCAATCTCATAAGGTGCCAGTACTCCTTCGAGGCTATTCCCGCGTACCGCAAGGCGTTCTTCTTCCTCTTCAAGCAGAGAGAGCCTCCAGACCTCAAGAACAACCGGACGGAAAATTACCCGAAAACGCTGAGGAACATCCGTAGGGTTATACAGCCGTACCACCAGCCCCTCGCCTTTCTCTCGTACCTTAAGGGCACTGAGCACGATAGCCGGGTTATCACAATGCAGCAGCGTCCATCCATCGAGCGGGTGTTCCAGAGTCCCCGGAACCTGGAACACCAGAGGAGGGTTGGTGAAAAGGCGGGCTTCCCGGTGCAAGGAAAAATCCACCGCCTTCCCTCCACCAAAGAGCACTGCAAGGCGAAATCTGTGGCGACCGGGACACTGGGCTCCCTCTGTAGGGAGGCTCCACCCCGCATCCCCCTTCCGAGTGAGCAGGTCGTCCCGGGAAAGCCAACCCACAGCACGCAGAAGCGTCACCGCAATGCACGTTCCACCCTCAACCGGCCGTACCTCGTACTCTCGAAGCCCCTGGTTGAAAACGGCGAACACACAACCGTCGTCTTCAAGGAACACAAAGTCGTTTTGCGGGTATGTTCTTCCGTCGTTCTCCCTCCGGAGAAGGGCAAAGTGAGCATCGGCGAAATGATGTTGGGGCCTCAGAGGCGCAAAAAACACCATGCGTAATCGATGATCCTGAGCCGTATTCTCTACTTCGACATCAAACTCGACCCTCCGCGATCCTTGAACGAGACGAACATCCAGCGTCACAGGAAGGGTTACTCTCTCCTCACTCCGACTTTTCCTATCAGGAGTCAGAGAACGGGGAATGCTCATGTGGTATTGCAAGCGGACGCTCTGAACGTAACGGTCGTTCCTCTTCCAGGATATCTCAAGAGGACAATCGTCACTTCGGAGAATGAGGTCGTGGGCGCACGGAGAATAATCGTACTCGTCACCAGCGTCGGCTCCGTCTTCGAACACAGGACCAAGGGTGAATCGCTTTTGTGTCTCCTTCTCCAGAAGATCAATGCTTCCTGAAGGCGTAATCTGAAGCCGATAAAACTCGTTCTCGAGGAAGAAACGGTCCTCCTGATGGAACAAAACCCCTTTACGTCCCGATTCTCGAGGGACAATTCGAAAGGCCCTCCAGCCCAAAGGAGGAAGGTCGTGGACCCAGAACCCTATCACGTAACGCTGAGCCCGGAAAATCTCGGGAAGGGTATCCGGCGGGGTTTCGAGAAGCGTCGTCCAGGAGCTTTCGAGAATCTCCGGAACGATAACCTCTTCTTTACTCTGAAGCTCCAGGGATGGAAAACATTCCTCTTCCTGGAATTCGTAAGAGCGGATTTTGCTGATTTCAAAATCCACCTCGCGAATTTTTCTCTTTCGAAGGTACACCGTCCCCTCAAGGTACGTACTCACGGGATAAGGGTAGGGGTTAAAAACAAGGACTACCTCGTGTTCCCCGCTACAGAACTTCTCAATATTTTTCCTTGCCTCCTCGACGAGTTTCCAGGCTACGGTTTCAATCCGCCGATACCGCTGCATCATCTCCTCGTGCACGGCGTCGATGCTACAGCCACATATCGAATCATGGGGAGAGTTCTCAAGAAGCAGTTTCCAGAGGTATGCGAGGAAGGTTTTCGGGTATGGGACACCCCAGAGAACGAGGGCGGCGTACAGGGGTTCCAACCAGCGTTCGAGAAAATACGAACAGAAAGTATGCCGTATTTTGAGGTATACCCTTGTGGACAGTGTCCCTCCAAGCAAATACGTCATATCATCGGCTCGCCACTCCCCCTCGTACGTGGACAAGTCCTTCGCCTCTTCCGCGATTTTCCGGAAAAAGTACGGGAGATTCGAGTGCAACACCTCGTGCTCAGGAAGTGCCTGGCGAAGGAGGGCGAGTTTTCGTCCAAGGTCCTCATCAGGCTCTACATGGTCGCTGCCGTTCATCAAAAGGAGGTGCTCAGTGGTCGCAAAAGGTGAGAGCTTTTCGATAAGCCCGCGTATCCTGCGCACAAGGCTCTCTTCGTCTTGAGGAAGGCGGGCAGCAATACCATACCCAAAGGGCATGTACACGGTCAAAACTGTTGAACCATCCGGAGCCTTCCAGAGAAACTCACTCTTTGTGACCTCCCGTGGGACTCCTCGCCAGAAAATGGCATACGGGATACCGCTTTTTCGTAAAATCTGAGGCATTTGGGCAATGTGACCAAAAGCATCAGGGAGATACCCAACGCCATGCTTTCCACCAAATGCCTGCATGAGGCGATGCCCGAAAAGAAGGTTCCGGATGTGGGTTTCACCGCTGACGAGGAATTCGTCGGTCAACACATACCAAGGACCGATGAAAATCCTCCCGTCCTCGATAAGCCTCCGGAGCCTTTCCTCGTGATGGGACTGAATTTCCAGATAGTCCTCAAGAACAATCGTTTGCCCGTCCAGGAGGAAATACCGATAAGTCGGGTCCTTTTCAAGAATTGCAAGAAGTCGGTCAATTAACCTCACCAGGCGAAATCGAAAGGCATCAAAGGTTTCATACCATTCCCGATCCCAGTGAGTGTGGCTTACAAAATGGAGATACATACCTCAGGCCCTCCTCATAGCTCATCGCCTTCCCAGTTCTTCGCAAATCGCAAAGTAATAGAAAATGTTCTCGGGAGGAATTGTGTGCGTCAGGTGGTTTGAAACGCAGTAGAAGTACCCAGGGCATTCTTTCCCAAAGCGGGTACAACGTTCGACCTCCCTGGCAATGTCTTCCCTTGTCCCGGCCTCGAGAATCCTCCCGTCGATGTTGCCAAACATAACCTTGGTTTGACCGTACTTTTTGCTCAAACCTTCAAGGTCCGTATAGCTTTCGGCAAAAAACCCGTCAGCACCACAGCTTAAAACATCGTCAATAACCTCATCGATTTTCCCATCAGAGATGAAAATCACCTTCTTCCCCTTTTGCTTCAGGGGTTCCCAGATCATTTCGTAGTAGGGATACAGGTATTGTCTGTACCATTTTGGGTTAAAAATCGGCCCGCGAGAGGTGCAGAGGTCATCGTGACTTGTAAAAACTTCGATGTCGGTGAGAGCAAAGGCAGAGGTGACTTTTAAAGAGATTTCTGCAAACCCCTTCCAGATGCGCTGGAATTCGTCGGGATAAAGATACGCAAGTTCCGCAAAATGTTCCCAACCAAAAAGCATCAACGGCCACATCAGAAGGGTACGGTAATAGTGACCCGGAACGAGCGCCCGCTCTCCGACAAGGTCCTGCAGGTTATGGAAGTCCTCGTTCAGCTTCCTGGCCATTTCCTCAAGGGGGAGATGGAGGAACCGCTGGAGGGGATCGATATCCTCGGAGATTTCTTCAGATGGCTGCTCAAGAAACGTACTGACCGGGTCAAAACGTAAAACCTCCTCGATAGAAGGGAACCTCGACCCATGATCCCATTCCCAGGTTGTTCCACTGCCCCAGCGACTCACAACCTTTCCCCGAACGTTGACCACCGTCCCGTCCTCAAGGGTCTGAAAACGGGGTGGCGCATCCGTGCGGGGTGGAATCTCCACGTCGATGGCCAAAAGTTCCAGGGTCCTAAGACGAGCCTTCTGAGGATGGATTTCGGGATCTATCCCCGTTAACCGACGCTCAAATTCAGGATTGGCCAGAAATTCCCAGTGGGGAATACGATCTGTTGGTTCAAGAAAGAAGGCCGCCCGGGCTCTCGCTCTACTCCCCATGACTATCACCCCAGGATGCGAAAACAGCGTATATTTCTTCGAGTTCCTCAGGACGCCAGCACATATCGTGCCCCAGAAGTGAGTTCGTGGTATCCACGAGAATGTACAGAAAGGGAATGTGTTGCCCGACCCTCTTGAGGTGGAAGAGGTATTCGGTGACGGTGGAGAAACGAATCTCCTTGTTGAGCCCAAGATGGGGAGAAAGCACGACTTTCCCTCCAAGCTTGGCCACAACGTCCTCGAAAGGCGTTTCGGTTGCCCCAAAGTTCACGCCCTTCAGTCCCCGTACCTCACAAAGAACATCGAGGTTCTGCGTGAAGTTCCCGCAGGAGTGAATAAAAATTCCCCCAAACTCGTCAGATAGAGCGTTCAGGTATGGCAGAGCGAATTCTCTATAGAGATCCGGAGAAAGAAGCGCCAGGAGATCCTCACTCACACAGATACCTTCTCCCCAGGGAATGTAGTGAGGGAGATGGCAGGGGATGAATTCTACCTCTGAAGCGTGGGCTTTTTGGGCCTTAACGAATTCTATAAGAAGCTCGGTGACGATGTTCAAGAGATGGTGCACAGCCTGAGGAGCGTCAAAGAGTGCGAGGAAAAAATTGTTACTCTCCCAGAGAAGATACACGATATCCAGCGGCCCCTGAAGGTCAGTCATCTTGACCGGAAATTTCCCTTCTGTGCTCTGGACAGCAAAGCGGGTAAACTCCAGAACCTTCCCGAGCAGGCCATCCGTCACCGAAGGCTTTCGCAAACGGTAAACGGCACTGGGGTCGTCAAAGATGATTGGCTCACTCCACGGATACCGACCCTCCTCATACCGCAGGGGACAACCAAAGGCCGAGGGGAAAATCCCGGTACCGAAATCTGTTCGGAGCGCAGGAATGTCGAAATCGAGAATGTGTCGACGAGCCATAAGGCGGGAAAGCTCGAGGTTTAGCAATTCTTCAAAGGACGGCAGGGTACTTCCCTGAAAGGCGTTTCTTGCCGGAGAACCGATGTAAAACACCGGTCCCCTTTCTTCCCTCCTCCAAAACCGTTGCAGAAACCTTTTTTTCTCGTCCAGGGAAAGGTTGGGCACAATCATGGTGTCCTCCTACTTGATAGCTCCTCGAGTCAAACCTTCGACGATGGTCCTCTGGAAGATGATAACGAGAACCACCACGGGGATAATCATCACCACGCTGAGTGCGCTCATGAGGTCCCAGGGTTTCCCATATGCTGTAGATTCCAGAGCGACTTCGGTTAAACCCACGGTCAGGGTCTTACTCTTTGCGTCAACTCCAAACACCAGAGGATACAGGAGTTCGTTCCAGCTCGTGATGAAATTGATGACGAACATGGTCCCAACAGCAGGGAGAATAAGGGGGAGGGAAATACGAAAGAGGATGCGAAAGAAGCCTGCGCCATCGATAGCAGCTGCTTCCTCAATCTCAACCGGTACCTGTTTGATGAAAGCAATAAGGACCCATATGGTGAAGGGAGTAATGAGGCTTGACATGGCCACAACCATGCCCTCAATTTTATTCAGAAGATTGACCCGGCCATAGAGCTCGTAAAGAGGAATCACCGTTGTGATAGGCGGAAGAGCAATGCTCATGAGGAAGAGCAACAACAAAACATTGCTTCCCCGAAAACGAATGCGAGCAAAAGCGTATGCAGCAAAAAAACTCAAAAGCACCGAAATAGCGCTTGAAGAAAGCGAGAACCAGAGGGAGTTACGCAAATACGCGTAGAAGGGGATATTGTTGATCATGCGTGAGAAATTCTCCATGGTGAAGTACCGGGGGAAATACAGTGGGGGAATGGAAAAAAGCTTGTGCTTCGGGGTCACCGAAGAAATGAAAATCCAGTAAAAAGGGAAAAGGGTAACAAAAACGTAGAGCACAAGCAGAGCATAGGTGACCAGAAGGTTTGTTCGCCTGTCTTCAAAATCCATGGCGATCGACTCCTCTCCATCACAAAAGAATCTCAACCCGCCTCGAAAGCAGGAGAAAAACAATCCCCAGGATACCTACGAGGAAAAAGAGCAGAATACTCAACGCCGAAGCGTACCCAAAGTTCATGTGAGAAAAGGTCTCCTGGTAAATCTTGTACGACATGATGGCCGTGGAAAAACCAGGACCGCCCCCTGTCATACCATACACGATGTCGAACGTCGCCAGGTACCATACGGTGAAGAAAAGCACCGTAGTCATGACAACAGGAGCAAGAAAGGGGATGGTAATATACCGGAAACAGTGCCAGGAGGAAGCGCCATCAACTCGTGCCGCCTCATAGAGTTCCAGAGGAATGCTCTGGAGGCCGGCAAGGAAAAGAATAGCCACAAAGGGAGTGTTCTTCCAGACATTGGCAAGAACAATGGCCCATCGAGCTCCCCAGGGATGGATGAGCCAGGCAAAACGAAAACCGGTGATACGGGCGATCACATCGGTGATAATGCCGTATTCGCTGTCGAACATCCACCGGAAACCCAAAGCCACGACAATCATCGGAATTGCCCAGGGGATAAGGTTAATGGTCCGCGCAAAATACCTCAGGATGAAACGCTTGTTAAGTAGCAACGCTACGAGAAGGCCGAGCGAGGTCTGGAAAGCGATGGAAAGAAACGTGAAAAAGACGGTAAAAAACACGCTTTCCCGAACAACGAGATCCGAAGCCATCTTTTGAAAATTCGCTAACCCGGCATACGTGTGAACACCAATAATAGGGTTCACTTTAAAGAAAGCCAGGTAGATTGTATACACCACAGGATACAAAGAGGTGAACAAACGGAGAACCAGTGCCGGGAGGATAAGGGCCAGAGCGTAGTACAGCCTTTTTCGGGAAATTCCAGAAATTCTCACAGCATTTTGCCACTCCTTTCGTCTTCTCCCGCCCTGGCACCAGAATGCTCACCAGGGCGGGAGAAGGATGTTATTCTCCGAGCTCAGCCATCATCTTCTTTCCTTGCTCGACAGCCTCTTCAAGCGTCATCTGACCGATGAGGTATGCAGAGACAACGTCATCAACAATATTCTGCGCCTCTGCGACACGTGGATGATACGGACGAGGAGCCGGAACGTTGTTGTCGCTGTACCATTTCATGTACTTCGCAAGGCCCTCGTCACCCAGTTCTGCCATAACCGAGTAACGAGGATTCATGAACCAGCTGTTTGCCCGGGCGAGTTTCGGGGCTATTTCCTTCGAGAGGATGAACTGAATGAATTTCTTCGCTCCTTCTTTGTTTTTGGCAAACTTCGGGATCTCCCATCCCCAGCCTCCGGCCCAGGACGCATTGCTTACCGGTCCCCGTGGGGGTAACGCAATCTCGGCTTTTCCTTCACGATACCACTCGGTATTGTTTCGGGTTACACTGTAGAAGTACGGCCACTGCCGCATCATGGCTACCCGATCGTTCATGTAGTCCTCGTTGATCTGATCGTAGTTCTTGTTCAGCGCCTCCTTGGGGAACACCTGATACTCGTAAATCATGTCGTGAATGAACTTGACCGCCGTTTTGAATCCTTCGTCAAAAGCGAAGGGATTCCCTCCTGCCTGTATGGTGAGATACGCGACGTACACGTAAAGGAGCGCAGGTTTGCTCAGTGCGTCCTCCACACCAATCTTTCCCTGGGCAGTGAATTTCTTCCCGATGTCCACCATCTCTTCCCAGGTTGCCGGGGGCAAAAGGCCCATCTCGTCAAACCAATCCTTCCTGTAGAAGAAATACCCGAATTCAAAGCTGTGCCGGACCCGGTATACTTTATCGTCAAGCCAGTTCCAGACCTTTTCGGATTCCAGCATGCTGGGCGGGAAATCGTCAAAGAAATCGGGGGGTAAAACATCGTTGAGTGGTTCAAGCCAGCCGGCGCGGGCAAAAGCTGGTGAAGCCTCATCCGCGTCACTGACAACATCATACGGACTCTGACCGGCTCTGTAGTACGTGGTGAGCTTCGTCAAGGCGTCCGTTCCTGAAGAAGGCATGGATTCGAGCACGACCTTGATACCGGTTTGGGTTTCAAACTGCTCAATAAAGGGCTTGAGGGCTTCGTGGGCGAAACTCTGAATCGCAACACGGATTTCCTCGGCAAATGCCATCCCACTCAGGGAAACTCCCACCACGCACGCAAAAACCACAAAGAACCACCATAATCCTCTCTTCATAGCTAATCCCTCCTAAAGTATGGTATTCCCGAGGCTCCCAAGGGCCACAATTAACAGGATTCCCGAATCACAAGCTGAGGCTCAAGCAGTCGCAGCTCCGATCTCACCCCCCTGTTCAGAGACTCAAGAAGCACCACCATTGCTTCCCTGCAAAGCTCATATACTGGCTGTCTAACAGTAGTCAAGCGAGGATGTGATAGTCGAGACAACCAGATGTCATCAAAGCCCACAACGGCAACTTCTTCAGGAACGCGAATGCCCCTCTCTTTACATCGCTCAATAACACCAAGAGCAACCAGGTCGTTCGCCGCGAACACGCCGTCGAAGGAACATCCTCTTTCAAAGAGAACATCAACAGCGTGATATCCCCCATGGAAAGAGAAATCACCCTCAATAACAAGATCGGGGTCTACCGTGAAACCGCTCTCAGAAAGCCCATCTTGATATCCCCGAAACCGTTCTTCGTAAACGTTGACGTCCCTTCGCCCACCTACAAAGGCAATCCGACGCTTCCCCTTTTGCAGTAAATACGAGATGGCAATCCTTGCTCCCTGATAGTGATTCGTGGTTACAAGCGGTAAATTGGCATTCTGGACATTCCGATCAAGAAGCACTATAGGAGTACTCGAATGCAAAGGCTTTACCCGTCCCGCACTCGATGCAGGAACAAGAAAGATCCCCTTTACTCCGCTCCTGCTGAGGTAATGAATGAACTGTTCCTCAAGACCAGCGTCATTCTCGGTATTACAAAGAAGGAGGAAAAACCCGTAACGGAACAGGAGTAACTCTAACGATTTCACCATGCTTGAGAAGAAGGGATTTTCGATATCGGGAATGATGACACCTATGGCCTTCAGCCCGTTTTTCTTTCGTGGTATGTGCCTGGCGTCAAGACCCAGTGACTCCATGGCCTGCCAAATGCGTTCTTCTGCAGCAGGTGATACAGAACCCTTTCCACTGAGGAATCTTGAAACTGTAGCAATGCTTACTCCCGCTCTCTCTGCGATATCTTTGAGACGAGCCACGTTGAACACCGGTAAAATAATATCGAAATTTTTGCATAACAGCAAGGATTTTTTCGAAAATTTTCCAGAAACATTGAAAGCACTTTTACTCCCACCGGAAGAAGCGGACGGCAAGGAGGAACGACCCAAGAAGCCAGGCAAAGAGAACGAGGAAGTCCACCCTGAGGCCAAACTGGGTGGGAACACCAACAGTGACGTACCGCAGGGCATCGCCAAAATAGCTCAGAGGGAAAAGGCGGACCACAAAGCGCAGCGACTGGGGCATCATCTCCGGAGGGAAGAAAATTCCCGAAAGGAACATCATGGGGAACTGCACCATTTGCACAAGGCCTGAGGCGCTCTCCACTGTTCTCGCAAAAGAGGTGAGGAGATACCCCAGGCTCACAAACGTTGCCGAGCCAAAGAGCACCCAGGAAAGCAGGGGCAGGAGTGCCCCCACATAGCGAACCTGGAAAAATGCCCATCCTGAAGCGAGAATGACCACAGTCTGGAGCAGGGCAATTCCCACCCGCATGGTAACCTCGCTCAAAAGGAGTACGCTCCTTTGAACTGGCAAAGCAGCAAGATACCGCGTGACCTTTTTCTCCCGGAGCTCCACAAAGTCTAAAGACCCAAAAAGCCCAAGCTGCATCAGAGCCATGGCCAGAACCCCCGGAAGGAAGTACTCGATCTGGCGAAACCGCGGAAAAGCCAGCGTTCGTACCGTAACATCGGCAGGAGAAAGCAGACCGTGGCGTTTCAGCTCCTCTTCAAGGAGCACACCCCGCAGCACTCCCGAAAGGAACTGGGCTTTCTCGGCATGCTGCGGTGGAGCCAGAAAGACGATACTTCCTTCCTCGAACGCAACAACGACGTCACGCTGTCCCTTTCTCAAAGCCTCAAGTTCCTCCTCCTGGGAACCCCGGGAAAGCTCCACGCCTTTCACATTCCCAAAAACCGAGAGCACAAAGGACAGACGGGTGTCCTCCACCACTCCAAGCCGCACATCCCAGGAACTCCCGGCATTGCCGAAAATGAGGCCAAAAAGAAACACAAAAAGAACCGGGAAACCAAAAAACCAAAAAAGCGTCATCCGGTCACGGAACGTATTCTTGCTGTGTGCCACAAGGAAAAACCAGAACACCTTCAATCCCGAATCCTCCTCCCTGTAAGGCGCAGGAAGACGTCCTCAAGGGTTGCCTCCCGAACGACCACGTTCCGCAGGGAAATCCCCCGAGCCTCTGAGAGCCGGCTGAGAGCCAGAAAGGTCTGCGCAAGGTCCTGGGTGTAGAGGGTAACCACGTCTTCATCCCTCTGTATTCGCGTCACCCCGGGGAGATCCTCAAAAAACGTGACGTCATCCAGCCCGGCAAGGGGGATTTCCAGGGCTTTCTCCCGGAAGTGCTCGGCGATGAGGTCCTTCGGTCTTCCAAGGGCGATGATCCGTCCCTCGTCCATGATGGCCACCCGGTCACAGAGGCGCTCCGCCTCATCGAGATAGTGCGTGGTGAGAAAAACGGTCTTCCCCTCCTCTCGCAGCCGCTCGATAACCTCCCAGAGCCCACGCCGGGATTGAGGATCAAGCCCTGACGTCGGTTCATCAAGGAAGAGCGCCTCCCCATCCCCCACGAGGGCCAGGGCAACGCTCAGGCGCTTGAGCTGCCCACCGCTGAGTTTCTCCACCGGGGATCGGGCCTTATCGGTCAACCCCAAAAGTGCAAGGAGCTCTTCAGGAGACCTGCTTTTCGGGTAAAAGGAGCCAAAAAGCCTGAGGGTTTCAAGGACCGTCAGGCGCGGGAAGAGATGAACGGTCTGGAGCTGAACGCCGATGCGGGACTTGACGGACAACGGGTCCTTTTCAGGGTCAAGACCAAAGAGCAAAACCTTTCCCCGGTCACGACGCAAAAGCCCGATAACCGTCTCAACCGTTGTGGTCTTCCCCGCTCCATTGGGACCAAGAAGGCCGAAAACCTCCCCTGCTGCAACGGTGAAACTCACGCCCCGAACCGCCTGAACCGGACCATAGGATTTGTGGAGGTCCTCAACAAGAAGGACGGCCACTGGATACCCCCTTCGAGGTTGTGTCCTATTCTACCACAACCCCGGGTATTTCGGTTATAATGGAAAATGAAAAGAGGCCGGAAGGTTTCCGGACCTTTAGTTTTGTATTCTGTGCTTCGTCTGGTATCCCAAAAGGGAACTGGAACGGAGGTGAAGACATTGAAGACAAAGGACATCGTCGTTTCCGCCCTTCTTGCTGCCATTGCCATCGTCCTTGGCGCCACGGGACTGGGTTTTGTTCCTGTCCCCACTCCTGCTGGTCGGGCTACCATCATGCACATCCCCGCCATCCTTGCCGGGGTTCTTGAGGGGCCCCTTGTAGGGGCGTTCGTGGGGGGTATTTTCGGGCTTTACAGCTTCTTCACCACGGCAGTCCCCTTTCTCCGCGACCCCCTCATCGCCATCGTCCCGAGAATCCTCATCGGGGTATGCGCCGCTTTTGCCTTCAAAGCGACAAGAAGTAGCGGTATTGCAGCTATTGTCGGAACACTCACCAACACCGGAGGGGTTCTCGGTCTTGCCGTCTTGCGGGGATACCTCCCCCCGAAAGTTGCCCTGGGGATTGCCGTAACACACGGGCTGCCGGAAGTTGTGGTCGCCTTTCTCCTTGTGGTGCTCATCACGCGGGGGCTTGTGAAGCATTTCCCACAGCTACGTTTCCACGCCCCCAATCATCCGGTTGATGGCAATAACCCCAAGGAGAATCAGTCCCCACAGGGCACTGGCAAGGTGTGAGCTGAGGCCCAGGAGGTTGAAGCCGGTGGCCACAACCTGGAGGACGGCAATGGACACCACAACCCCGGGGATGCGGCCAAAGCCTCCTGCAGGGTCCACACCACCGAGAACACAGGCCAAAACGGTGAGGAGGAGATAGTACTCGCCGTAATCAGCCTGGGCGGCGTTGAAGCGGGCAATCATCACAAGCCCTGCCACACCGGCGAGAAAGCTCGAAAGGAGATAGGTAGCAAAAAGAACCAGGCCATTGTTCACCCCGGCAAAGAGCGTGGCCACAGGGTTTGACCCAAGGAGGTACACATAGGTCCCAAAACGGGTTCGAGCCAAAAGCACAAAGAGGAACACCGCGCAGAGGAAAAAGACCACAAAGGGCATGGGAATCCCAAAAAGTGTCCCGTTCCCAAGGAAGAGGAAGCTCCCGGGAAATCCGGCAATGACATAGCCCTTTGTGAGGACCAGAGAAACCCCGCGGATGAAAATCATGAAACCCAGGGTGGCGATGATAGCCGGGACGGAAACCCAGGCAATGAGGAGGCCCTTGAAAACCCCAAAAGAAAGCGCCATGGCTAAACCAAAAACCATAGCTCCCAGAGGGGGAACGTTCCCCCGGGTCATGGCAATTGCCGCCACAACCCCACAGAGGTTTGCCGTGGCGATAATGGAAAGGTCAATACCCCCTGTGAGCATGGGCGTCATCTGCGCAAGGGTGAGGATACCAAGAAGAGGGAGCTGGAAGGCAATGGACTGGAGGCTATCGGGAGCAAGGAGTCTTCCTTTTGTGAGTATCCCAAGAAGGACAAGGAGGAACACCACCACTACGGCGAGAATCAGAGACTGCGTTTCCCGTCTTCCTCGTGGACGTTTCATACGCCTTTTCTCCGCTTCCGCTCAAGATTCTGCTGGTAGGCACTGAGGGTCGCCGCAAGGACGATGATGAACCCCATGATGACCTGGTGCCAGTAAGCCGAAGCCTTCATGAGGATGAGGCCGTTTTTAATGAAGGCGATGAAGAGCACCCCGAGAACCACTCCAAGGGGTGACCCGGCACCCCCAAAGACACTGGCACCACCGAGAATTGCCGCTGCCAAAACGTCAAGCTCCCTCCCCACGATAGCATTGGGCTGAATCATCTGGTTGAGTTCAGCATGGACAAAACCAGCAAGCCCGGAGAGAAAGCCGATATAGCAGTACACAAAAAGCTGGATGCGGAAGATGTCAAAGCCGGCCCTTCGGGCGGCTTCGCTGTTTCCCCCCAGAGCGTAGACCTTGCGGCCAATGGGGAGGTATCGCAGCATAAGCCAGGTGACAACGGCAACGAGGAACCACACCACCGTGAAAATCGAGAGCCCGTAATCCACGCCCTTTTCCGAAACAAGCGTCAGCACCTTCAAGCGGGCGAAATCCCGGAAAGGTGCAGGAAAGCCGTAAATCCACTTCCCTTTACTTATCACCATCAAAAGACCATAGAAAACGTTGAGGTTCGAGATGGTGATGATGACGGGATGCACCCGTGTCCGGTTCACCAGAAAGGCGTTGAAGGCTCCCAGGGCAATGCCGATGGGAATGGGGATGAGGAAAGCCAGGAACACGCTCTCTATAGCGTACCGGGTGATGAGCACCCCCATGACGTACTGGGCCACCGTGGCAATGGCGGTGAAGGAAACATCAATACCCCCGGAAATCAAAACGACGAGCTCCCCCAGGGCCACAATGCCCAGAAAGGAGTTATTCCGCAGCACGTCGAAGATATTCTCGAGGGTTGCGAACTTCGGGTTGAGGAGAAAGAGTACAACTGAAAGGACAAGAAGAACACCAACAAGGTATACCTCGGTGCTCCGTGCAATTCGCCCAAGCAAGGCCATCGCTCCTATCCTACGATTTCCTGCCGGAGGGCTTCCTCCGTAACTTCAGAGGGCCGGTATTCCCGAACAATTCTTCCCTCCCGCATGACGAGAATCCGGTGGCACACCTTGAGAACCTCGTGCTCCTCATCGGAAATGAAAAGGATGCCGATACCCCGGTCCCGGGCAAGGCCAAGGGCCATCTCGTAGATGCTCTCCTTTGCCGCCACATCCACTCCATGAGTAGGTGTATCGAGAATGAGAATCTTAGGAGCCGTGAGAATCCAGCGAGAAAGAACGACTTTCTGCTGGTTTCCCCCTGACAGCGACCGGACCGGCGCGTCTGCTGCCGGGGCCTTAATGCCAAAGTCCCGAATAGCCCGCTCCGCAACGGCAATTTTCCTTGCGGGGTGGAGAAAGCCAGAGCGGCTCACAAGCTCATTGAGAATCGTTACCGCGATGTTATCAGCGACAGGCTGATCGAGCACCAGCCCCTGGAGGAGGCGATTCTCAGGAACATAGCCAATACCGTGGCGAATGGCATCCCGGTTGGAACGGAAGACAACCTCCTTCCCCTCGAGGAAGATTTTCCCGGAATCCGGAGGACGAAGACCAAAGATGGTCAGGGCCACCTCGGTCCGTCCCGACCCCCGGGGACCGATGAGGCCGAGGATTTCCCCCTGGTGCAGGGTAAAGCTCACGTCAGCGTACTCCCCCCTCCGGGTCAGGTGCTCCACCCGGAGGATTTCCCGAGCTTCGGGAAGATCGGTCACCAGAGATTCCGCAGTGATTTCCTTTCCCGTCATGAGGAAAGAGAGCTTTGCTTTGGTGAGCTCCCCCTTAGGGAAGGTTCCGACTTTTACACCGTCTCGGAGCACTGTCACCACGTCGCTTATTTCAAGAACCTCATCAAGACGATGACTGATGAAGACAAAGGCAATGCCCTGAGCCTTGAGCTCTCGAATGAAGCCAAAAAGCCGCTGAACTTCCCGGAAAGTCAAAGAGGACGTAGGCTCATCGAGAATGACGAGCTTGGCACTGCTGGCAATTGCCCGGCAGATGGCCACAAGCTGCTGGTCGGCAAAGGAAAGGCGACCCACAATCTCCTGGGGATCAAGCTCCACTCCGAGGCGCCCAAGGACTTCCAGGGCCCGTCGCTCCATGTCCTTCCAGGCCACGAACGACCGGTGTCGCTCGATGTACTCATGGGCGAAGATATTCTCCGCTACCGAGAGGTTAGGGAAAAGTGAAAGGTCCTGATGCACCACGTGAATCCCGCGCTTGAAGGCAAGGTACGGCGTGAGGCGGGAAATTTTCTGTCCTTCGATGAAAATCTCGCCCTCCTCCGGCTGCACCACCCCTGTGGCAATCTTCACAAGCGTGCTTTTTCCCGAACCGTTTTCCCCCACAAGACCGTGGACCTCTCCGGGGAGAACGGAAAACTCCACATCCCGCAGTGCCACAACGCCACCGTAGCGTTTGGTGATATGGGCAAGTCGGAGTACAGGGGTTTCCCCGGACATATCCTCACCTCAAAAGAAAGCGCCGGGGCAAAACCCCGGCGCTTTTCCCTCTCAGAATCCCAGGGCCTCTGCAGCTTCAGCGTTCGGCATGAGCTTAATTTGATTCACACTGATGACTTTGCCCTCAACCTTGATGGGGCCAAGACCCGGGATCTCCATGCCTTCCTTGATCTCCACACCGTCAAGGATTTGCTTGGCAATGTAGACCATGGCGTATCCAGCATCTTTCGGGTCCCAGAGTTGCGCCCAGTCCACAGCCCCGGTCTTGAGGTAGGGCGCAACGGTGGAAGGAATGGCGCTCCCCACAACGATAATCTTGTCTTCCATACCCTTCTCTGCCACGGCCTGCGCAGCACCAATCGGCCCAAGGCTTCCCCACCCGATGACGGCCTTCAGCTGGTCGCCGTAGGTGGTGATGAGGTCAAGGACTGCTGCTCGCGAGTCCTCAACAGACTCAGCGGTGGGAAGGCGTGAGGTGAGTTCCTTCAGGAAAGGATATTTCTCCTTGGCGTAGGCAAGGGCTGTGTCTGCCCAGAAGTTGTGGAGCGGAACGGTAAGGCTCCCCACGAGCATCACAAAACCTGCAGGATTCTCAGGGGTGTACTTTTCGAGTTCCCCAGCCTCCTTGAGCTTCTCCACGATAACATCAATGGGGTTCTTCCCGTACTGGACGCTGTCAATGGTCTCCACGTCCCAATCGATGGCCTCGGTCTCAAAAGGCGATTCATGCGTGATCACCACAATACCTTTCTCCCGTGCCTTCTGGAAGACCGGAGCCAGAGCCTTGGCGTCGTTAGGGACAACACAGACGGCGTTCACACCACGGGTTACAAGGTCCTCCACCATCTGGACCTGGGGGGCAGGATCAGCAGTGGCAGGCCCCACAAGGTACGCATTCACCCCAAGTTCCTTGGCCGCCTGTTCCACACCCTCGGCCATGCGGTTGAACCAGGGGATGCCGGCGATTTTGACGACCACCGCAATCTCATAGGGCTTCTGCGCCCAGGCCACCGAAAAGAGCAACACGGAAAGAAGGAACACCACACTGACCAGCACCGCTCGCCTCATAGTGTCTCACCTCCGCCCGTATTGTAGCAAAAGGAGAGAGAAAAGAGAATGGCCACCTCAAGGTTGTTCTATATCCGGAGCAGAAATAGGGAAACGGCAAAGACGGGTAGAATGTTCACAGAAACCTGCAACAGGCAGGGTAAGCACAAAAAGACGCAGGCCCTTCAACCCCGGAAACTTCAAATTAGGATAGGTTTGGAAGACCCCGTGGGCTCCGGAGTTTGTGGAAAGGATTCGGAAACTCTGGAAGGAATTTTCCTCCCCGGAGGAAGAAAGGCTTTCCGTCTTCCTCGATTTCCCTTACGAGCCCGGCAGATTTTACTGTAATGCGGTACCACATGTCTTCTTTAGACGCATACTCTTGCCCTCTTTGTCCACCATACTAAACCCCCGAAGGAAAGAGACCCCATACACTGCGAGAAAAGCAGGAACTCAGAGAGGAATGAGACAAAGAGCCGAGAAGGAAAACGTGTTTACTCATAGGTAGGCTACAAACTACGGAGGAAACAAAAGTAATTAGGTTTGGGCTGCCGTTTCAATCCCTCATAGGTAGGCTACAAACTGGGAGGCCGAGAATGGTGTTGAGAGCTTCCTCAGGTTTCAATCCCTCATAGGTAGGCTACAAACGGTTGAGGGAGAGGGGTCTCTGTTTGTGGTGGCATACGTTTCAATCCCTCATAGGTAGGCTACAAACGCCTTCCCCAGCTGCTCCATGTGTTTTTTCAAGACCGGTTTCAATCCCTCATAGGTAGGCTACAAACTGGTGACAGGAATAGCATGGAACTCATCACCAAAAGCGTTTCAATCCCTCATAGGTAGGCTACAAACTTTCCTTCCCCCGGGGGAAGCACCCCCACATCCCCTTGTTTCAATCCCTCATAGGTAGGCTACAAACCTCGTGCCATCGCAGGGCTTGTGGCTATGCCAGTGTAGTTTCAATCCCTCATAGGTAGGCTACAAACAGCCTCGAGAACTTCCTCCCCCGCCCCGGGACAGAGGTTTCAATCCCTCATAGGTAGGCTACAAACTATTCCTCGTATGTTCCCACGGCTGCTATTACTACGGTTTCAATCCCTCATAGGTAGGCTACAAACCCTCGTGATTATCCTGAATGGGGAGGAGTGATGGAGTTTCAATCCCTCATAGGTAGGCTACAAACGAAAGTGTTCTGAACACTCCATGGAGATACTTTACTATGTTTCAATCCCTCATAGGTAGGCTACAAACTTCTTTCTCTCTCGGCTTCGTCATCGCTTGTGAAAAGTTTCAATCCCTCATAGGTAGGCTACAAACCAGAGGAAACCTGGGGGTATAAGCGAGCCTAACATGCGTTTCAATCCCTCATAGGTAGGCTACAAACAAGGAAAGAGAAGGACTTTTGCCCCATTTGGGGGTGGTTTCAATCCCTCATAGGTAGGCTACAAACGCGAATCCTTCCTCGGGACGTTGTTTTGTTTGGTCAGTTTCAATCCCTCATAGGTAGGCTACAAACTCTCAAGCTAAGCGAGATTGATGTTGTAATGTTAGAGTTTCAATCCCTCATAGGTAGGCTACAAACGTAAGCATATTGAAGCTGATAGGTATGTGTACTACAGGGTTTCAATCCCTCATAGGTAGGCTACAAACCCGTTTTGTGGGCTTAAAATAAGGATTTCTAAAAAGACCATCTTCACCTGTCAAGGTACGCCTTATGTCAAGGAAACCACAACTCTTCCTCTCTGTCAAGAGGTTCGGGGAAATTTCGTAAAGTGTCGTCGATCTCCAGGGGTTTTTGCACTACCGGAGGTCGACGACACTCTCTCTTCTGCGCCCTGCTCAGAACGAACGCAATCCCTGGTGGAACAAAGGATTGGGAAATGCGAAACAGAGAGTCTGGGGGAGAAAAACGCAGTGTGTTCATGCACCACCGACGGAAGAACGAAAAGGAGCGCAACAGCAGGTTGATTTCGACCGGCCGGTCGACTACAATGGTAGCAACGTACCAGAAAGGAAGAGCACGAACCATGAAAGCCGGACGTGTCACAGATTTCACCCGGGGGAGCATCCCCCGTCACCTCATCGTTTTCTCCATTCCCATGCTCCTTGGGAACCTCCTGCAGACCCTTTACAACACCGTGGACAGCATCTGGGTCGGGAGGTTCCTCGGGCCCGAAGCTCTGGCAGCAGTCTCGGTGAGTTTCCCTATTGTCTTTCTCCTTGTGGCTTTCACCACAGGCTTGAGCATGGCAGCAGGCGTCATGGTTGCCCAGTACTTTGGAGCCGGAAAAGAAGAGGAGGTGCGACGAACCGCTACAGCCTCCACAGTCCTCCTTACCCTTCTTGGCACTGGTGCCATGGTGGCTGGACTCGTGCTACACCGGGCATTGCTTTCCCTCATCCGCACACCCTCAGGTATTTTTGAACTTGCTACATCCTACCTCTTCTTTTTCCTCCTCGGCCTTCCTTTCATGTTCCTCTACAACAACATCGGGAGCGTCCTCAGGGGCGTTGGTGATTCGAAAACGCCGCTTCTGCTTCTTGTGTACGCCACACTCCTCAATATCGTCCTTGACCCCCTCCTCATCCTTGGGATTCCTCCCTTCCCGCGCCTTGGCGTGGCCGGGGCGGCTATTGCCACCACCGTAAGCCAGGGGTTTTCAGCAATCCTGGGAACAGTCATTCTGAAGCGAGGAGGGTTTTTCGTCTTCAGGCGGTCCCACCTTATCCCCTGCCCTTCGTTTGTGCGGACGCTTTTCCGACTTGGACTTCCGGCTGGAGCACAGCAAACCATTGTATCTTTAGGGCATCTCGCCATGATGTCCATTGTGAACGGCTTCGGCAAAACCGTTGTGGCTGCTTTTGGCGCCGCCACCCGGGTGGACCAGTTCTCTTTTCTCCCCGCCCTGAGTTTCAGCCTTGCCATATCGTCGCTTGCTGGGCAGAACGTAGGAGCCCAGAACTTCACAAGGGCACGGGAGGTCGCCCGCTGGGGAGCCATTGTGGCCGCCTCATTCGCCCTTCCCGTTTCCTTCCTCGTCTTTTTCCTCGCCCCTCAGCTCATCCGGATTTTCACCACCGACCCCGAGGTCATCCGCATTGGCATCGAGTATCTCCGCATTGTGAGCTTCTCGTACGTCCCCTTCGCCCTGATGTTTGCCTACAACGGTTTTCTCCGGGGCGCAGGCGATACCTTCCAGACCATGGTAAACACTCTGCTCACGCTCTGGCTTGTGCGCATCCCGGTGGCAAAGCTTTTGTCCCTGACCTCCCTTGCCGAGCGGGGCATCTGGGTAAGCTTTGTTGCTGGGCCTGTGGCGGGATACCTCATCGCCTACCTGTACTACGCAAGCGGCAGGTGGGAGAGTAAGGCTATCGTTCGGAAAGACCGAGAATCCTTTCAAGAAGCGGCATGTTGAGGTGCGCGGCGCAGCAATCCGCAAGGCGATCGAGCTCTGCCTCTATGAAATCTCTCCAGGAAGGGCCCTGTGCCTTCCCAGGCGGAAGGCCCCGGAGTTTCCGAACGTGGTTGAGGAAGGCCCGCCGGAACGCTCCCTCGTCGAAAAGCCCATGGAGGTAAGTACCAAAGACCTGGTCCTTTTGCACAACGCCTTCGGGGAACACTGTGCCTTCCCGCTGGAGGAGGAAAAACGGTTCGCGGGAAGAGGTGAGGAAGCTTCGTCCATGGTGAATCTCATACCCTGTGACCTGTACCCCAAAGCGAGGAGCATACCCCAAAGCCCAGCCCAGGACTTTCTCCCGCTCAAGAACGGTCTCAAGGGGGAGAAGCCCAAGGCCCTGGATCTCTCCTTTTTCCTCAATTCCATGAGGATCCCGCACTACTTCACCGAGCATCTGGAATCCCCCGCACACCCCAAGCACCACACCCCCCTGCGCCAAAAACCCCGCAAGCCTTTCCCCGAAAGAAGCTTCCTGAAGCAGGCGGAGATCGTAACAGGTGTTCTTCGTCCCCGGAAGAATGAGAAGGTCGAAAGTTCCAAGGTCTTCGTGGGGAAAGACGAAACGAATGTACACGTCGTCCTCGAGCTCTAAAGGCCTAAAATCCGTGAGATTTGCAGCGTGAGGAAGCTGCACCACGCCAACCCGAAGCATTCCCGGCCGGTACGGCCTGGTTCTAAAGGTGAAATTCAGGCCGTCTTCGTCATCAAGCCTCAGGGAGAGATACGGCAAAACCCCAAGGACCGGGACCCCCGTAAGGCGCTCGAGCTCCCGAATCCCAGGCTCAAGAACCTCCCGGTTCCCCCGGAATTTGTTGATTATAAATCCCTGGAAGTACCCCCGGTCTTCCTGAGTAAGTGCCCAGGTTCCGTACAAAGCAGCGAATACCCCACCCCCCTCAATGTCCCCCACAAGGAGCACAGGGATGTGGAAATGGCGGGCAAGGCTCATGTTGGCAAGATCTCGTTCCCTGAGATTGAGCTCTGCGGGGCTCCCCATACCCTCAACGCAGACGAGGTCATATTCGGCAAGGAGAGAGGAAAGGCTCTCCACGATGGCATCCCAGAACACCTCTTTGGGGAGAGGAGCAAAGGGCGTGGCCTTCCCCCAGACTTTCCCCAGAAGGACGACCTGGATTGACCCCCCTTCCGGTTTGAGGAGCACCGGGTTCATACGGGCATCTGGAGGGATTCTTGCCGCCTGGGCCTGGAGTATCTGCGCACGGGCGATTTCTTCTCCTTTTGGGGTTACCCCGGAATGCAACGACATGTTCTGGGCCTTGAAGGGGGCACACCGCAGGCCCTTCCGGGTGAAATACCGCAAAAGCCCTGCCACAAGAAGGCTTTTGCCCACGCCCGAGGCTGTTCCCTGAACCATGAGAAGGTGAGGCATTCTCTTTCACTCCGCAAAGTTCTCAAAAGCCCGGGGCTCCCTGACGCCAAAAAGGAGCCAGAAAAACCCAAAAGCATTCAGCACAAGGGAAACCCAGAACACCATTCCGTATCCGAAAAGATCAGCGAGTTTTCCCCCAAGAATTGGAGCAAAGAATGCCGGGAACCCGGAGAAGAAACTCCCCCATCCCAGGTACAGCCACCGCCGGTCTCTGGGGGCAAAGTCGAGGAGAATCGCCATCCCACCCACCGAGATGGCGCTGTAGTTCAGTCCCAGGAATCCAAAGGCAAGGAAGAAGTACCAGGGAGAAGGGGCAAAAAGCGCCCAGAAATTGCTCAAGAGGATCGCGAGGGCCCCGAAAAGGACCACAAGCTTGTGCCCCTTTTTATCCCCCAGGGGTCCCCAGAAGAAGTTCGAGAGGGCCTGGGACACAAGAAGGGTGGCGTTGTACTGGGCGACGAAGGTATCGGGAATGGCAAAGCGCTGCAGAACCGAAACCGTGTAGAATGCTGCCCCCATGACCCCCAGGGCCAGGAAGACTCTGGCGATGAGGAAGTGCAGGAAATTGGGGTCTTCCTGGACGATGCGGGAGAAGGAATGAAGGTACCCCCCGCGCTCATCCACAACCTCCCCATCCTCTTCCCGGGTAAGGGAGAGGAAAATGTACGATACCCCCATGGCGAGAGAAGCCAGGAAGAAGCACAGAGCGAAATTCCAGGCAAAGGGGTACGTGGCGATGAAGTGCTCGGCCAGCCTCGACCCCCAGATACCCATGAGCGCACCAATCCCGTTCCCGCAGGCAAAGTACAGCCCAAAACGGGAGGGATGGATGACCTTCCCGATCATTTCCGTCCAGATGGGGCCGAGAAACCCCATGGCCGAACACGCTATCCCGAGGAGGAAAAGAATCAGAAAGAGCGCCAGACGAGGGAAGGGGACAGCGAGAAATGTTGCCACCAGGGCGATGCCGAAAAAGGGCAAACGCTCAAGAAGCGTCACCCGGAGCAGGAAAGGGAGCTTCCGCCGGAGCCTCCGGGAAACCTTTGCTCCGGGAAGGGCAGGAAGCGACCACCCAAGGTACGCCAGAGCCGGGATGAGCCCGATTTCAATGTTGCTGGCGCCGAGGCGCCTGGCAAAAAGGGGGAGGAACGTCGTCACTGACCCAAAAGCGAGGGCCAGAGAAAAAAAGGCATAGTCCAGAGAATCCACGAAAAAGTTGAAGATGTAGTCTCGCCGCGAAAGCATCAGTATCCCCGCCCCAGAAGCCGGTATCGGTCATAAAGGGAAGGAGAGATTTCCTCGAGGAAACGGGAGGGCTTGCGCAGTATTGCCCTTCCCCGTCCCCGCTCCGCCATGATAGGGTAGCAGAGAAAGAGGTGATCCTTTGCCCTGGTGCAGGCAACGTAGAAGAGCCGCCGCTCTTCTTCGAGGTCCTCTTCCTCATTGAGGGATTGGGGTGAGGGGAAGGCTCCTTCACAAAGCCACACCACAAACACGCAGGCCCACTCGAGTCCCTTGGCCTGGTGAATGGTGGAGAGGATGACCCGCTCATCCTGAGGTGCCCCTGCCACCACTGTTTCGGCCTCCATTTCCCCAAGGAGGGCGAGTTCACTCAGGAACGATTCTAAGGAAGCGTACCTTGAAGCGAAGCGGGCGAGTTCTTCAAGGTCCTCAAGGCGTTCCCGGGCGTCGGGGTATCGGCTTGCAAGGTACTCCCGGTAGCCACCCTCAAGAACGGCTTCAATGGCCAGGGCCGGGTCCTTCTCAAGGTCCTCAAGGCGCACGAGGAGCCGGCGAACACCCTCCACACTCCCCCGACCCGAAGCAGGCAGAGCAAGGAGCACATCGGGACGCTCCAGGGCAAAGATTGGGTCCTCTGCCTCCCGAACCACCTGCCAGACGATTTCTGCGGTCTTCTGCCCAATGCCAGGGTAAAGCCGCAGCACCCGTTTCCAGGAGATTTCGTCGTAAGGGTTCACGATGATGCGAAGGTGCGCAATGACATCCTTGATGTGGGCACGCTCGAAAAACCGGAGCCCCGACCGAACCTCAAAGGGGATGCCCCGGCGGGTGAGCTCCATCTGGATTTCCATGCTCTGGTAGTGGGCCCGGTAGAGCACCGCTATGTCGTTTAGGGCATACCCCCGCTCCCGCAGCTCCAGGATTTCCGTGGCCACAAAGTCCGCCTGTTCCAAAACGTCCCGGAGGGCGACAACTCGGGGCTTTTCTCCTGAGGTCCGCACCGGACGCAGCACTTTGTGGAACTGACGGGTGTTGAAGGTGATGACCTCGTTCGCTAACCGCAGAATCTCTGGGGTACTCCGGTAGTTTGTCTCGAGTTTGTAGATTTTGCAGTCTGGGTACCTCTTCGGAAAGTCGAGGATATTGGCAAAGTGCGCCCCTCGAAAGGCGTAAATACTCTGGGCGTCATCCCCCACCACGAGGAGATTTCGATGAACCTCAGCAAGAAGGTCCACAATTTCTGCCTGGAGGAGATTGGTGTCCTGGTACTCGTCAACGAGAATGTGCCGGAAAAGCTCGCCATACTTCCTCCGGGTTCTTTCATCGTTTCGCAAAAGTTCGAAAAAGTACACGAGGAGATCATCGTAATCCATCACGTTGAGACGCCTTTTCCGCTCCTGGTAGAGGACGAAAAGATGGGCAATGTGGCTTGACCATTCCAGGAACTGCGGGTAGTACCTGTCGAGAATATCCTCAAGGGATTTGAAGGTATTCCGGCTTAAGGTGATGACGTTGAGCAAAACCTCGGGTTGAGGGAAACGGCGCCGGGTAAGATCGATACCGAGTTCCCCCACGCAAACCGCAAGGAGGTCCTTCTGGTCCTCCCGGTCGAGGATGGTGTAGTTGGGCTCGTACCCGATTTTCTTCGCCTCCCGACGCAGGATGAGGTTCCCGATGTGATGGAACGTTCCCCCAAAAAGACGGGACATGTCCACCCCAAGGAGGCACTCCACCCGGTGGAGCATCTCCCGGGCTGCCTTGTTCGTGAAGGTGGCAAGGAGAATGGACTCTGGAGGTACCCCCTGTTCGATGAGGTAGGCCACCCGGTAGGTGACGGTGCGGGTCTTGCCGCTTCCCGCCCCGGCAATGACGAGCATGGGGCCCTCCCCGGCAAAGACCACCTGTTTCTGCTCCTCGTTGAGTTCCCGTTCGTAATCCACCCGGAAATTCGAGAGTCGCATGGGTACTCTCCTGTTACTGCTTTCTCTGGGTGAAATCTTCAGGGGAAAAGAGATAGGTCCGGTTGCAGAACGCGCAGTGCACCTCTGCTTTCCCCTGGGTCTCGAAAAGTTCCCGCCGTTCTTCCTCACCAAGGAGGAGCAGGACATTCTTCGCTCTCCGGCGGGAACACCGGCAGCGGTACCGGAGGGGATCCTTCCCCACAATCCGGTACGGAAGACCGGAAAAGATGAACGCCGCGATGTCCTCAGGGGTTTTCCCCTGGAAAAGCTCGTGGCTCACCGGCCCGAGACGGGAAATATTCTCTTCCAAAGTAGCGATGACGTCAAGCGGGGTACCCGAAGGCGTGTGGATGATGAACCCTCCCGCCGAGAGTACTCTCCCCCGCCTCCCCACATAGACCCCGGCACTACAGGCCGAGGGCAATTGCTCCGAAGAGGCGAAGTAGTACGCCAGGTCGTAGGCGATGCCACCCCGGGGCATGGTGATGCTCCCCATGTATGGTTCCCCAAACCCCAGGTCCTTCACGACAAGGAGCTTCGACCCTGCTCCCACGGCATCCTCCACATTGAGCTTTCCCTGTTCCTTTGAGGGGAGAATCACCCAGGGCTGCGACACGTACCCCCGGACCTCACCTTTTGCGTTCCCCTGAACGAGTATCCCCTCTAAAGGTCCCTGACATTCAATCTGGAGGGAAATTCGCTGGTTCTCCTTCATGGTGAGGCCGAGAATTCCGACAAGTGTCAGCGCCCGCCCCAGGGCAGCCGTGGCCACAGGGGTGGTCCGGTGGAGCCTCCTCGCCCGCTCCACAAGGCGAGTGGAACTCGCCACGTACCCGAGAACCTGCGTACCCTCCACCACTACCCGAACAACGTAGTCTTCATGCATGGGTATGCCTCCTTCACGACTTCAGAAAGCGGAGAATCCGTCGCGCCGCCAGTGCTGAAACCCGAGCAAGACGCGCCTCCACATCCGCCACAACCTCCTCAGCCACCCGCTCGTCCTTCGTCCGGTTCACCAGAACCCCACAGACGGCTCCAGCCCTCAGCCCGAACACCCGGGCGAGCACGAAAAGCGTCGCCACTTCCATCTCGTAGTTCAGCACTCTGAGTGCCTGCCACTCCCTGAGGCTTCCCTGGAAACTCCGGAGAACATACCGGGAGAATGTGTCGTACCGTTCCTGTCCCGGGTAAAACGTTGCCGAGGAACAGGTGATGCCCAGATGGTACGGAACCCCCGCTTCCTCACAGGCCTCCTGAAGGAACACCACCGTCCTCCAGTCCGAAACCGCAGGGTATTCCACGGGGGCGTAATGGAGGGAAGCCCCGTCAAGGCGCACCGCGCCTTCGCTCACGACAAGATCCCCCACCGCAATATCCGGCTGAATCGCCCCACAGGTTCCCACCCGGATAAACCACTGAATCCCCAGACGGGCCAGCTCCTCAACGGCAATGCTCAGAGAAGGTCCTCCAATACCCGTTGAGACCACAAGGATTTCCCCTTCCTCCCCTATGGCCAGAGCGCTCTTGAACTCCCGGTGAACGGCAAGAATCCTCACCTCCCCGAAGGCGCGGGCCAGGACCTCAACTCGCTCCGGAGCCCCGGGAAGGAGCGCAAGACGCACGCCCTCCACATCCTTCTCGGTAAGTGCCAGATGATACGCCCGGTACACTGCCTTCACCTCCTCTCTATTTTCGGATAAAATACACAAAAGGAGAAGAGGCCATGGAATGCCAGATCGCGCTTGAAGACGGAACGACTATTCTTGCGACGCCTGGGGAAACGCTTGAAGACATCATCAGGCGAGTGTACCCGGAAAAGTACCGTTTTTTCCTTGCAGCGCAGCTTGATGGGGAAATCGTTGACCTCAGTAGCCGGGTGGAAAAGGACCACACGGTGGTCTTCTTCCCCTTCGGGCACCCTGAAGGGCGGCGCACTTACGTCCGGAGTCTGCTTTTCCTTCTAAGTTATGCTGTATCCCAGGTCCTTCCCGGGAAGAGACTTCGTGTCCTCCACTCCATGAGCGATGGACTCTTCTGCGAGGTCGAGGATGCCGAACACAACCTCTCGGACCTCCTCGAGACCATCGAAAAGGTCATGCGGGAGACCATCGCCCAGGACCTCCCTATTGAGCGGGAAGTGGTTAACTGGGAAAAGGCCATCCACATCTACACCCGTAGAGGACGGGAAGACGTGATACGGCTTTTCCGTTACCTGAGAACCCCGGCCGTGCCCCTGTACCGCCTTGGCGATTTCTACGACCATTACTACGGTCCCCTCTGCCCCCGAACGGGATACCTCACCTCCTTCGGTTTCGTCGTTGTCCCTCCGGGGTTCATCGTCCAGTTCCCCAAAGACGACACAGGAAAGCTCCCACCATTTGTCTTTCGCCCCAAGCTCTTCAGCGCCTTCAAAGAAGCGGCGCAGTGGGGGAAGATCATGAACATCGAGAACGTAGGAGAACTGAACGAGGCCATCGCCCGGGGAGAGGGGAAGGAAATCATCGCCATCGCCGAGGCGCTCCATGAAAAAAAGATTGCCCAGATTGCGGACCTCATCACCCAGCGCAAGGGGAGCCTGAAGCTCGTGCTCATCGCCGGCCCTTCATCCTCAGGGAAAACGACCTTCACCCGGAGGCTCTATACGCAGCTTCGGGTCAACGGCTGGAGGCCCATCACCATCTCCCTTGACGACTACTTCCTCTCCCGCCACGAACTCCAGGGCTCTGTCCAGGACTACGAGAGCCCCGAAGCCCTGGACCTTGAACTCTTCAGAGAACAGCTGCTCCTCCTTGTCGCAGGAAAGGAAGTCGAAATCCCCCGCTACAACTTCATCACCGGAACGCGGGAACCCCGGGGGATTCGCAGCCGCCTCGAAAAGGACGGCATCATCCTCGTTGAGGGGCTCCATGCCCTGAACCCCCGGCTCTCCCAGGACATTCCGGAAGAGGAGAAGTTCAAAATCTACGTCAGCGCCCTCACCACCCTCAACATCGACGACCACAACCGCATCCCCACCACCGACTGCCGGCTCATCCGCCGGATCGTGCGAGACAGCCAGTTCCGCGGAAGTAAAGCCGAGGAGGTCTTTGCCACCTGGCCGAAGGTTCGGGCTGGCGAGGAAAAGTACATTTTCCCCTACCAGGAAGAGGCCGACATCATGTTCAACTCTTCGCTCATTTATGAGTTCTGTATCCTCCGCCAGTACGCCGAGGCGCTCCTGCGGGCCATCACCCCTGAGAGTCCGAGTTACCTCGAGGCCTACCGCCTGTACTCCTTCCTCAACCACTTCATGCTCCTCAACCCGTCCTTTGTCCCCTCAAACTCCATCCTTCGGGAGTTCATCGGCTGAGGTACTCCGCCGTCCGGCCTCCTCAAGAAGGATCAGAGCCGACTGCAGGAGGACTTCGCTTTCCTGGGTGAGGGTTCTCCCACGGAGTTTCTGAATCTCCCTCTCAAGCCTCTCAACGATGTCTTCCTTTTCGGGCATTCGGGGAACGGCCACAACGGTCCTGCGAGGGAGGTCCAGGGTGTCCCCAAAGGCGGGGACTATAGCCTCAAAACCCTTCTCGCGCAGAGCCTGGGCAAAGGCCTCCGCAATCTCCTCTTCTCCATGGGTGACGAGGAAAACGGGACGGCTCCTGAAATACCCCACCCAACGGAGGAGGTCCTCCTGGTCCCCATGGGCGGAAAAGCCGTTGATGGTGGCGATGCGGGCTCGAACGGCGATGTCCTCATCGAAGATGTGGACGAGCTTTGCCCCATCAACCAGTGCCCGTCCCAGCGTCCCCCGGGACTGGAAGCCCACAAAGACCACGGTGGTCGTTGCTTTAAAGAGGTTGTGCTTCAGGTGGTGGAGAATGCGCCCACCCGTGCACATACCGCTTCCCGCGAGGATAATGGCGTGGTCAAGGTCATTGAGAGCTTTTGACTCCTCAGGGGTGGTGACGTAGGTCAAACCCGGAAACCCGAAGGGATCGTCGTCCTGAAGATGGAGTCTCTCCAGCTCCCCTGAGAGGAGGTGCCGGTACTTGAGGTAGATGTCGGTCGTCTGCTTCCCCAGGGGGCTATCAAAGTACACCGGGCAATGCAATCCCACAGAGTCCCGGAGCAGGCGAATCTCGTAAAGGACCCGCTGGGCCCGGTCCACCACAAAGGTAGGGATGAGGACCTTGCCGCAGGTCCCCATGGCGTCCTGCATGACCTGGGCGAACTCTCTCCGGGTCTCCTCAAGAGTTTTGTGGCGGCGATTCCCATAGGTTGACTCTATAACCACAAAGTCGGCCTCCTCGATCACCGGGGGAGATCCCTCCATGACGTTCCCGAACTGCCCAATGTCCCCCGAAAAGACAACCTTCGTCCCCTCACCCCAGACCTCAAGCACCGCGGCCCCAAGGATATGGGCGGCATTCCGAAAGACAAACTCCACGCCTTTTTCCTCGGCAATTTCGTCGTACCCCACTGGCTCAAAAAGCTCCAGGGCTTTTTCCACTTCCTCTTCCCCGAAAAGCGGAGCAATCTCCGGCTTTCCCGAGCGTCTCCGGCGACGGTTCTCCCGCTCCACTTCTTCTCTCATGAGCTTTACGGTGTCGTAGAAGAGAATTCGGCAGAGCTCTATGGTGGGGAGGGTGGCGTAGATTTTCCCCTGGAAACCTTCCCGGACAAGGAGAGGAATTCTCCCCGAGTGGTCCAGGTGGGCATGGGTGAGGAGGACAAAGTCGATGTCCCGGGGAGCAAAGGGGAAGGGTGGTGCATTCCGGTTTCTTTCCCCTCCCTGGAACATGCCACAGTCAACGAGGAAGGTGACGTCTTTCCCCCGAACAAGGTAGCAGGAGCCAGTCACTTCACGGGTAGCACCAAAGAAGGTGATTTCCACTACACAAGCCCCCTCTCCACAAGGCCTCGAAGGAAAGCCCGAAACTCCGGTGCCAGGTCTTCTCGGCGCAGGGCAAAGGCCACGTTGGCCTTGAGGTAGCCGATTTTACTCCCCACTCCGAAGTACTCCCCCGCAAAGCGATACCCGTATACCGGTTCTTTCTCAAGAAGCCTCCGGATGGCATCGGTGAGCTGAATCTCTCCGCCTTTCCCAGGAGGGGTCTGTGCCAGAGCATCGAAAATCGAGGGGGACAGGATGTACCGCCCCACTACCGCAAGGGTTGAGGGCGCTTCTTCGGGTTCTGGCTTTTCCACAAGATCCTCAATAACGTACAGCCGGGGAGCAATCTCTCTCCCCTTCACAATCCCCCACTGGGTAACCTCCTCTCTTGGGACCTCGATGAGAGCCACGTAGATTCCAGGACGGTCCGTGAAAAGACGAAGCATCTGGGCAAGACAGGGGGTGTCACTCACGATGATGTCATCAGGGAGAAGGACGGCAAAGGGTTCCTCTCCTACGAAGGCTTTCGCCTGCCACACGGCATCGCCAAGGCCCCGGGGGGATTTCTGCCGGACGTAGAAGATGTGGGCGGAGTTCCCCACCCCTCGGATTTCCTCAAGGAGGTGTTCCTTCCCCCGGTTTCTGAGCTCCTGTTCAAGTTCCACCGCAAAGTCAAAGTAGTCCTCAATCGCCCGTTTCCCCCGCCCGGTCACAAAGAGCAGGTTCTCGATACCCGATGCTACAGCCTCCTCCACCACGTACTGAACCGCCGGCCGATCCACGATGGGGAGCATTTCCTTAGGCTGGGTTTTGGTCGCTGGCAAAAGCCGCACCCCAAGCCCTGCCACCGGAAGCACCGCTTTGCTAATCTTTCGTTCCATCCTCTCCCCCCTTTCGGAGGTAATGGAAGAGCACCAGGAAAATCCCGACTCCCAGGAGGTAATCTCCGATACTCGCTACGAAAGCCCGGCGAAAAACAAGCGAGAAATACGGAATGATGTCCCCGAGGAAGTTCAGGCGGGTCGAGGGGCCCATGAGGACGTACTCCGGGTAACGACCTGCCCTGAGGTGCCCGGCAATGGTTGCAAGACCAAGACGCTCGGCAACTTCAGCCGAGGCAGGCATCCGTCCCCCGTTGGCGAGGACCACAAGGAAGTTCAAAAAAGCCCCCAGGCCCACAAGAGGCATCCCGAAAAGCCGAATCCCAAGGAGCGTCCCCGCAAAAACGAGGGCCATGCCGAAAGTCTGCAAAAGAGGAACGAAGTTTGCCCGAAGACCAAAAGCGGCAAAGCGAACACCAAATCCTGCCACCACCACCCAGAAAAACGGTAGTGGCACCCGGGAAAGCCGCGTGAGTTTCCCCCCAAAAAGCAATCCAAGGAGGAGTCCAGCAAGGAAAAAATCAAGGAGAATCACGGTGCCACGCTCCCGAGGAAACGAGGTCTTTGAGAACTGCAAGGATTTTGGGGTCGAAGTGTCCTTCTTCTTCGTTCTCCATGATTTCCAGCGCCTCATCCACCGTGTACGCCCTCCGGTAGGGCCGCTCTGAGGTTAAGGCATCGAAGACATCGGCAACGGCTACAATCCGGGCTTCAAGGGGAATTTCCTCCATCTTTCGGCCTTCCGGGTACCCATGGCCGTTGCAGCGTTCATGGTGCGTGAGGATGATTTCCGCTACCCGTCGCAGAAAATCCACGTCCTTCACAATCCGGTACCCGATGAGCGGGTGCTCCTGGATGACCCGGTACTCCTCAGGACTCAGTCTCCCGGGTTTACTCAAAATGGCATCAGTGATGCCGATTTTCCCCACGTCGTGGAGAATGGCGGCGTACTCAATGACCTCCTTTTCCTTCCCCGAAAGGTTCAGGCGGTCGGCAATACGAAGGGCAAGCTGGGCCACCCGGGCAGAGTGCCCTCGGGTGTAAGGGTCTTTGGCATCCACCGCCGCGGTGAGAGCCCGCAGAAGCTCAAGGTGCATCCTCTTTGTGTCCACGAAGAGCTTGAAGGAGTACCGGGCCACAAGAAGGGGCAGGAAGAAGAGGGCAATACCCACATAGCCCACGTAGTTGTACACAAAGTACAGGAGAAGGGAGAAAGGGAAAAGGGCGAAGTACTG
>Ga0071330_1062498_pt1 | contig 41938 bp, 42 predicted proteins | sample GBScel77sediment_FD_63802 | JGI IMG/M metagenome (GOLD analysis project Ga0071330, IMG submission 63802) | Hot spring sediment microbial communities from Great Boiling Spring, Nevada - Cellulolytic enrichment Sediment 77C v2 (version 2) | ecosystem: Environmental > Aquatic > Thermal springs >...
CTGCATCCTCTAAGCTCTTTATGCTCATCTTCGCTAACTTCTCTGCTTCTGGTAAGTTGGGGGTTACGATCGTTGCTAATGGTAGTATCTTTTTGATCAGCGCCTCTTCAGCATCATCCTTTAGTAGCTTAGCTCCGCTCTTAGCAACCATCACAGGATCAACAACTATAGGCACCTTTAGCTGGCTGAGCTCTTCAGCGACTGCTTCGATTATGTCACATGTGTAGAGCATACCGGTCTTCACAACATCAACTCCTATATCTGATACCACAGCCCTTATCTGCTCCCTTACGATCTGGGGATCTATGGGTTGAACCGCTGTGACGCTGAGTGTGTTCTGCGCTGTTACCGCTGTGATAGCACTCATACCATATACTCCTAGGGCTGCGAATGTTTTGAGGTCTGCTTGTATGCCCGCACCCCCGCCTGAGTCTGAGCCCGCTATGGTGAGCACTCTTGCTATGCGTCCCACAACACTCACCTCGCTACTACTTGGATACACTTCTGGGCCTTTGCGAGGGCTATGTTTAGGGCTGCTGCTGTTAGCATACTGGGTATGGTAGCGCCCAGCCAAGATAAGTAGGTTGTTATAAGTATGTAGACCGCGAAGCCCGCCGCCCAAGAAACTATAGCTGAGATATTAACACCATTACTATACCAGTAGTCCCCTTCTTTGGTGTAGAGATGCTCTACATCTATTCTCTGCTTCGCTACTAGGTAGTAGTGGCTCAGCACAACCCCGAAGATGGGGGAGAAGGTGGCTCCTATCCAGAGGAGGAACCAGATGTAGTTTTCTATATCAATGAAGAGGGCTAGGGCTGCGCATAAGCCTCCGATCAGCAGTATAAGCACCCACTGTTTTAGCTTAGGTAGGTTGTTCTGTACAGATACCGCCGCTGAATACACGTCTGCGAAGCAGTTATCCAACTCATATACGAGGATGAGCAGTAGGGCTGGTGCGCCTAGAAAGAGGTAGCCGAATGAGCCTACTATGTCTGCTGAACCTGTTGCTAGGATGAGGATGCTGCCTATTGTGTAGCCCGATATGTTACCGACCACGAACCCTATGTATGTGCCCAGAAACCCTCCTTTCGATGTGCTTGCAAACCTATTGTAGTCCGCTGCTAGCGGCATCCAAGAGAGAGGCATAGCGATGACGAGGTCAAGCGCCAAGAGAAGAGGCAGCCCACCTTCAGCCCTAGCACCCAATACTCTGCTTAACCCCCCGTTCTGAAGGGCCCAGAAGGTCACCCAAGCCGCTGAGCCATAGAGCAGCCAGAAGGCGAATCTCTCGAGCCACTGCTTAACTACAAGCAGCGGACCACCTATCCCCATAAGTATGGTGAAGATTGTGAAGACTATTACCCAGAGCCAGTATGCTGAGAAGCCTGCTGTGGTTGATGAAATTAAGTCTCCTGCCTTCGCCATCACCGCTATCTCCAGTGTGCCCCAGCCTATGAGCTGAATCACATTAAGCCAGGTGGGGAAGTATGAGCCCCGTATCCCGAAGGATGGGCGGAGTGAGACCATAGTTGGTACACCAACCTTACCACCTATCATACCGGCTAAAGCAAGTGGTAAGGTTCCTATGAGTGTGCCTACTGTGATTACTATTAGTGAGGTTAAGAAGTCTAGGGCGGGCACGAGCAAAGCGCCAGCTTGATACACTAATAGACCGGTACCCAGACTAGTCCAGAAGACTGCCAGATCTACAGCGCGAAGGATCCTCTGGTTTTGAGGCACCGGGGTTATACCCCATTCAGAAGGTTTGCGGATCTTCATCTAAGAGAGACGCGAGATAAATCTATTTATAACTATGTTGATAAATGACTTATTGATATGAAGCCACCTTGTGAAGTAGCGATAAAAGAGCTACTCCCGCTGATAAGAGCTCTGGTAGCTAAGGAGCTGAAAGCTAGGGGCTTAAGCCAAGCCAAGATCGCTGACCTGATAGGCGTAACTCAACCAGCGGTAAGCGGCTACCTTAAGCTTAAAGCAGATAAAGAGCCCCTCTATTCAGAGGAGATAGTAGCCCTCTCCAAGTGGCTTGCTTCAGGATTAGCCTCAGGAACACTACCCTATACAGAGGCAGTAAAAGGCATCTGCACCCTCTGTACCAACCTAAAGTGCCAAGGCTCTATCTGCGCAACCCACAAGAAGGAGGTTCCAAGTCTACAGACAGAGAGCTGCGACATCTGCCTGCAACTTTACTCAAAAGGTCTGCCGAGTGTGGATAGGAAGCAGGTTGTCTTAAGCAACCTAAAGGCTGCGGTAAACTTGATTCAAGCCTCAAAAGAGTTTGCAGCACTAATACCAGAAGTTCTAGTGAACATCGTTGAGGCTATACCTGAGGCTAAGAACATTAATGATGTGGCTGGCATACCTGGGCGTATAGCGAAGGTTGATGGTGTACCTAGAGCCTTTATGCAACCTGAATTCGGGGCATCAAGGCATCTTGCTTCGGTTCTGCTCGCCGCTATGCAGGTTGATCCAAGTGTTCACGCAGCCATTAACATAGCGTACAATAGGTTCGTTAAGGAGGCTTTTGACCGACTTGGTTTAAAGGTCTACCTATTTAATAGGCGTGAGCCGCCAACGAACACCGATGCCGCTCAGGCTCGAGTTGCTGAGGAGGTTTTAAATTTAGGTAAGCGTGGTGAGCCCCTACCAGATGTGTTTGTAGACGCCGGTGGCTACTGGATAGAGCCCTCAGCCTACATCTTTGGTGCTGACGCTGTCGAGGTTGCGCAAAAGGCTATAAAGGTGGCTGAAGTGGTTGCCTGTCTTCGATCTGAGTCTACGGGTTGACTCTTGTTAGTGTGCGTGGAAATAGGCTCGCAGCCCTTATGTGCTTTAGCCCTGCGATCCACTTGGTAAGCCGCTCTACACCAACCCCGAAGCCTGAGTGGGGTGGCATGCCGTATCTTCTTAACTCGAGATACCAGCTGAAGCTCTCTTTAGGTAGGTCTTGTGATTCTATTCTCTTTAGTAGGGTGTGGTAGTCGTGTATTCTCTGCCCACCTGTTGCGATCTCACCGTGCCCCTCTGGTGCGATGAGGTCTGCTGAAAGTGTGATCTTATCGTTATCGGGCTTCGTCATATGGTAGAAGCTTCTTGCGCTTAGGGGATAATCTGTTATAAAGAACGGCTTAGTTTGGCTCTTTGATAGAAGAGTCTCTACTGGGGTAGGTATATCTTCACCCCACTTGAACTCTAGACCATGCTCTTTAGCGAACTCCAAAACATCATCATAGGTCATTCTTGGGAAAGGCGGCTTAGGTGGAGTGAATTCTCGTCCGAGCACCTCGAGCTCACTCTTATGCTCCTCCACCACCCTTCTGCAGATGTATGTGATGAGGTCTTCTTGTAGCCTCATGTTCTCCTCTTGATCCATAAATGCCTTCTCAGCCTCTATCATCCAGAATTCGGTTAGGTGCTTGGCTGTCTTAGACTTCTCCGCTCTAAATGCCGGTTGGATTACGAAGACCTTACCCAGCGAGCAGATCGCAGCCTCCTCGTAGAATTGGGCGCTTTGGCTCAGATAGGCTTTCTTACCGAAGTAGTCAAGTTCAAAAAGTGTAGCGCCGCCCTCGCAAGCAGACTGGACTATGGTCGGTGCGCTTATCAGCCAATAGCCCCTTTCCGTAAAGAACTCAATGGCAGCTCTGATAATCCCCCACCTTATCTTCATCACAGCAGAAGCCTTACGCCCCCTTATCGAAAGATGCCTATACTCGTAGAGGAAGGCTGGAGATTTGATGGCGCTCTTAGTTATAGGCCACTTATCGGCTAAAGCGATTATGTTTAGCGACTTTATAGCTACCTCCTTACCCTGTGGCGCCCGCTTATCTTCACGTATAACCCCATCTACTTCAACAGCAGATTCTTTTGTGACACGCTTAAGGCTCTGAAAGACCTCCTCTTTAACGACCCCTCTTTTACCCGCCGCTTGTATGTAACCTGTGCCGTCCCTTACTGTTAAGAAGATTATGCCACCCACTTCTGTCTTTGAAGCTACCCATCCTCTGATCTTAACCTCAGCCCCATCATTTAGCTTAAAGGCTTCAGAGACCTCTACTAAGCTCAATGTGCTCTATCTTCCTCCGCGCAAAATAAAGTTATACTAGATAGATTCTTATAAGGATGGTTAGCTCGCTTACTTATGCGATGCGTCGTAGTCAAGCCCTCTGCCGAAGCTGCTTCTCAAATAGTGGTGTTGTGTGAGCTTATCGCAGAATCCCTCCCAGCATTCGTAGAGTCAAAGTATTCGGTTGAAGCTAAGGACGAGGTCATCGAAATCAGCACCCACGATGTGGTTGAGGTGGCTGAAGTCGTCTCTAGGTTCTCTGGTGTAGCCTACGCAGCTTTGGCTGAAAAAGTAAGACCAGATTTCGATGAGGTGCTGCAAGCGTTGGTTGCCGCGGGTGAGAGAGGAATATTCGACAACGAGCGCTTCTCAGTCAAGGTAGAGGCACAGCAAAACGTAGGCTACAGAGCCTATGACCTACAATCTCTAGCTCTCTCAACCCTCATAGGTAAGGTTGGTGGCAGAGGAGCCAGACCGGATGAAAAAAGGCCGGATAAGGTGATTTACGCACTCGTCTCAAAGGAATCAGCATATATCTTTACACACCGCTACCTAGGCTCAGGCGGGCTACCCTCAGGCACCGCAGGGAACTGCCTCATAATAGTTGAGCCTACCGTAAGATCTTTAGTCGGTGGTTGGCTTGTGCAGCGGGCTGGCTTCACCCCCACCTACCTCGTCACTGACTACCCTTATCAACCAGAAGCATTATACCGCTCCATCGAAAATCTCGCTTTACTCAGATGCTGCGTAGCCAAGAAGACTCTACAGCTACTCTATGTGGATGTTGCTAAGCGTAGTAGTGTAGGGAGTTTAGAGTCAAGCTTCGCTTGGCAGGAGTTCGCCGCTGTATTAGGTGTTAAGGCCGCTGTGAAAGAGAAGATAGGTCTTCTCTCTATGCCGCTTGATCTTAGGAGCAGAAGCCTACAAAATGTGTTGAAGTATGCTTGTAGAGAGAGTGTGAACATGCTTTCACCAGCCTCCTTTTTGACTGAGGATGAACTTATGATATATGCGAAGAAGATCGGTCTCCAGCGCCCCTTACCCTTAGATGCGGGTGAAAGTAGATTGACTGTTCTGGACGACTCAGGTAGACCTATCTCTGATATGGATGAAGCGGCTGAATACCTCCTTAGAGGTGTTTCTAGGGTTGATCTAATAGAAGGATTTTTAGATGCACATAGGCTTATAGACGAGCTATCTTAACACATCCATCACTGCGTTAACCAGTCTACTTAACCCGTTATACTTTGATGCTTCTTTTGAGAGGCTCTCTGCCCTACTCTTGTAGCTATTTGTTGAGTAGAGTCTACGTATAGATTCGCAGATGCTTTCTGGCTCTGCTGTGAGTGGATCGAGCCAAAGGGCAACACCGAGCCTAACCATCTTCTGTGTGTTGCTGAACTGCTCACTGTGGTCCGCTATAGGTATGATGAGCATAGGCTTACCGAGCAGCAGCGCCGAGCTTAGGGTCGAGTGCCCCCCTCTAACCACAAGTATGTCTGAAGCCTGCATAAGGTCTTCATTAATGGGGCACCACTCAAAATAGTAGGTTGAGTCGATGCGTTTTACCTCGGTGCTCCCGTTAGGTCTGCCTTCAGAGATCACAACCTGAAACTCGCTCAGATGTTTCGTTGCTTTGAGCAGTTTTCTTATTAGCGCTGGTTTTGTGAAGGATGGTCCGCTGATGTGCATGAAGACCAGCGGCTTATTGTCGTCTAACCCTAACTTGGCTAATGTGTTCTTAACCTCTTCTGCGCTCTTGGTTGGTTGAACGATGAAGCCTATGTACTCAGCCTTTCTTCTTACGGCTGAGATCCACCATAGGTTCTCTTCAGATATGGTTAGGGGTGGTGGCAGATCTGGGAAGAAGATCTTATCCGCTAAATTCCAGAGTTTACCTAAGATCTCGTTTAGGAATCGCTCGATAGGTTTTGTGCGCTTACTCCTCTTCTTAGGTGGAAGGAGTATACGTAGCTGGTTTGTGACGACGAAGCACTTTAACCCTAGGCTCTTAGCAGCTATGACTGCTGAGAGGCGTGAATCTGAGACCACAAGGTCTGGCTTCCAATATCTCATAATCTTCCTCTCTAAGACGACTTGGCGGATGAATGTGGCTATGTGCCAAGGGAGTCTCTTAGAGGTCTTAAGGAGCCCCTCAAACTTACCTGAGGCTGTCCAACCGACATCCAACCTAGGCACTCTAAAGCAAGCGAAGCCCCTCCGCTCCACATACTCCGCCCCCTCGCCGTAAGATGAGAAGGCTACCTTAACCCCCATCTCCACAAGCTTCGAAGCAACAGCAACCATTCTAGCAGCATGACCAAGCCCAGATCCGAAGATGGGGAAGTAGACCCTCTTCAAACCACGCTTTTCTCCTCAAATCAGCCTTCTCCTAACGACCCTACCATTAGGCTCCTCTTCAGCAAAGACCTCTGCCTCGAAGCGGTAGATCTTCGTTTCCGGGAGGAGCCAGACATCTGGAGGGGCACCAGCCTTCATACAAGTATAAGAGAGGAACTGCTCAGCATCCCAACCCTCCTCCACAGGGACTTGAGGTAATAGTAATCCACTCAAAAACTTGTATTCGACTATCAACCCATCTCTACCTATCTTTATTAGGTTAGGGTATTCTTTGGGTGATGAGGCTTTGAGCCGCTCCGGCTTCGTCAAGACGCTCACCTCGAAGATGAGGTTGCTGAACTCCTCTGGTCGAACTGGTTCGAAGCGTGGGTCTTGTGTTGCAGCACTTATAGCAGCCTCCACTAGTGCTTCACTTAGCGGTATGTTGGGTTGAACCAACCCTATACAGCCTCTTAACTCATGCTCCCTACCCCTCAGCGCATTTATTGTAACGAATACCCCGCGTTTCTCGCTGAACCTCCTGCGGAACTCTTCATCCAATTTTAACCTTCTTCCGCTGACCACATATTCTTCTGCTGCCCGCCTAGCAGTCTTAACTAGGAGGTAGCCGTCTTCATCACTAAGCTCAGCCATAGCCACTCATCTATTCTAATGGTATGCTTTAAGTCTTAAGGAGGAGTTGTCTAACACGTCTATCGAACTCTCTTATTCTCCGCCAGTGGCTTCCGATCCAATAGAGTTTACCACATTCTACGCACCTAAAGTATCTTCTCTCCAGTTTTCGAGTAGCATCTACTTCATTCGAGTCGCAGGCTTCTAGGAACCCGTTGCAGACCGGGCACCTAGAGCCCTCAGCCCTTAATGGGGGTGGTTCTAAACCGAGCTTCTTGAATACTTCAGCAGCTCTCTGTGCATCGTCTTTGCCTAGAAGTAGGCAAGCCTTCACCCCCCTCTTCTGGGCTGTTAGGTAGAGGTCTCGGTCAGAGGTGAGGAGCCACCTATCTTCTTCAGCGGTCTTGGTGATGAGGTCTTTATCGTCAAGATTGGTATCGTAGATGACATCGTAGCCGTAGATCCTCAGCTTCCTAGCGAGGCTTCCGTGCATAGAGTCTACGAGGAAGCGTGGCTTTATCTGTAACCTACCTCCTTCCCTTCTCCTTCTAGCCTCAAAAGCCTTTCAAAAATGTTGTCTCTGTTTACCGCACCAAACACCCTACCTTCTTTAACGAGTGGAAGGGTGTTGGCTCCGCTGCTTCTCATAAGCCTAGCAGCCTCCCTCAAACTCTCTTCCCCACTTAAGGCTACGGTGAGCCTCCTCATAGCATCCACTACAAGCAGCCTCTTGATGAACGTGTCGAAGTGCCTTATCTGATCGATTCTGAGAAGGTTAAATAGTGTGAAAGCAGCCTCACGCTCACCAATAACCCCTATTGGCCTATCTGCCTCAACCACAATAAGGTCTCGGACAGGTGTTTTGCTGAGCTTTTCAAGAGCCACGGAGAGTTTAGACTTTGGGCTTATGGTTAGGTAAGAAGGAGAAACGAACTCTCTACAGCAGAGGTTAGCTTTTGACATAAGTGGGATGAGAAGAAGCTTCGTCACCAACCCAATTACCAAACCATCATCCCCAACTACGGGCAGCGCAGACACATTATGCACCAGCATCTTCTGAGCAGCCTCTTGGGCGCTCTCCTCTGGATGTGCGGTGATTATGTTCGGCGAGGCGAAGGCTGCGACAGAGAGCGATGTTGGTGAGACCCCACTCATTCGTTTAGAAGAGAGTTTAGAGAAGATGTCCTTTAACGTAACCACACCCACAACCTTAGACTCTGAGACGGCTACCACCCTATCTACATTATACCGCCTCATCAACTCTATTGCAATCGGAATCTTCTGAGCCTTACTTACAACATAACTCGGCTCTAGGTGTAGCTCAGAAACCTTGGTTGCTTCAAGCCTCGAGGTCTTTGACAAGCTTCATAACCTCCAACTTGGAGAAGAGCCCAGCGAGGTTCTTCCTCTTATCCAATACTGGCAGCCCACCTATCTTTGCGCTGCGCATAAGTGATGCAGCATCAACTATCGAAGCCTCTTCTGAGATGTAGTGGAGGGGGCTCTTCATAATATCCTTCGCGTATGTTATGGCAAGATACCTAATCCTTCTAGTAGGTTGAGGTGCTCCGTCATCGTACACGATGCTTTTCTTCTTAGGCGGGGCTACTCTCACAAAGGCTAGGTCGGTTGGTGTGATTATACCTATAGGTCTGCCTTCGGCGTCAACAACTACAACTCTGTGGCTAGGCGTCTCCACAAGTAGCTTGATTACGTGGTTGATGGTGTAGAGCGGCTTTACTACCGCCACCTCCTTACACATACACTCCTTAACCTTCTTGGAGGGATTACCGTGTTCCATCAAGCACCTTGTAAGATCGCTTGTTGAAATCATCCCAACGACTTCTCCTTCATCTACTACGGGAAGCCCTGTCACCCCATTATCCAGCATAATCTCAGCCGCATTAGAGATCGACTCATTAGGTGTTATGGTTAAGACCGGCTTCGACATAACCTCCCACACATTAGTGTACTCGAGGGGTCTGCGGCGCCAAGGCGGGCCACCCGGTTTAAGCGCCAAGGCTAGATCGGTTCGGCTGACTATGCCCACTAATCTACCATCGTCTATAACAGGCACCCTACCTACACGCTTCCCCAGCATAACGTTCCTAACCGTTGCGAGCGTATCATAAGGAGAGACGACAGCTACGATGGGCGTCATATAATCAGAAACTTTGATCATAATAACACGCAGCCGAAAATTCATCTACTCTTCAGAAGGCAGCTCAGCCGGTTCTTGTGAAACCTCGCTTCTACAATCCTCACAGAGGAATCTGCCATCTATCTCAATAAGTGTATCAGACCATTCGCCGCAGGAGTCGCAGTATCCCGCAAGAGGGCTTCTAACCCTAAGAGATTCGCCTGTTGTTATCCTCACCTTCTCTGAAAGCAAGCCTACGAGCTCCGGTGTAACGGCGTTTAAGTCTGAGGTAGTCACTATGCCTACAAGCTCGTTCTTGTATACTACACCAAGCTTCTTTATGTTCAGCCTACGCATAGTCTTCGCCGCCTCGGTTACGTCACTTCCAGCGTCTATTGTATGCAGAGGTTTAGAGGCGATGTCACCTACCTTCACTCTGCTGGGTTTAAGGTCTTCAGCCACAACCTTTCTCACGATATCCCCTTCTGTCACTATCCCTATCGGCTTCCCTTTCTCAGTAACCACTACGCTACCTATCTTAAAGCGAGCCATCTTCTTAGCAGCTTCTCTCACCGATTCATCGATCTCCGATGTTATCACTGGGCTGTTCATAACCTCCCTTACAAGGATCTTCGTCCTTATCATCGGCTCCGAATTCAATCTGCTGCCCACACCTCATAACCGCAGACACTCTTCTTTAAGCCTTTTGCCCCACCACTCCAACTACCACCTTCTTAAAGAGAAGGCAGATAATTTTGACAAAAATCGCTTCTAAAGGGGGTTCCAAATATGTTTAAGCAGCCACCGTCATCCTACCCTTTAGCATCAAAGATATCTTTAGGCGCCTTCAATCCACCTTACTCTGTTCTTTACTACCTGTTAGGCTTTCAGCTGATTAAGCACTTCCTCCAATACTTTAACAGCATTTTCGAGCTTAGTTTGCATTTTGTTAAGCTTCTCCTGTAGCTCAGCCTTTTCCCGCCTCTCCTTTTCGATCTCAGCTTTCAGCATTTCAATCTCTTCTCTTGACGGTGGAGCCTCAACTTCTTTAACCATGAAGGTGAGGACTTTTTCGCCTTTAAGAAGCATCTCATAAGTTTCCCTCACAAGTTTCCCAGCCTCAGTCTTCCCTGTCAAGTGAGCTCTTACTGTCTGCTCTCCTCTACCGAGTTCATCGGCTATCCTTATAACGCTCATCCCAGCTCTCTCTCTTGCAAGGGCTCCTGCTGCCACAGCCAAAGAATCTATCCATGTTATACGGTCTTTCGGATCTCCGCTCCGCATCTTTTCGATAACATCTTTCCTTGAGACCGTTCCTAGTAGAAGGACTGCCTCAAGCTTTTGAATATCCTCCCTCCCTAAAGGTTTTAGGGGGACTTCTATTTCGCTCATACGCTTTCACCTCCCTCAATAAACCCTCTAGGTGTAACTTTTACAGTTTTATCCGGATAAACAATTATTCCTTTATTTGTTATGTCAAATGGATGCCTCCTCATAGAATGCCCAGTTCCACGCATCTTCCACACGATTATTGAACGTCTAAGTTCGCCTTGAAACTCGTCCAAGTCAAGCCTAATGATCCCATCGGCTGCGTGCTCAACTCCTGGTCCGCCAAACCCACGCTCTGTAACGCTTACCTGCGAAACAAGGAAGCCGGTACAACCTAAGCCAGCAAGGACCTTTTTTATGAGCATTAGTGTTGACCTTGCCATCATAGGCTTAGTCATGTAGAGAGTTGAGACAGAGTCTATGACGACTCTCTGCGCATTCAAATCCGTGATGGCTTGCCGCATAACGTCCAAGAAGCTTGGAGTGTCATCCGGGTCCCTAACCACGTAGCGTTCTCTCTTAGCCGCCTCACCCACACCAGACGTAAAAGCATCTACTATTGCAAATTTCCCCTCCTGCTCATACTTTCGAGGTTCCCAACCAAACCTGTCCATGTTAATCCTAACCTGAATAGGGTGCTCTTCTAGAGTCACGAGGACACCAGGTTCGTCGAGCGTAAAGCCAGCGTGAAGGAACTGTTGACCAAAGATAGATTTGCCAGTACCAGGTCCGCCTGAGAGTAGAACAATATTCCTCCTAGGTATCCCCCCGTGCAGTATCTCATTCATACCAGGAATTCCGACATCGACACGATCACTCATAGATAAAACCCCAACACATTTAATAGTAGCCTCTCTCTATTTTGCTTTTGCTGCGAATTCCTCGGCGATCTTCTTGTACATCTCCAGCTCCCTTTGAGAGATTGGCTTAACTTTTCTAAGCGCTTCCTCAAAGTGGCGCCTACAAACCTTTATACTCTTAACGTTCTTCTTTACCTCTTCTGGGTCTTTGTTTCCCACTATATGCTCTCTAATAGCTAGCAGAACCGCTGTGTTGCAAACAGCCGCAAGATCTGCTCCTGTGTAGCCTTCGGTCCTCCTAGCGAGCTCCTCTATATCCACATCCTCAGCCAGAGGCTTCTTCCTGAGGTGGATTTTGAGAATCTCTTTCCGAGCCTCGATGTCTGGTGGTGGTACATATAGAAGCTTATCAAACCTCCCCGGCCTAAGGAGCGCTGGGTCGATTATGTCTGGCCTGTTTGTAGCCGCTATAACAACAACACCTCTAAGCTCTTCGAGCCCATCCATTTCGGTTAATAGTTGGCTTATCACACGTTCAGTCACGTGGGAATCGCCGTAACCCCCGCCTCTCACAGGCGCGATAGAGTCAATTTCGTCAAAGAATATTATGCTTGGTGCTGCTTGCTTGGCTTTTCTGAAAATTTCTCTTACAGCTCTTTCAGACTCACCAACCCATTTGGATAGAAGTTCGGGCCCCTTAACGCTTATGAAGTTGGCTTCGCTCTCAGTAGCAACGGCTTTCGCCAACAATGTTTTGCCTGTTCCAGGAGGGCCGTATAGGAGTATCCCCTTAGGCGGTTTAGCGTCTGCCTGTTCGAAGACTTCCGGATATTTTAGTGGCCATTCTACAGCTTCTTGAAGCTCAAGTTTTACGTCTGCTAACCCTCCTATGTCTTCCCATTTGACTGTTGGTACTTCGACGAGGACTTCCCGCATGGCCGAGGGCTCCACATCTTTTAAGGCCTCCATGAAATCGTTCATTGTAACCGTTATCTTGTTCAAAATTTCAGCTGGAATGCTCTCCTTCTCAAAGTCTATTTGAGGCAGTATTCTACGCAAAGCCCTCATAGCAGCCTCCTTGCATAAAGCCTCAAGATCAGCGCCAACAAACCCGTGGGTTACGTTTGCGATCTTCTCTAAGTCTACGTCCTCAGCCAACGGCATACCACGCGTATGGATCTGCAGAATCTCAAGGCGGCCCTGCTTGTTCGGCACACCGATTTCGATTTCACGATCAAATCTTCCAGGCCTACGAAGGGCTGGGTCTATCGCGTTAGGTCTGTTGGTAGCGCCTATGACGACGACTCTGCCGCGGGGCTTTAACCCGTCCATTAGGGCTAGTAACTGTGAGACGACCCGTTTTTCAACCTCACCTGTAACCTCTTCCCTTTTTGGTGCAATGGCGTCTATCTCGTCGATGAATATTATGCTTGGCGCGTTTTCCTCTGCTTGCCTAAAAATTTCTCTTAGGCGTTCCTCGCTTTCGCCATAGTACTTGCTCATGATTTCTGGGCCGCTTATGCTGAAGAAAGCAGCATTAGTCTCGTTTGCAACGGCTTTCGCAAGCAAGGTCTTGCCTGTTCCCGGTGGCCCATAAAGTAGAACCCCTTTTGGTGCTTCAACTCCAAGCCTTTCGAAAAGTTCTGGGTATTTGAGGGGGAGTTCCACCATCTCTCTAATCTTTTTGATCTCTTCTTGCAGCCCACCGATATCTTCATAGGTTATCCTCGGAACTTCCCGCACAGCAGCTGTGGTTTTCTCGCCGATGACGATTTGGGTGTCTGCCGTTATTATTACGGCTGGTGCTGGCGGTTGGACGCTTGTAACAACCAGATCAACTTTTCTACCCATAATCCCTAGTGGGATGTAATCTCCTATAGTGACGACTCTGCCCTCTAGGAGCTGGGCTAGATAATATTCAGCTCCCTCGATGCGCAAAGGTTCTGTAGGTGCGAGTGTTATCTTCGAAGCTTTCTTGGCCTCAATCTTTCGCACACTGACCTTCTCATCTATGCTAACGCCAGCATTTTTCCGCGTGTAGCCATCTATGCGAATTATCCCCTTGCCAGCGTCTTCGCTATACCCAGCCCAGCAGAGAGCTACTGTTTTACGCTTACCGCTAATCTCAACAACATCACCAGATGTCAACCCTAACTTCCTTGCAACCTCAGGGTCAATTCTAGCTATACCCCTACCAACATCATGGCTGCGAGCCTCAGCGACACGGAGGGTTACAGCTTCAGAACCTGAGGTATCTACTCCATCTTTTCCCAATTCACTGCTCGAACAATTTAATAGAATCCCGAGAATAAGAACTTTATGATGCAAAGGGTATGCTAAAATATTTTTGTCTCCTCCCATTAAACATTATAAGGAAGATGCTCTTTCTGCTAAAGCGGTGAAATAATGCCTGAGTTGGACGTTTTTTGGATATTCTTCGTATACTTCTTTCTGGTAGCTTTCCTCTGGCCGCAAATAAGACAAAAAATGATCCAGAACGAGAGGCTGAATTATATAAGAAAAATCGAAGCAGTGACGAAGTCGAGAGTTATCACGATGATACATCGACAGGAACGCCTAACTTTATTTGGCATACCATTTTACCGCTACATAGACATTGAAGACTCAGAGCAAGTTTTACGTGCAATAAGAATGACTTCTCCGGATATGCCAATAACCTTAATCCTTCATACTCCTGGGGGTCTCGTTTTGGCGGCTGCTCAGATCGCTTTGGCTCTAAAGGGCCATCCTGCAAAGAAAACGGTTATCGTTCCCCACTACGCTATGAGCGGAGGCACATTAATCGCTCTGGCTGCTGATGAGATTCAAATGGACCGCTACGCCGTTTTGGGGCCGATAGATCCGCAGCTTTCAGACCAGCGGATGGGCGCTATTCCTGCTGTTTCGATTGTTAAGGCTGTAAAGCAGAAAGGCATCGAAAAAGCCGATGATGAAACTTTGATAAAAGCCGATGTTGCTGAAAAAGCAATAAAACAGCTCGAAGAATTTGTTATAGAATTGACCGAAGAAAAATTTGGAAGACATAAAGCTGAAGAGCTCGCTAAGGCACTCGTTCACGGCACTTGGACTCACGATTATCCTCTCACGCCTAAAAAACTTCAAGAACTTGGAATACCAGTAAAAGTTGGAATCCCTGTTGAAGTCTACCAGCTTATGGAGTTATATCCACAAGCATCACCAATGAGGCCGGGCGTTGAGTTTATACCTACACCATACTATGTTCCACAAACACCACAAAAGAAAGCAGAAAATAGCACCCTAATCTCCCATTTTTTACGATCTAAAGTGTTTTCCTTTCTTACAACTATAATTGAGCTGAAGAATTATTTTCGATCTCTTGGTCGCGCCCTACTTATAACACACGGGTTTGCTTTTGTAGGTATCGGTAGAGTAGCCTTCAGATGAGTGGATTTCAAGTAGGCTAGAATTGACAGCATCTATGCCCTTCCTTAAGCCTTTTGCTCACCCAGTTGTGTTGAGACTATTCTTCCGCCTCCACTAGGTAATGCTCTTATAAAATCGTCTAAAAGTATCTCCTTAATCTTCACACCAAGCTCTCTGCCAGCGATCTTCATCAGCTCTGCTTTAACTCGCTTAGCTACATCACTCGTTTTACTCTTGTCTGGGGTTAAGACCACGTATGCTATGCTGTGCGCCTTTATAGCTTCAGGTGGTCCACCCATTACAACAAGATCGCCATCCAACGTGGAGACACCGACACCGACCTCGACTCTGACGTTTTTCACCCAGTTCTTCTCACCCTCTATCAGAAAAGCCCCCTTCGGTAGGTATGTGCCCGAGGGTCCTGTGAATTTTATCTGGTTTGGTTTAACCCAGTAGACGTCTAAGGCTGAGATCTCTGCCTTCCAAGCTGAGCTGTAGGCTGCTACTGCTTTGCAGCACTCTTTTATGCTTTCTTCATCGGCTTCTTCCCCGCCTTTTAGCACGAAGAAGGGTGAGCCGTGTATGTCAGCGTGGAAGACGAGATCGTTATCTTGAGTATGTCTTCTTAGTATGGCTGTGTTAGATGCTGCGTCTCTACCTCCAACCGCTAAGAGACCCTTGGATGTGAAGAACCACCTATATCTCTCGAACCACTTTTTCACTCTGGCACGTTTCAAAGGTTTGGTTTCGCTCTCTTTAGATGCTTCTGCTAGAAGCTGTGCTTTCCTTTCAGATAGGTTTCTCTCAGCCTCTTCTATTGCCTTTACTTTAGCTTCAACCTTCTTTGCGGCGTCGAAGAGTGTTGAGGCAGCACTTATAGGTGTTGTTCTTATTGGTAGCTGGATAGGTTCTGCGAACCCCTTGATCTCTAAATATTCACCCCTACTCTCCTTGTATTCTACGTTGAGTGTTGTGAGTAGTTTTGGTAGTTCTTCAGTAGATCCTTCTGCGCCCAGCCTTGTTAGAGTAGCGGCGAGTTCACGCAGCTTAGTTGCTTGCTCCTTTAACTCTAACCTTCTTTTAGCCTGCGCTTCAAGTGCTCTATTCAGTTCTTCTATCTTCTTCTGAAGCGGCTCCTCTTCCTTCTTCTTGAGCTCCTCAAGCAGAGTAGGGGTCTGAACTTCATCTACAGCCTCCATAAAGCTGTCTGTGTGTCTGCACTCCCACTCACTATAGGTTGTGAGCTCGAAGGGTGATGCGTCAACCGCTCTGCCCTCTTTTAGCAGAATAGTCGCTTTGCCGCCATGCAAGATAAGGTCTTTAAGTTGAGATATTTCGCTTATGATCTTAGCCTTCTGCTCTTCGGTAAGGGTGCGTGCTCTAGGATCAATTCCAGCCCTAAAAAGAACCTCCTCCACATACTTGCGTGATAAAGCAAGTTCCCTACCGAGATACCTTGCTACCTCTAAGCCGCTTGTATCGTAGTCATCTAATAAGTCATCTTGCTTGGCGAATGGGCTTCTCCCCCGAGGCGGTGGGGGTGTATAGGTTTGGCTTTGTGCTAGCGTGCGGTGCCTAACCTCTATCTTTTTGAGCAGAGTCAGTATACGCCCCTCTTCATCTAATACGAGTAGGTTTCCGCCTCCGAAGAACTCTGCGACTAGCGTTCTCTCGTTTCCATCAACATGGAACTTGATCTTAACGATTCTCTCTACATCTGGCTGCTCAGCGCAGATGAAGCGTCCTCTAACTAAGAGTTCCCTTAGATGTGAGACAAATGCGTCTGGTGCTCTGGTTGGCAGCTCGTAGGCTGTGAGCCAAACCCCTTTTGCGGTTGAGATGACGAGTCTCTTCTCTGGGTTGCTTGGGTGGTGTAGCCTTATGAGCCAAGTCGTCTCATCTATAGAGCTTATGTTGTTTACATAGTAGCCGCTAAGCGCTTCGTTGAGCTCAGCAACTATCCTTGTAAGTTCCACACCTGAGAGCTCCAACCTACTATTCGATTGATGTTAAGGAATATATAGGTGGTGTTTGATGATAGGGCTGCTTGACGCCCCTCGATAAACTCTATTGGTTGAGGGTTGCTGCGGGTGTGCTGTCGGGTGTATTTGCTACCCTACTAGGTTTTGTCAGCGCTAATCAGCCAGAAGCGTATAAAGGTGTGATCTTAGCTCTAGCGATCTACGCTCTGACGAGCTACGCAGCGAGATACCACATGTTTAAGAACGTTGGCGTCAGTTTACGCAAAATCTACACACACGGCATAGGAAGCTTCATAATGCTATTTCTCTTTACTTGGATCCTTCTCAACACCCTCATCACCGCTTGAACTATCGATATACCTTAACCAGACTTCAATATACCCCTTCTCAAATTCGTCGCAGTCTAAGGACGATTGGAGTTTAAGAAGCATATGCTTCAACTTAGTGAGCTTCTCGCCGTTAAGAAGATCATCAGACTTTTTTTGAGTGAGTTTTGCTATTAGCCCGAGGCAGCCGATTCTCCTACCAGCAAGCCGCGGTGAACCAGACCATCGTGATGCGTTAAGCACCATTTCTTTGGCTTCGGTGTAGCGTTTAGCTGATATGTGCGCAAGGCATTCTTCGGTCGTTTGGTCTAACGACTCCACTACTAATCCCCTCTAAGCATCGACTAAGCCAGCTCTAGTTATCTTATAATACACTTCTCTAGGTCTTAGAGGTGGCTGGATGGCTTCGGCTGAAAATAACCCGCTCATCTTCTTGGAGAGCTTTACCCTAAAGTGTGCGCCTTGCGCCATAATATTACCTCCAGCCTCGACTGTCTCCTCTTTTACCCCTAACCTCTCTCTTACTGGGTTGGTTAGGAGGATGGTTATGCCTTCTTTTAAAGCTGTGAGGCAGAGTGAGTGCAGATGGTTACCGAGTAGAGCTCTAGTAGCCATACTGTCGTCGCTTAGAAAGAGGTCAGTAACCCCATCGATTACTATCAGCATAGGTTTTTTACTCATCTTCTTGATTTGGTTCAGCACCGCTATCTGCTCCTCTACTACACGAGGTTCATATAAATATACTTGAGAGAGGACCTTTTCAGCATCTAAAGAGCGTTCTTCAGCGATCTCCTTTAACCGCTCTGGTCTGAAGGACCCGGTTGGGTCTACGTATAACACAACGCATCCTAATCCACCTTGCTCTCTTGGTGCTGAGGTCAGTGTTGTGATCTGAAGGCATAGTTGTGTCTTCCCCACACCACTAGCGCCAAAGAAGTCGTAGACCGCACCTATCTGTAGCCCTCCTAAGAGCATTCTATCTAAGCCTCTAACTCCAGTAGGGATGCTAAATAGTCCCTCCTTCAAGCTGTTTACGTATTCCCTACATTACTCAAGCAGATAAGTCTTTTAGTTGACCTCTATGCTACCAGAAGGGTGTTGACTGATAGTGTCGCGTATATCCTTCAACCTACTTTAGAAGAAGCGTATACTCTGCTAAAGGAGGGTCTATCGAAAAAACGTTTCATCATAGCTGCTGGGTTATGTAGAGTAGAGTACAGTGGTAGAGCAGCCTCTAAACTAGAGTGGGGCGAGAGGGTGCTGCTGATAAAGCAAGATAATTCGCTTCTACTACACAGAGCAAAGGGGTTTGAGGCTGTAAACTGGCAGCCCCCGGGCAGCATATTTACAGTAAAGCTGGAAGGTGATTGTCTGACTATCAGATCATATAGACGAGAACACCAAGAGACACTCAACATAGTATTCAAAGCGTTTACACTCCTAGCACATCTGCATCTTGCAGACGAAGCAGAGTTCGAAATGCATCTTAACGAGGAGGAGATGTATGAAGCCATCGCCTCAAACCCCGACCTCCTAGAACCCGGCTTCAGAATACTATCTCACCAGAGGCGGTTAAACGCAGGTGTGGCCGACTTTACAGGCTACGATAGCCAAGGAAGATATACAGTAATCGAGGTTAAGCGAAAGGCTGTTGACACAAGGGCTGTGAAACAAGCCTACAAATACCTCTTAGAGTTCAAAGAGAAAGGCGCGGCAGTGAGGGGGATAATCGCGGCACCATCCATAAGCGTCGAGGCAATGAAGCTCGCAGCCGCACTTGGCTTAGAGTTTAAGAAGATAGATCTAAGTAAATGTAGAGTAGCTTACCGGAAGAGCAGAAAGGGTTCTCTACTAGAGCAAAGCGGAGTGTAGATGTGCTGAATACGCCAACTCAAAACTCTTAAATAGTCAACCCGCATCCCCGAGCAGATGACGAAGGGCTATGGAATACATATATGCTGCTCTGCTCCTTCATAGGCTTCAGCAGCCTATAACTGAAGAGAATGTAAAGAAGGTAATAGCCGCGGCTGGCGTAACACCAAATGAAGTGAAGGTAAAGGCTCTAGTCGCAGCTCTATCGGAGATCAACATAGACGAAGCTATAAAGAACGCCACCCTAACACCGATAGCAGCACCATCAGCAGCACCAGCAGCACCAACGCAAGCACCAGCAGCTGCACCAGCCAAAGAAGAGAAGAAGGAAGAGGAAGAAAAGAAGGGCGAAGAAGAAGCACTCGCCGGACTAGCAGCACTATTCGGCTGAACCCCTCTTCTACTAAGAGTAACCTCTCTTACGCAGCTCCTCCGTCAACACCGAAGCTTTCAGATAAGCCTCGGCGACCAGCCTTGCCGTTACCGCTTCGTCAGCAGGATAGCCGGCTGAAACCGCTACCGCGAGACTCTGTTGGACAGCTCTGGCGATCAGCAGCGGTAGGCTCTCTTTAGATGGGTACCCTACCTCAACCGCAAGTGCTAAAGCTTGGGCGTGTAACCCTCCGATCTGTTTGGCGTATTCTTCTAAATTAATCTTTAGATCCTCCTCCATCAAAACGATGCCGTCCACGTACGCGGCGTAGAGGGATATGCCCGCTCTTATCGGCTTTATACCAAGTTTAGCCAGTAGGCTCGCAAGCTTAGGTGAGATGACTTCACCCTTCTGTCTAACTACAGTATCTTTAGCGACCCAGATGCTGCCAGCATCTATCCTAGTTGGCACACCACACTCCTTAAACTCGCTAAGCACAGGCCCCGGAGGCAAGCCCGTGTTACCAGCAGGCACTACTATTGGGTCTGTGGCGATATCACCAGCACGCGCAGGCAGAAACACCTTATTCTTCTCCAATATCAGATTAAGCTTAAACGGGTCTAACTTAGTGAAGATTAGAAGGTTCTGCCCTTGTAGGAGCTTCAAAAAGGGTTCAGAGTTCTTAAGCTTCTGTAGCGCCTTTTTGGCTAAAGTGTTTTTTGCAACAAGGAGCCGAGCTTGACCAGCAAGTTTCTTTCTAAGGCTCATTAGCTGGGAAGCTCTGACCTTGTTTAACTTAGCTAAGGCTATCACATTGTAGCGTGAAACCAGCTCCTCTAGCTGGGCAAGCATCTTTACCTTCTTCTCTGGGTATTCAAGCCTAACTTTAGACAACACATTATCACCTCACATTAAAAATGCTCGGCGGGCTCATCGTGAGCTTCATAACCACCTTCCCTATGTTCTTTAAGCCCATCGGCAGCTTTTTAGCTACAGCATCTATCACCGCTAGCGCGTTATCTACGATCCTCTCATCAGCCATCTTCTCATCACCCACTTTGCAGGCTGCGGCAAGCTGATTTCTGCACCTGACTCTTACAGCGCTGCGGTATCTTGCCAGTATCTGCTCCACTGGCGCGTTAGGTGGTATAGGTGTGGGCATCTTCCCTCGCGGCCCAAAGAATTGACCAAGGATCTTACCCACCTTAGGCATAAGTGATGCTTCAGCCAAGAAGAAGTCGTAGCTCCGTGCGATCTTTCTAATCATCCTCTTCTGGTTAGCAAGCCTATCGAGCTCATCACCATCTATAACCAGATCAGCACCAGCGTTACGCGCTCTTAAAGCAAGGTCTCCCGAAGCAATAACACAGACCTTGGGTCTCTTCTCAAAGGGGTGAGGTAAGAAGACGATCTCGTTAAGGTTCAACGGCTGCTTCACATCCAAATCCCTAAATGTTATGATCATCTCAAAAGATTGGCTAAAGTTCCTCTTAACTGCCTTCTGCCTCGCCTCTTGAACGAGCTGCTTTAAGCTCTCGGCGTTTACCAACCCAGACACCTTAGTTAAGCACTGTGGCTAAAGAGGGGTTTATAAAAGCTTGTTATGCTTTAGAGAGTATATCATCCCACACGCCGCTATCCACTTCCCTCAGCACAACCCTAGGATCCTTTCCCTCAACCTTGATACCCATACTGACACAGGAACCCAAAACCTCTTTTACCGCAGACTTGAGGGTAGAAGCGTACGAGCTTCCCATCTTTACCTTCGCTATCGAAACAATCTGCTCCCTCATCAAATTACCCACAAAGTCCGTCTTAGGATTACCTGAACCCTTCTCTATACCCGCCTCCTTAACCAGCAGCGCCGATGTAGTTGGTGTACCAACCTCAACCTCAAAACTCTTGGTCTCTGTATCGACCGTTATCTTAACTGGAACTCTCATACCCTTGTACATAGCTGTGGCTTCGTTGATCTTCTTAACTACGGCCATCACGTTAACACCAAGCGGACCTAGTGCTGGACCTAGTGGAGGGCCTGCATTAGCCTCTCCACCGACTATCAACGCCATTACCGTCTTAGTTTCACCCATCTTCTAACCACCCCCTTCCGTCTTCTTTACTATCTTCAAATAGTTAGCGTCAACAGTTACTGGTAGCTGATAGGGTGTATCTAATAGGACTATCGTAGCCTCGCCTCTAGCCACCTCAAGCCTATCTATTCTGGCTCTCATACCTTTAAAGGGGCCTGCAACAATTTCAACAATATCGTTGACACTCAACTCAGCTATAACAGGCTTTGATACAAGGAACCTCTCGATGTCGCTGAAGAGCATCATCCCCTGAACCGTGCTCTTAACGTGCTTGAACCCCATAACCGTCTCTGTGACAACCTGCGCATTGGTCGCTTCGAACAAAACATACCCCTTCATCCCCTCTAGAACGAGGATCGAGTAGATGGGTTTCTGTCTACGGAGGAGTATGGTGTAGGCGTGGTTAGCTACGTTCTTCTCCTGCCCACCTGTTGTCTTCACAGCGAAGAACCTTGAGCCTATCTTTGGCTCGCTCTTAGATTCGCTCAACCTCTCTCCTCCACCTTATGCCAGCTTTATAAGGGCGCCGACAAACTGTATTAAGAAGCCTATACTCCCAACTACAAAAAGCCCTAAAAAGACCAGTTTAAGGTAGAGTAGAAACTCCTCTCTACCCGACTTCCTAGCGAGCTTTAACGTATGCCAGCTCGATGATAGGAACTCCTTTATACCCAACCTTCTCTTCGCCTATAGACAACACCAGCTGACATAGCCCCCTCATATATACCTTTAGATGACCACCGATACAACGTCAAGTTATTGTTGTTGACAAACTATTGTAGTCGATCATAGTGTATCATTGCCGCGGTTATAGGGATTTTTAAGAATAACATTAAACTAGAGTTATCCTCAGTTAAAAATTAAGCCTTATATACGCTAACCCGTAATATTTCACTTGGTAGTAAGTATGAGTGATAAAGGAGGCTTTCTATGAGCTTCACAGCTTCTAGGGAGGATTTCAAGCTATACTTAACTTGTCCAAGGAAGCTTGCATTTAAAACGTTAGGTGTTAAAGTTAGGGAGGGGAAGTCCACCTTTAGACTTCCTCTTTCCCATACTATAGGTGTGTCTGGTGAAAGGCTTACCGAGCAGGTTTTAGAGATTATAGCGAGTTTGCAGACCGATCGTTCTACAGGTGAGTATGTAGAGGTCTATGAAAAGAGAGGTGAGGATGTAAAAAAGGCTATAAAGATGATTGTAGAAGCGTTAAGCACAGCGAAAAAAGTTCATATTGAAGATGAAACTTTGAGAAGGAGCGTTGAACCCATTATTGAATCCACAATTGGAGAAACGTTTAGTAAGATAAGGGAGGCTTCCTTTTTTAATCTAGAGTCGTATAAGGAGGAAATGAAGAAGGGTTTCCTAAATATTCTGAAGAGTATGTTAGATAAAGTTCCGAAGGTGCTGGCTGTCTATAAACCCGTGTTGAGGAACCGAGATACCTGCTCTCTAGGTTTTCCAGACTATCAGGTTGAGACGGAGAAAGGCCATATGTTGTTGGAAGTCAAAAACGTAGCGGACTTAAGCAGAGCGATACAAGGAGCGAAGGATGACCTACTGTACTATAATTCTCTTCTAGCGGATCAAGAGCTGGGAGATTCTGTGTGGCTGGGAAGGGCATTACCTACTCCTGTAACGTCTCTTATAGTGCTACCTAGGCAAGGTGTTGTTAAGGAAGTTCTAGAACCTATACCAAACTTTAGAGATGTCGCAGTTGAGATCTGGAAGATTAAGAGAGCAGCTTTGGTGAACAGAGTGTTACCAGATGTTAGACGAGTCTCATCGGTTTGTGGTCGATGTGGGTACAGAAAATTCTGTGAAAAAATGATGGTAAAGCAGATAGAACCTGCTAAACCTCTACCATTAGTATACGCTATGGCGAAGTATGAATTAGAAGAAGTGGAAAAACCTATGCGTCAAGTCTCTTTGGACGTGCCGTCTGCTTTTTGGAGGGCCTACTCTGAACTTAGAAGGAAAGTTGCTGAGGGTGATGAAAAGGCTAAAGAAGACCTAAACAAGATGACTGAATACCTTAATTGGCTTCACTTGAAACGTCAAGAAGATATATGTAAAATACTCTATAGATCTATGCCGAATGAGTTTGATAGCTGGGGAGGGCTAAACTTTCTAAGAGAAAACTTTTCGAGGGTAACAGCTATAGCACATATGTTATATCCAACTCATGAGGATAATGTAAGAGTTATTCTTAGAGTTGCTAGGAAGAGGTGGGAGAGCTAGCTTGGTGAGAATATATCTAGATGTTGAAACATATAGGCAGCGAAAAGAGGATGCGTTTGTAAACGAGAAAGTAATAGCTATAGGTTTACTTGAAGACTTTACACCTTACACGCAAGATAACTTGAATCAGCCCGTTAAGGAATTGTTATTCACAGAATGGGAACTGGGTGCTGAAGAAGAAGTTATTAAGACCTTTTACAGCTATCTTAAGAAACTACTTACGAATGGAGCCAGGTTTATCGTTGTAGTTGGTTTTAATATCCTAAGAATGGATATCCCGCTTCTAATCCAGAAAGGCGTTAAATTTGAAGAAGATTTGAGCAAGTTAAATCAGCTATGGCACAATATGTTTACAGTTGACCTCTTTCAACTCTTACTCTTGGCTAACAACTTTGCGTTTAAAGGCCTAAGATTGGCTAAAATAATCCAGTTAATCAGAGATAAGTTGAGCTGCAATAATGCTCCTCCACTTGAAGAGCACGGTGAAGAGGTAGCTAGAGCTTATGACGAAAAAAGATATGATAATATAGAGAAGTGGCTTAAGCAGGACCTTTATGCCCTTAGATACTTAGACCTTTCTGGCGCTATGGTTAAACTTGTAGAACACTCGTTAAAGGAAGGCAGACGACTTTTCCTGGATTCTGAATAAAGTTTGTCTATTGGGAAACTATGTGGACGTTTGCTATCTCGAAATAGCGTTTAGCTAGGAGCCTCGCCTTCTCAGCATTCTTCCCATTTCTACCTACGACTGCGCTCTTCTTCTTAGCATCGACAACCACTACAGCGATCTTAGATCCGTCAAGCTTCTCTGTTAGGCGGACATCAAGAACATACTTCGGGTCAAGGGCGTTCTTTATGAAGGTCTTCGGGTCGTCAGAGTATTCAACGAGCTCCACAGGCTTACCGACTAAACGCTGAAGCGTTTTAACCACTATACCGTTCTTGCCTATAGCTCGCCCCATCTCTCCTTGGTTTACTACGTAGATCACTCTTCCGTTCTTCTCATCTATAACGCAGTCTCTGACACCAGCACCCGAAACGCTCTGGAAGAGCGACATCAACCCCAATTCTTCTGAAGTTAGTTTGATTCTTTGCGTACCCATAGCCCCATCTTCACTACCTTAACTCAAGAGTATACCTTCTATAGAGAGGAATTTAAGCATAACTCGGCTGCACCGCCTCATTCAATAACGGTGTAATATCAGTGTCTCCAGCCGCTTTAATAGCCAATGCAGAGACTCTGAACCTTTTACCGCATAGAGTACCCAATTCAAACGATGTTCCATCATAAGCAAATGTTGGGACGTTCGCGGCACGACAGGCTTCGATCAACTGCTTGATTTTATCTTGAGGTATTTTTGTTGAATAGACAACTATCTTGGAGCCCCGAACTGATTTCTGAACCTCTCTAAGCCCTATGACACATTTACCCGTCTTGACAACTTTTGATAGTATTTGGCCGAGTTCCCTCTTGTTCATAGTTGATCAACCTTGCATGTATAGATCCACCATACCTGTACCAACTGGTATGGGCAGACCTACTATTACGTTTTCGGTCACGCCTTTAAGCTCATCCACTTCGCCTTTAACCGCGGCCTCAGCCAATGTTGGGACTGTTATTTCGAAGGCTGCTCTGGCGAGTACGCTCGTCTTTGTCCCAGCTACGCCGTGTCTTCCTATTTGCTGAACCTCTCCCTTAGCTGTCATTAAATCAGCGATTAGGTATATGTGCCTAATATCGACTTCAAGCCCTTGTTCATCTAATGTGCTCATTATTTCCTTTACTAGCGCTGTTCTAGCAGCCTCTATGCCGAGTACTGTCGCTATCTCAAAGATGTTGTTGGTTATAGTTCTTCTACGGTCTACGCCCTCAACTTTGAGTGTCTTAGAAAAGTTTGAGCCTGAAGTTCTTATGAACCACTCATCACCCTCCTTCTCAACCGTAACTCTGTTAACATTAGGTATTCCTTTGACCTTCATATTCAATATCTTATCCAACTGTATATTCAAACCTATTAGGTCGAGCCCCGTTAGATAGACCATTAAGGTGAGGTTAGCCTCATCAACCTCAACCTTCCGCTTACCACCCTCAATTACCTTCTTAACCTCTTGAAGTGTGCAGTCTCTTTCAGCGAGTTTATCTTTATCGAATCTTAGCACGATCGCTCCACTCGCATAGTCGACTTCAGCATCAGCGATGAGGTCACTAACTTTGGTGAAGAGGATCTGCTTAGCGACTTTAAGTGCGACTTTATTCAAAATCTTACTCTTCTCCTGCTCTAATTCTTCAGGAGAGAGCTTAGCCCATTTCTCTTTATTCTCCTTTTCAGCCTTCTTAAGCTCAGCAGCAGCATAATCTGGGTCTATGTAGACCGTCATGGAAGCCTTGCTTGGCTGCTTTCTAGCATCAACCAGCTCTATCAACCTAGGTAGGCCAAGTGTGACATCCTTCTCTCTTACACCTGCAAAGTGGAAGGTTCGGAGTGTCATCTGGGTGCCAGGTTCGCCTACAGACTGCGCAGCAACTACACCTATCGCTTCACCTGGCTCAACTGTAGCTTTCTTAAGGAGTTCGACTACGCGTTTGCAGACATTTTCGACAGATTTAATCTCCAAGGGGTTCTCTTTGAGTGCTGCGTACAAGTCTTGGATCAACCTTGGGTTGAGCTCTTTAGCGTATTTAGAAACAACCTTCTTGATCTCCTCTTCTGATGCTGGTTTAGATGTCTTTGAGATAAGAGCCTCTGTTTCTACAAGCCTTGGTATGTTAACCGCCATACCATGATCACTCTTGGCCGGATCAACACCGTCTTCACCATAAACGAACTGAATGATATGCCCGTATGGATCTCTTACACTAAGGTCGTATTCGACTCTAAGGTGCTCCATAGCGTTCACAAGCCTACGCTGCATATACCCACTCTGCTGCGTTCTGACCGCTGTATCTACAAGCCCCTCACGCCCACCCATAGCATGGAAGAAGAATTCCACCGGAGACAACCCATCTCTGTAATTAGATTTGACGAATCCTTTTGCGTCTGGGGATCGTTCGCCTGGGAGGAAGTGTGGTAGGGCTCTATCTTGATAGCCTTTCTCTATACGGCGCCCACGCACAGACTGCTGCCCTAAAGAAGCCGCCATCTGACCTATGTTGAGCAGAGACCCCCTAGCACCCGTTCTAGCCATAATCACTCCTGGGTTCGATTCTGGGAAGGATCTGTCAGCAATTCTCCCAGCCCTATCTCTTGCCCTCTGAAGCTCATTCACAATGTATAGCTCAAGTGCTTCCTCGGGCGATAACCCTCGCGCCAAAGGTAGCTGCTTCTTCTCATAGAGCTCAAACAGCCTTTCCACTTCATTATATGCTTCTTTAATGGCTTGGTCTATCTTCTTTCGGACATCTTCAGGTAATTCAAGGTCGTCGTAACCGTAAGTGAAGCCTCTCCTCGTAATATAGGCTTTCAGAACAGCGAGCACGGAGTTTAGGAACCTCCTCGCCTCTTCTGTGCCATAATCTTTGGTTAGTCGATGTAGCAGACTATTAGGCTCCTCAGCACCTATAGCCGCTCTATCTATAACTCCGCTGACCAGTTCACCATTCTTCACAATAACATCCTTCACATTACCCTTAGCCCATTTAGAGGCCATAACGTAGTTGAAGTCCTTCGGGAGGAAGAGTGAAAAGAGCTGCTTACCACTGTAGAGCGGCTCCGGCGTCTTCTCAATAGGCTCAGGTAGCGGACCAACATACCCTCCAGCCAAAGCTAGGTTGGTGAATTCCTCTTTAGTGAATATGGTTGAGTCGTGAGTCAGCAGATATGCCGCAGTAAGATAATCTCGTATAGCCCCTATGATAGGTCCACCATATCTGGGTGAGATGATCTGATCCTGCACCCTCATAAGCATAAGAGCCTCCGCCCTAGCCTCCTCACTTTGCGGTACGTGGAGATTCATCTCATCACCGTCGAAGTCAGCGTTATAGGGTGGGCAGACGGCTGGGTGTAGTCTGAAGGTTCGGTAAGGTAGCACTTTAACAAAATGAGCCATTATAGACATTCTGTGTAAGGATGGTTGTCTGTTAAAGAGCACTATGTCTCCATCCATAAGGTGTCTCTCGACAATATAACCTGGACTAAGGCTCTCCGCTAGGGCTGAGCGGTCTGAAGCGTAGTCTAAGCGTATCTTTACACCATCAGGCCTAATCACGTAATTAGCGCCGGGGTGCTTCTCAGGACCGTTCAGAACTAGCTGCTTTAAGAACTCTATATTCCAAGGAGCCACCCTCTCTGGTATAGTGAGCTTCTTCGCAACTTCATAAGGCACACCAACTTCACAGATATCGAGATTAGCGTCGGGGGAGATTACGGTTCTGCTTGAAAAGTCAACCCTCTTACCAGAGAGGCTACCTCTAAACCGCCCCTCCTTACCCTTCAGCCTTTGGCTCAGCGTCTTCAGCGGTCTGCCGGAGCGGTGGTGCGCTTGAGGTATACCAGAGACCTCATTATCGAAGTATGTTGTAACTTGGTACTGAAGCAGATCAACCAGATCCTGAACTATAAGGGGTGGGGTACCAGACTCCTTACTCTCCTTAACCCTCTGATTAACTCTCAGTATATCCACAAGCTTGTGAGTCAAGTCGTCTTCAGAGCGTATGCCCGACTCCAAAGTGATAGATGGTCTTACACAAACCGGGGGGACAGGAAGAACTTGTAGAACAAACCACTCCGGTCTTGTGGTGGATGGATCATACCCCAAGAGCCTAAGATCATCATCAGGCACCCGCTCAAGCCTCTCCCGTATAGCGACTGGGAGTAGGCGGGTAGCACCACCCCACTCAGTAATCTCGTGAAAAGTCGTAGGTTTGGTAAACTCAATCTCATATTGAGGCTTATTGCAGTGCGGGCAGACTTTAGCCTTCTTGGTCTTCGCAAGGATCTCCTTCGTAATCTCCTCAGCAAGAGTAGGTGCAGAAGGCTCTTTCTTAGCTAACTCAGCGTGATACGAGTCGATTTCCTCCTGGGATAGAAGAAGCCTACCACAATACCTGCAGGTTGAAACCAGTATCTTTCGAACATCTTCGACGAAGGCAATATGTAATACAGGCTCAGCCAACTCGATATGGCCGAAGTGACCAGGGCATCTAGCTGAGGTGTTCCCACAAGTAGCACACTTTTGGCCTGGTTCCAGTGTTCCGAGTCTGCTATCCATAAGGCCTCCTGTGACTGGCATTCCGTCTTCATCGTATGTTTCAGGTGCAGAGATCTCCGCTACGGAGTACCTTCTGATTTCGTTAGGTGAGAAGACCGAGAATTTGATCGCATCTATCATCTTTATGCCTTCTTCTATCAACATATTCTCACACCTTCTCCTTTAACCGAAGCCTAGGCGCTATATTGAGACTCATCATCTCCTGAAGTAGGAGTTTGAAGGCGTAAGCCATCACAACCTTCGAGACTCTCGCCTTTTCGCCACAGAGTCTGCACACGTACTTTCTGGTCCTTGCATCATAGTACGCTATAAGACCGCATTCTTCGCAGACATAGACTTCTGTTTTATCAGCTTCATCAAGGAGCCTATCTTTAAGGACCATAGATGTACCGTAGGCTATCAAGCAGTCTCTCTCCATCTCTCCGAATCTTAGACCTCCTCCTCTCGCTCTCCCTTCTGTAGGCTGCTTCGTTAACATCTGAACCTGTCCTCTCGCTCTAGCGTGTATCTTATCAGCAACCATATGGTGTAGTTTCTGATAATAGACTATTCCTATGAAGATATCTGCCACATACCTTTTGCCCGTCCTACCATCATACATAACTTCCTTTCCAGAGCGCTTAAACCCATATGCTTCTAAGATCTTCGCCAACTCCTCTACCGGCTCTCCAGCGAATGCTGTGCCATCAACGGGGTGGCCGCGAAGCGCCGCAGCCTTACCAGCTATAGACTCTATGAACTGCCCGACTGTCATCCTTGACGGGAAGGCGTGTGGGTTGATTATGAGATCGGGTACTATCCCGTCTTCTGTGTAAGGCATATCAGCCTGTCTGAAGACTATCCCTACGACACCCTTTTGTCCGTGCCTTGAGGCAAACTTGTCACCAATTTCAGGTATTCTAAGATCACGAACCCTCACTTTGTACATCTTTTCGCCGTCTACATTCTCCGTAAAGAAGATCGCGTCTGCAACCCCTGACTCAGAAGGTCTGATGCTTATGGATGTGTCACGCCTATACGGTCCCCTTATTTCAAATTCCTTGTACTCCTCCATGAACCTAGGTGGGCTCGTCCTCCCGATTACTACGTCTCCCCCGGAGACTACTGCTTCTCGCGCTACAACACCATCAGCTTCGAGTAGGCGATAATACTTTTCGCCACGGTATCCTCGAACATTAGCGTCTGGTGATGGTATCTCGAAGCTGTCTTTCATCCCACCTAGATACTGCTTTGACTCAGCCTCATAGATGCGGTAGAAGAATGACCTAGCCAACCCTCTATCGATGGCAGATTTATTCAATATTATAGCGTCCTCTATATTGTACCCTTCAAATGAGAGGACTGCCACTACGAAGTTCTGTCCTGTCGGTCTTTCGTTGAGGTTAAGTAGCTCAGCAGCCTTAGTTGTGACGAGCTGCTTCTGCGGGTAGGTTAAAAAGTGTTGTCTAACGTATGTGTTGGTTAAGAGGGTTGGTGAAAGGAAGCCTAGTGACTGCTTAGCCATAGCTGCTTCGTATGTGTTACGTGGAGACTGGTTGTGCTCTGGGTAGGGTATAATCGATGCGGTTACACCTAAGATGGCTGCTGGGTGGAGCTCGAGGTGTGTGTGCTTCTCAGTGACCTCTTCTGGCTTAATGGCTATGTAGGTATTCTCTTCCTCATTAGCATCTATAAGCTCTATAACACCCATATGTAGGAGGTCACGCCAGCTGAGTTCTTTTGTCCTTATTCGCTTTATGTGCTCCTCAGTAAGGAGAGGTTTACCATCCTTTACAACGATAAGAGGTCTTAAGACCCTGCCTGAGCTTGTGTGGATGTAAATGCGCTTAGAGGCTTGCGGATGCTTTGGTTCATAGTAATAGATACTTGCGTGTGGGTGTATTTGCCCCTCTCGCCTAAGTGCTCTGAAGTTTGCTGCAAGCGCAGTCCCGTCTTCAACGAATCCAACAAACCTACCCTCAACAAAGACTTTACACCCGTTCCTCTTAAGATCTTCAGAGGCCTCTTTTACGCTCAGGACACCCAGCTCATATAGTTTATTCACGATCTCGGCTTGAGGAACTTCTATTGAGATGATTGCTGAGAGGGCGAGGTTCTTGACCAAGCCGCAATTAGATCCTTCTGGCGTTTCGTTAGGGCAGATTCTGCCAAAGTGTGTTGAATGGAGGTCTCTTGCCTCGAAGTTGGGTTGCCCTCTGCTCAGAGGCGATTGAATTCTTCTTAGGTGGCTTATGGTGGAGAGGTAGTTGGTTCTGTCTAGGAGCTGGGTTATTCCAACCTTACCCTTACCCCAGTTGCCAGTCGCTATCGCGTTCCTAAGCTTATCGGTTATTATGCCCGGTCTTATTGCTGCGCTTATAACATTAGATCCTTTTCTCTGCCCCATTCTTTCTAACTGATATTTTATATCGCGCACAAGGTTGCGGAAGGCCGTTCTAAAGAGGTCTGCTAGGAGTTGGCCTGCGAACTTTATGACCTTGTTTCCGTAGTGATCTTTATCATCTGGTTGAATCCAGCCTAATCTTAACTCAAGCAGCTTGCAGACCACTTCACCTAAGAAGACCGCTTTATTGTAGCGGTCATTAGGTGTTTTACCTATGTGTGGTAGAAGACCCCAGTCCAGAAGCGTCTCTGCCCTTCTTATTCTCAGCTCATCCAACATGCCGTGGGCTACACGGTTACCGATGTAGATCAAAGCCTCGTGCTGAGTTAATGCATCTGACGCCTTCTCAAATGAAACGTCCAGAAAATCTTGAATCTCAGGCTTTAGAGACACCATCTCAGCTATATCCTTATCAACTTCAACGCCAAGCGCACGCATCACGATCACAAAAGGCAGCTCTACTGGTGAAGTAGGCAGCTTGACTACGATCGACCCATCTTGCTTCAGAACTACTTCTAATTTGGATCTGTAGCCTATAATCGAGGAATAGACTCTTGCGGTGTAGAGTGTGGTGCCGCTCTGCTTCTCCATATCTACAAGTATCTTGTTTGGTGAAAGGTCCTCTAATCCTATAATTACCCTCTCACTACCATTTATTATGAAGTACCCTCCTGGATCTTTAGGGTCTTCACCCAGCTCTATGAGCTGCTCTTCAGGAAGTCTGCTTAAGACACATAGATTCGATTTAACCATCACAGGCAGGTCTCCTATATGATGGAACTGCACGTCCTTTATGATGCCGTTCTCTTCCACCATCATCTCAAGGTAGATAGGTGCAGCGTAGGTTAGGTTCCTTAAGCGTGCCTCAAGGGGTGTTATGTTGCTTATCGAACCGTCTCTCTCAACAACTCTAGGTTGACCGAGCCTTACCCTACCGAACTTAACTTTATAAGCCGTGGTCTGTGTTTCAATATCTATCTCCCCAACCTCATCTATTATGCTCTGTAGCTGCTTCTCAACGAACTCGTTATAGGAGTTAAGGTGCTGCCTAGCGACACCCTCTGACTCAAGGATGTCTTGGAGGACCCACCAAGAATCTAGCTTTTCTTGCCTCATCTCACTCCACCACATACCTATAGTAAACTGCCTCACCCGCAGTCTCGCTTCTGCGTGTTATCTTGAGTATCTGACCTGGCTTTGCGCCCAATTCTCTGACGACTGGGTCTGAGGCGCGTATATAAGGTAGCTGCTCTGGTGTTGCGTGTATTCGCTTCAAGAGCTCTTGCGCTTCTTCTTCAGATAGTATTTCGTGTTTGGGAACGTATATGTGCTCGGTTACTCTGAACCCGCTAATTTTTTCTTTTTCAACTTCTTCTAACATATTTTATATTCACGCTCGAGCCTATACGGTTACTAAAACACCCTCCACAAAACGACCACATACCTCTCCAAAGGGTATCTATTTAAACCTTTTCTAAGACGCAGATAAAAACTTATCCCCCTCCATGATGAAGGGTGATGTTATGCGGCGCACACCAGGAGCTTGGATACCTGACGATCTCTCTGTTGATAAGAATATCTGGATGCTTTCATTTGAATGCCAAGGTTTAGCTTCGGTCGGGGGGTTGGGGGTTGCGGTCTATAACTTAGCGCGCGCTTTGGCGAGGAAGTATAGGGTTAGTGTGTTTATGCCGAGCCACGGTAGGCATATGGAGCCAGATATCAAATCGAAGTATGGTTTCCGCAGGGTAGGCGATTATTTGGCTGAGGGCTTTAGGCGCGGGGAAGACGGTAGGCTCTACCCATATAAGATCGCTTTAGAGCGCGGTGTTTCGGAGGGTGTGGAATACTATCTGTTCTGCGGAGCTGATCCGGAGACCAGCTGTTGGTTAGATAATCCAATCATCTATAATGATGCGATCACGTTTGAGAAAATGGCTCTTTTCGCCAGAGGGCTTAGAGCATACGTAGACCACCTCTGTGTGTCCGGTGCTATTGGAGAGCTTCCTCACGTACTTCATCTACACGATTGGCATGCGGTTCCAGCAGGCATCTCAGCTAAGCAAGATCTGGAGGAGAGGAGATACTTCTGCCCCACAGTCTTTACCATACATCTCTTGAATATGCGGCGCAGCAGCTGGAGTTACATCGGCGAAGGATGGTGTCAGATTAAGGATGAAGCGCACTTTATTTGGCTCAACGGTAAACACCACTTTAAAGGCGGATACAGAGAAGTCTGGGATCTCCTAGCAGAGGGATACTTCGAGAAGTTTGGAGCTTATGAAGCAGATCTTCTCACCACCGTTAGCTACTCCTACCTTGAGGACATCTTATCGTTTGTAGGCGAGGGGGTGAGAGGGAAGACTGGGGTGATCTACAACGGCTGCGACTGGGAGTATAATGCGCTGTTGGATAATGTGGTCAGAACCTTTGGGGAGAAGATTAGGTCTGAGTTGGGCGTAAATGAGTTAAAAAGATGGGATATGAGAAGATTCCTATTAACCAAAGCTTTAGCTGAGGATAAACCTTTAATTAGAAATGAGGAGTTAAGAAGATTAATTCACGGTCTTAGTAGCGTAGGTGCGTTACAAGAAGAAGGAGCGGTCAAACCGTTTAAAGAAGACGGTCCTCTAGTGCTGATGACTGGGAGACTTGATTGGCAGAAAGGCGTTGATATTCTGTTGAGATCTGTCCCAGCTGTATTACGCAGAATACCAGACGTGAGGTTTCTTCTACTTCTTATACCAATTTACCAAACAGACTTGATACATAAGGTGGTTTCTGAGGTAGCTAACTACCCAGATAATGTGCGATTGATCTTCGGAGAGAGCAGAGTATTCCACTTGAGTCATCTTTCTGCCGATGTGTATGCTATGCCTTCACGTTGGGAGCCCTTCGGTATAGCTGCCCTTGAGGCTATGGTCTGCGGAGCACCGGTAGTGGGCGCTGGTGTAGGTGGGATAAGAGAAACGGTATTGGATATACGTGAGCATCGTGAGAAGGCTACGGGTATGCTCATACCACCAGAATCACCTGAAGCACTAGCCGAAGGTCTCACTAACCTCCTTCTAATTATGAGGATAGATGAACTTGCGTCCAAAGGGTCAAATGATGAAGCAAAGCGGTGCAGCGACTTGATAACAGATCCGCAGATCAGCAAGATGGTCTCAAGCAACCTAAGGTTAGGCTCACTTATACGAAGCAACTGCATAAGAAGAGTTACCAACTACTTCCGCTGGAGCAACGCTGCTGAGATGGCAGAACGCTGCTACGATGAAGCTAGGAAGATGGCTGAGTACAGAGCGTGGGCGTGCTTCCAATAGGCTCTAAAGCTGCACAAGCTTTATTGGAATATACTTGAGCGTCAGATACATGAGTAGATGGTCTCTAACTTGGCGTGTGATGAGGAAGTTCTTACGCACATGCTCAATACCAGCCCTACCCATCTCCTTAGCCCTCTTAGGGTTCTTGAGGAGAAAGCGCACCCTCGCCGCAGCCTCCTCTATACTATTAACTAAGAAGCCGTTTACGCCATCGATTATCTGAAGAGGTATCCCTCCAGTATTACCCCCAACTACTGGTGTGCCCTTCCAGAGGGCTTCGCTAACCGTTAGAGCAAACCCCTCTTTCAGAGACTTCTGCAGCACCACCTGTGATCCTCTTTGCATAGCGTTGATATCTACATCCGCTTGCGGTGGAAGGAGTATTATGTGCACATCCTTATCCTCACCAGCTTGCTGCACCACAGATCTATAGACCTCCTCCCCTTCGGGGTCGTCTGCTGCAAGTCCTCCAGCGAGTATAAGTTGGCAATCGATGCGCTCACTGGCTAAGCGCGTTATGTCGAAGAGGTCACCACCCATAAGAAACCTTCTAAACTCTACTACCCCCTCTGGGTATTTTAGTTGCTGATAGACCTTAACTACGCCCTCTGGGTCCTTAAGTTTATCGAATCTCCCGATCTGCGATATGATTGGTCTCCTTAGATCAAGCCCGTGCTTGCTAAGAATCTTTTCAACTTCCTCTTGCTTCATCTCCCTATTCTTTGGGCTTAGGGGGTCTATTGAGGGCGGTACTATAAACTGTCTTATCAGCAGATCCTTTTTCGCAAACTTATCCGTATGGAAGACAGCAGCATCATATTGTGTGATGAATCTTTTGAGGAAATCCCAGACATAAGGGTCTGGTGTCGAGACATCGATGTGGCAACGCCAGATCCATCGACCTTTACGCTTAGGGAAGTATTTGAGTAGAGCGGCTGGTTGAGGGTCGTGGATGACCACAAAGTCAGCGTCATTAAGCACAGCCATCTCCTCTGCATTTTGCTCATTCACCTTCAGGTAATGCTCAAACTTATCTTGGCTGATTGCTGTAGGTGCCCCGTGGAGCGCGTTGTGAAAATCTTTGGTGATTCTGAAGAATTTCTCGTCACCTCGTATGACCAACCATTCAGCATCCAACCCACAGTCTCTAAGTAGGGGGACGAGCTTTTCAAGGATCTCAGCAACACCACCGCCAACTCTTGTGGAGTTTACGTGTATTACCTTAGCACCACCTAGCTTCTCACCTAACTCTCTTATTTCATCTAACGTCTTTTGTCCAACGATACTACTGTAATCACTTAAGTGGGGCATCGTCTGAAGATATAACCTCCGCGGTAATTAGGTTTTCCAAGCAACTTTCTTACTAAAACCTCTTTTGAAGAAGCTTCTTGATCTCAGACAAAACGCGTTCAGCGTCTTCTGGGAGTAGATGAATCTCATAGAGCCTTTCCCCGCCGTGATACCGTGCTTTAATGACGAGCTTATAGGAGTGCTCACCATCGGGCGCTGATGGCACGGCTTGAAGGTAGACATCAATTATGTCTTGGATCCAGATTGTGGGGTAATCAACCCATCGAAGAAGGCTCTCCACAGCCTCTCTTAATAGCGGGTCTTTGCTGACAAAGCTTCTTAACTCTTGAATCGTTGCGTCATTCAAGCTTAGACGTAAATATTCAGGCGTCAGCTTGATCACTTTGCCAAAGGCTTCGATAACACTCAAGCCGCACTTTTTTCTACAATCTAATTTATAAGTCTGATGCACAAAAGCTTGAAAGCAAGGTATGGCTGAGGGTTCGGAAGCGGGTAGAGCGCATCAGAAGTTGTTTACCGCACTTCGCCGACTACTTGCCTCCTCTCTGCTTCTAGTGATAATTTTAATTGCGGGGTATGCGCTTGCGCCCCTAATAGGGCTTCTTTCAACGATAACTATACCACTATATGGTCTACAGCTCTCCACCATCATCTTCCTAATAATAGCAGCCCTCTTCATCTACTCTCTAATAGATTTCGTTAAAGCTTTTCTGAGGTTTCTCCACCTTCCGCAGATAATCCTTGATCACTTTTCCGCTATAATCCCCAAGAACTTCGATGCTGCCACAAGGTTCTTCCTAAACCTCACAGCGCTCATACTGATCCTAATATCGTATTGGGTGTTCTCACCATTCCTCTATCTTATTCCAAAAATCGGTGAGCAGATTGCTGCTGTGATGCAGCTGGTAGTCGCTGCGGTTGTCGCCGTCTTCTTCTGGAATCTGGGTAGGATGGTTTACCGAAGCCTAGATCGACTACTGAGCAGAGCGGTGGAGGAACAGCCTAGTGCTAGAAGCGTAATTCAATTAAAAGCCAAGGTTCTTAAAACCTTCATCTACATTATACTGACCGTAGTGGTTTTGATAGTGGCATACGCGTTGCTTCCAGCGATATCACTTGGCGCAAACACGCAGATACCGGGCACCGCTCTTACTTTAGGCACATTATATTGGATCATCGCCCTCTCAATAGTAGTCTTATCGCTCTTCTCCCTACTTAGAAATCTGCTTGGGGTTTTCCGGGTCGGCTACGATTCTCTTTCAAAGATCATCCCTTTGGATGTTAGACGCTTTTCACGCATAAGAAGCGTTGCTGTAAACTTCCTACTTGTGACAGCTATCGTTATACTATTCTTCATCATCTCACCATACATCACAATAATCCCAGATATCGGCGCCTATTTGGCTGCAGCTGGGCAAGTGATCGTCGGAGCCGTCTTGATTCTGTTCTTTTGGGATGTCGGACGAACGATATATGTTGAGTTAGAAGACGCCTTTAGAAAGATAGAAGAGGCGAAGTAGTTGCTGGAAAGATACGATGCCATAGTTGTTGGGGGTGGTGTTGCTGGCTCTGTCGCCGCCAGGTTCGCAGCACAAAGAGGTTTTAGAACCCTTTTGGTTGAGAGGTATAAGACACCTAGAATTAAACCGTGTTCTGGAATCCAATTCAAATACTTTGAGAAGCTTCTAGGAGCAAATATCCCTCTTGAGAAGCTCTGCAGCAACAGACTCTACAAAGTGGAGATGATCACACCCTCTGAGAAGGTTTTGAAAGGTAAGATGGAGATGCTGAACTTCTGGAGGGATATATTTGATAGCTGGCTTAATTCGCTCGCTTCTGATGCTGGCGCCGAATTCTATGATAATACCACTATGATCGATTTTAAAGGAGAAGGAAATGGTGTAACTGTTAAGCTGCTTAAGCAGAATACTGTGAAGGAAGTTAGAGCACGCTCCCTCATCGGCGCTGACGGTATGCTCTCAACGATCAGAAGAAGGCTACGCCCACAAGACTTTGAGAGAAGAGCTACAGGCGCTACAGTAAACTACTATCTTGTTGGCGAAGCAGATCTAGATCCCAACACCCTATACATGTTTTATCGGAAGGAGTTTTCGCCTTTGATGTTCGCTTGGGTGTATCTGAAGGACGATAAATGGGTGATAGGAACCGGTGCTAAGGAGAACCCTCTACACTACGCAAAGACCTTCTATGAATATGTTAAGAAAAGGTATAGGCTGAGAGGCGAGGTCGTTAGGAAAGAAGGCTTCTCCTCAACCCTAAAGAATATCGTTTACTTTGGTGAAGGAAATGTTTTGCTTGTCGGTGATGCTGCTGGTTTGGTTGATTTGTATCGAGGTGTAGGAATGGATAACGCTGCTCTAAGTGGTCGTTTAGCGGTCAAGGCTCTGATTAAGGCTGAAGAGAAGGGTTTAGAGCCAGCGAAAGTATATGCTGATCTGATGAAGAAAGCTAAAAGAAAGATTGAGATTAACGCGAAGAAGCAGATAAGAAGACTATCATCTAACGAAGAGTTGGAGAAGAGCCTATCACCGATACGCATGCTCAAAGGCGCTCTCTATATGCTCTTTGCTGAACAGCTTAACAAACTACTTCCAGCTGAAAAACTACTATTCCTACCGCCTTAGCTAGAGCGAAAAGATAATATCTACCACTAACGCAGTATTAGGTGTGGTCGATGTAATTGGCTGATTTAAAAGAAAAGGTCCTTGAAGCCCTAAGAAACTGCTATGACCCAGAAATCCCGATCAATATAGTCGATCTAGGGCTGATCTACGATCTAAAGGTTGAGGACGGCAATGTGAAGATAAAAATGATCTTAACCGCACCCGCCTGCCCAATGAGAGCATATCTGGTGCAGCAAGTAAAGGAAGCAGTGCTCAGCGTTGAAGGTGTAAAGAATGTCGATGTAACTTTAGTCAACGAGCGCTGGACACCAGATAGGATGAGTCCAGAGGTCAGATCGGGTCTAGGCCTATAACTGAGAACCTCTGCTAAACATTACTTAAGCATTTGCTTCTGAACTCTGAATAAACCTTTATACTTAAGTCTTCGTTTGATTAATTTAGCTTGGCTTCCAACCTACTTAAGCTACCTAAACCACGGCTTAAAGGTCAGCTGTCTGTTGAGGAAGCAATCGCGTTTAGGCGATCGGTAAGGGATTTCTCACCAACCCCTATATCGCTCGAGGACCTCTCGCAGCTCCTATGGGCTGCACAAGGGGTGACCGATCCTGAATCCGGTGGAAGAAGTGCTCCCTCTGCTGGTGCTACTTACCCGCTCGAAATCTTTGTTTTCGTGAGGGAGGGTGGTGTTAAAGGGGTTGAGGCTGGTGTCTACAGATACCGCCCACTCGACCACTCTTTGATTAAAGTAGCTTCTGAAGATAGGGTTAAGGCTCTGATGGAGGCTGCGCTTTATCAAGAGTTCATATGCGAAGCTGCGGTGAACATCCTCATCGCGGCGAAGTATGAGAGGACAACAGCACGCTACGGTGGTAGGGGTGTTAGGTATGTGCACTTCGAAGTGGGGCACGTTGGCCAAAACATAAGTTTAGAGGCTGTCAGCTTAGGGTTAGGCTCTGTTATGGTTGGCGCCTTTAATGACGGCTTGGTGAAGAAATTGATAGATGAAGCAGCAGAGCCACTATACATAATACCAGTAGGATATAAGCGGTAACAATTTTTGAGGTAAGATTGGGTGATTAGAGATGGTCGTCATAGATGGCTCAGCAGCCGAAGCCGAAGCCGTTTTACAAACAGCCAAGCTTATGCTCATCTCAGCAAGAACAGCGCCGAAGTCAGGTGGGGTAGACGACATCAGCACCCTCATAGTTACAGGAGAGGATATGCAGCGTATAGCTGATGAGATGGAGAAGATAGCTGAAGAGAGAAATATACCCAGCTTCATAAGGGATGCAAAGAGCCTACGCAACTCAAGCTGCCTAGTTCTGATAGGTGTCAAATCGAGTAAGAGCTTCGGTCTCAACTGTGGTGGCTGCGGTTACCCCTCCTGTGAAGCCTTTAATGCAGCAGCAAAAGTTAAGGGTAATGACTATGTAGGACCAGCCTGCATATTCAAAGTCACTGACTTTGGGATCGCTATAGGCTCAGCTGTGAAGACCGCTAGCCTACATAATGTGGATAATAGGGTGATGTATAGGGTAGGTACCGCTGCTAAGAGGCTAGGTTACTTGGGTGATGCAGATATTGTGATGGGTATACCTTTGTCCGCTACTGGTAAGAGCATATACTTTGATAGGAAATGAGGTTTATCACCGAGGGCCTTTTAGAAGATCTCTGACGGCTTTCAGATTCTCTTCCCAAGCCTCGTCTGTTAGATTAGGGAAGGACCAGCTAGCGTGGGGCTGGTAGTATTTGTCTATTGAGACAGTTTTAAGGTGGGTTGCCCGATGCTTTAAGCCCGAAAGGATGGTCCAAGCCATATAGTAGGGTAGACCGATGAAGAGTGCCACATCGTATCTGCCTTTATCATCAAACCCCTTCCACTCTGGGTCCTGTAGCCTACCCGCTATCTCCATCGCAGACATAGAGTAGATATTCTCGTAACTCCTCTTTTTCGCCTCACCCACTATATGCGCTGTAGCCACGACATCAGCCCTTCCCAGCCGAGCGATCTCTATGGCGTAATCTAATGCGGTGCCCTCTTTCAGCCTCTGAAGCGATAGATGCCCGGCGACTAAGATCGATCTTTGAGCCTTCTTCATCATCCCCGTTATGATGAGTGGTTTCTGTATTACGAATGCCTTAACTGGGCCAGGTATCTCAGCCATCTGCCAAGGCTCTGCCGCCAAGCCTTTACACCTCCTTTCTGATCAGCCTCGGTAGTAGAGTTGGGTCTGGTATAGGTCTCTCCTTCCAGCCCTTCTCCCTGAGGATCTTCATAACCTCGTCTCTGATCGTCACAGAGAGATCTGATTCGCTTCTGACGAATAGGTGTAGGTCGTCAGGCATTGTGCCGTAGAACTTCTTATGCAGATCTATGTAGTGTGAGAGCTTGATTGCTCTACCTTTGGCTGTGTCGTTGGCTCGCATAACCAGCCTAGCCGCCATAACCATCGCTTCCTCCTTGGTTTCAGCAGCATAGAAGAGGTGCTCAGGGCAGGGTCCAACATACACACGCTCACCAGTCCTAGCATCGTAAACAAACCAGTCTTCGTCTCTATCCCTCCTACCTAGAAGCATCCTCCTATACTTCGAACCGTGCGGACCTACTATCACAGGTACACCAAGCCTCCAGAAGCCGCTGGCGATAGCTGCAGCCTTCTGGCTCATCGCACCCCATGCTATACCTACTGCACCTACTCTGTTGTGTATATAATCAGCGATCTCCTCGTAGTTAGCTCTTAGGTTTCTTTTAGCAAATATGCTTGCGATCTTTATCGCAGCACCTGCTATGTGGGAATTAGCTACACAGGACCCCACATTTACTACGCCACCTGCATCAAAGCTTCCTGGGAAGGTTTCGTATATTGTCTTGCCTTCTTCATCTCTATACATACCAATAGACATGGCTGAGCAGCCTGAGGCTACAACGATGTATCTGCGTTTTGCGAATTCTTCAGCCATTTGCGCAACCTCAACACCGCTAGCAGGGTAGTTTGAGCAGCCTACAAGAGCGATAACTCCGGGTATCTCGCCTAGAACTATGGGTCCGCCAACCCTTCTGATTTCGACGTCTTGGATTGCGCCTCTACCAGCCCTAACGTAGAACTTCTCCTCTCTTATCTGCTTCTGCGCAGCTGCGACTATCAAACTGTGTATGGGTGCTGAGTTTGTGCAGGCGTGTTCACATCTCCCACAACCTATGCATAGATCGTAAAGGAGGGCGAATTTAGAGAGGTCTCCTTTCTTAGCAGCCTCCATCGCCTCAGGTATAGGAAGATCATTTGGGCACGCTCTCCTACAGGGTGTGTCTTTACACCCAGCACACCTCTTACCCCACTCGATGACCGCAGAAACATCGGGTATAACCTTATACTTCATCCTCTTCGGTGCGATGAGCATAGCGACCCTAGCAGCGACCTCCCCAACCTTCTCAGGCTTCAGTATCAGAGCGCC